>JACCDS010767267.1_pt1 | contig 18757 bp, 14 predicted proteins | sample 7446441 | NCBI WGS metagenome assembly JACCDS01 (sample SAMN15323445, study PRJNA562643) | freshwater metagenome | isolation source: river surface water | place: USA:Blue River Watershed | collected 2017-08-17
AATTTCAGCCATGCTTATCTCCTGAATCAAATCTGTATCAGCCATTCACCCGCTAAGTGGCACAGGCAAACAGTATGTTTATTGCAAATCGGCCGCCCGAAGGCGGCCGATCATGCCGGATAAACCCGAGAAAATCAGGCGTCCGGCGTGACGGGTTATTCGCCCGCGACTTCTTCTTCGACCTCAACGAACTCGTCGTCGCCAGCTGCGGCGTCAACGATTTCCTGGATCGATTGGCTACGGCCTTCCAGCACGGCATCAGCGATACCGCGGGCATACAGACGAATCGCACGCGACGAGTCATCGTTACCCGGAATGATGTAATCAACGCCTTCCGGATTGTGGTTGGTATCAACCACACCGATCACCGGAATACCCAGCTTGTTGGCTTCGGTCACAGCAATCTTGTGATAGCCGACGTCAATGATGAAAATAGCATCCGGCAGCGTGGCCATGTTCTTGATGCCACCAATGGACTTCTGCAGCTTTTCCAGCTCGCGCTTGAAATCCAGCGCTTCTTTTTTGGTCAGCTTCTCGCACGAACCATCTTCAACCGACTGCTCCATGTCTTTCAGGCGCTTGATCGATTGCTTCAGCGTTTTGTAGTTGGTCAGCATGCCGCCCAGCCAACGCTGGTCAACATAAGGCATACCGGCGCGCGCTGCTTCTTCAGCAACGATTTCGCGTGCCTGGCGCTTGGTGCTCACAAACAGAACCGTACCCTTGTTGGCGGCCAGCTTTTTCACAAACGAAATGGCTTCGTTGTACTTGGCAACCGTTTTTTCCAGGTTAACGATATGAATCTTGTTACGAGCCCCGAAAATGTAGGGGGCCATACGGGGGTTCCAGAAGCGGGTCTGGTGTCCAAAGTGGACGCCGGCTTCCAGCATTTGACGCATTGTCGACATAACGACTCCTTGCAGGGTTAGACCGCCACGACACCGACTGCGATTTTTCCGGAGAAAAACACCCTGAATTCGGTCTCGTGTGTGGATTAGCCCCGAACCGGATGATTCGGGACGATATCGACCCAAAGGTCGGTTTTCATGAAGAAAACTGGCAGATTGTATCAGCATTCAGCGCACTGCAGCAAGCCCATCAGCGCCCTATCTGGTCGCACACCCTTGAGTCGGTTATGCTTCGGGATCTCTCTGCATCATCACAAAGATGCCTCGCTACATCCTTCATAAAAGCACAGAATAATGAGCATTACCCTCAAAACCCCGGAACAGATTAACGCCATGCGCACGGCCTGCCGGCTTGCGTCTGAAGTCCTTGATTATATTGCACCATTTGTCAAACCCGGCATCACGACCGGTGAACTGGATCGACTCTGCCACGAGTACATGGTCAATGTACAAGGCACCATTCCGGCCCCATTGAATTACCAGCCCCCCGGCTACAGCCCCTACCCCAAATCGATCTGTACATCGGTCAATCATCAGGTTTGTCACGGTATTCCGGGTGATAAGCAGCTCAAAAAAGGCGATGTCGTTAATCTGGATATCACCGTCATCAAGGATGGCTGGTATGGCGATACGAGCCGGATGTTCTCTGTCGGCGAGGTCTCCACCCTGGCTCAACGTCTCAGTGATGTGACTTACGAATGCCTGTGGAAAGGGATTGATGTTGTCAAACCTGGCGCCACGCTCGGGGACATCGGCCATGCCATTCAGACCCACGCGCAAAAGCATGGCTTTTCGGTGGTCCGTGAGTTCTGCGGTCATGGGATTGGCCAGCATTTTCATGAAGACCCCCAGGTGCTGCACTATGGAAAACCCGGCACAGGCATCAAACTCGAGGAAGGCATGATCTTCACCATCGAACCCATGATCAATGCCGGCAAACCCGATATCCGCGAATTGGCTGACGGTTGGACCATCGTGACCAAGGACCATTCCCTTTCTGCCCAATGGGAGCACACGATCGTTGTCACTGCCAGCGGTGTTGAAGTTCTGACGGTGTCGGCTGGTACACCGGCACGCCCGAATTTCTGACCCGGCACCATGACTGACCCACGCACCGGCAACACGCTTACAGAGATCCGAACAGCTCTGAATCTGGGCCAGACGGATCTGGCTAACACCTATCTGGCACGGCCCGATCACAAGGCCTATCTTTCTGGACGTACAGCGCTAGTGGACCGCCTGCTGACGCAGCTTTGGTCCCAGGCCGAGATGCCGGCCAGCACGACGCTGATTGCTGTCGGAGGCTATGGTCGCGGCGAGCTTTATCCGCACTCTGACATTGACGTGCTTATCGCACTCGACGCCCCGCCTTCGCCAGCGCTGGAAGAAACACTGCAGCAACTCATCAGTCAGTTCTGGGATATTGGCCTGGCCGTTGGTCATAGTGTCCGTACCATTAACGAATGCATTGAGTCTGCCCATGCTGATGTGACGGTGCAAACAGCCCTCTTTGAATCTCGTTTGATTTGCGGCAACCAGGCGCTTTATCAGCAACTGCAAGAAGCAGTCACTGCGTGCATGTCTCACGACCAGTTCATTGCCGCCAAACTGGCCGAGCAGGAAGAGCGCCACCTACGTCACGCATTTACGGCCTTCAGCCTGGAGCCCAACTGTAAGGAGAGCCCCGGGGGCTTGCGTGATTTGCACAGTCTAGGCTGGATTGCACGCGCAGCAGGTTTCGGCCTTGATGGCGATATCTGGCAGTCCCTGCAACAAAATGCGTTGATGCAGGGTGATGAGCGCGTCGCGATCGAACGGGCTGCCGGCTTTCTGGCTGACGTCCGGATTCAGTTACATCTACTCACCGGACGTGCTGAAGACCGGTTGCTCTTTGACATCCAGGGGCAGATCGCGCAGCGCTTTGGCTTTAGTGACATTGCCGAGCGGCGCGCCAGCGAGCAGTTCATGCAACGCTATTACCGCATTGCCAAGCGCGTCACTCAAATCAACACCCTGGTTCTCAAATCGATCAGCGAGCGATTGGCACCGGCCAGCAAGCAGAAAATCCGCCGCTTAAACGATCGCTTCCAGAAAGTCGGGCACAAACTGGACATTGTTGATCCGCTGCTGTACCAGACAAACCCACCCGCGATTCTCGAGACGTTCCTGCTCATGGAAAAACAGGGTGGCGTTCAGGAAATGACCGCACGTACACTGCGTGCCCTCTATGGGGCGCGGCGCCTGATTAATCGGGAATTTCGTCAGCAGAAGGAAAACAAGCAGCTATTTATCCAGATTCTGCGGCAAAAGAATGGCGTGCTACATGCCTTGCGGCTAATGAATCAGTTTGACATTCTGGGGCGTTACATTCCAGCCTTCGGGCAAATCGTAGGCCAGATGCAGCATGACCTGTTCCACGTATTCACCGTCGATCAGCACATACTGCAGGTCGTGCGCAATATTAGACGCTTTGTTCGCGAAGACTTCGCCCACGAGAATCCGTTCTGTCACCGACTCATGAACGAGTTCGAGCGGCCCTGGCTACTCGTTCTTGCCGCCCTCTTCCACGACATTGCCAAAGGCCGAGGGGGCGACCACTCCGAACTGGGCATGGCCGATGCGGAGGCCTTCTGCAAATCGCATGGCCTGCAGAAAAAGGATACCGACCTGGTCGTCTGGCTGGTCAAGGAGCACCTGACCATGTCGGCAGTGGCTCAAAAGGAAGACATCTCGGATCCGAATACGGTTGCGACCTTCTGCAAACGAGTGGGCGACGCACGTCATCTGACCGCTCTCTATCTCCTGACGGTTGCCGATATTCGCGGCACCAGCCCCAAGGTCTGGAACTCGTGGAAAGCACGACTACTGGAAACGCTCTACCGCAGTTCACTCAGCCGTCTCGAACAATCAGAAGACGGCAGCACCGAGCAGTTGGGAGACATGGTGGTTCAACGCAAACGTGACGCGCTCGCTCACTTGCGCTTCTTTGCTTTAGGCGAGTCTGTTCAAACACAGTTCTGGAAACAACTGGATGATGTGTATTTCCTGCGCCATACCGACGAGGAAATTGCCTGGCACACCCGTTGCCTTTATTACCGGACCCACGAAAACAAACCGGTCGTTCGCGCCCGCCCCAACCCCGATGGTGCCGGCATCCAGGTATTAGCGTATGCCCCGGACCAACCGGATCTCTTCCTGCACCTGTGTGGTTACTTTGCTTCGATCGGCTACTCGATCATGGATGCCAAGATCCACACAACAAAACACGGCTATGCGCTGGACAGCTTCAACCTGCTTGATGCTTCAAACCGAGACATGGATCGTGAAACCAGCACCATCATCGAGCACGACCTGCTTGAAGTGCTGCTCGGAAAGACCCGACCCAGCACCCCGCCGATGGGTCGCATCTCACGCCAGGTTCGTTCTTTCCCGATTGCACCGGTTGTTCTGCTCGAGCCTGATGAGAGCGGTCAACAGTACGTGCTTTCAATCCGTGCCGCCGACCGCACCGGCCTGCTGTACGCCATCGCGGAAACGCTGACCCGTCACGGTGCTTCACTGCATACTGCACGAATCTCAACGCTCGGGGAGCGGGTTGAAGATACGTTCCTGATTTCTGGTCGCGGTTTGTCACAAAGCCGGGACAGGCTACTGCTTGAAAACGACTTGCTGGAGCAATTGCGAACCTGATATTTCAGAGCGGCCTAACCAGGCGTCAAGTAGGCACCTTGCAACCGACCAGTGCTTCAATGAGCAGGCGTGCTTTGCACATGGCCTGCTCGATCACATCGCCCAATGCACTGAATTGAATGCCCTGGGTGCTCTCACCGATGCCTGCCGCATGGTTCACCACCACATTTAACATGGCATAGGGGATGTTTAGCTCGCGTGCAAGCACGGCCTCGGGCATGGCCGTCATACCGACCACATCCGCACCATCTCCTGCCATCCGCCGGATTTCAGCCGCTGTTTCCAGACGAGGACCCTGTGTACAGGCATACACACCCCCATCGTGCACATGGAAACCCAACAAATCCGCAACACCTGAAAGTCGTGAGCGCAGCATCTCCGAGAAGGGATGTGTGAAGTCCGTATGCATCTCCACGCCCTGCTCGCAACCGAAGAAGGTTGAAATACGCCCCCAGCTATAGTCAATGATCTGATCCGGAATGACCAGGTCACCGGGCCCCATGCTGGGATGAATCGAGCCGACAGAACCTACAGCGATAATGCCCGTCACCCCGACCTCTCGGAGTGCGTAAATGTTCGCACGATAGTTGATGTCTGCAGGCATGATGGTATGGCCATGACCATGCCGGGCCAGAAAGACCATTTCGTGACCACAGATCGTCCCCAGGGTTAACGGACAGGAAGGCTCGCCATAGGGCGTTCGAACAAACTGCCGACGCGTATCTTCAAGAATGGACAGATGGTTCAATCCACTACCACCGATAATAGCCAGCAAAGGGCTGCGTTCATTTGTGGACATTCGTATTCTCCATCAGGAAATTCACGCGTTCGACACGCAACGTTTCAGCATCGCCTCACCGAGCACTGCCGAGATGCCAGCAGGCATCGCATGACGGGCCGCAGAAAACGGTAAGTTGAGTTTACGGAACTGTACATCCGCCACATCCACGCTAAAAGGGGCGTTGGCAATGACCGAGGCGCGAATAATCTGCGCCATGGTGTCACGGCCTGCATCTTTCATCTGCCAAGGGAATGCCGTGCGATCTGCCAGATGCACTGACATGATTGAAGGCACTTGAGCCGCCAGCATCAGCGCGGCTTTCTGAAATGCCAGTCGATACTGCATGACAGCCTGCTGCGCAGGCACATGATGCGGCAGTGACTCCGCAGGGGCTCCGGCGATCCAGAGCACCATGGCTTCAGGTGCAAAATCTTTCAGATCCGCCAACAGCATCTCATGAATCTGCCCCACATCCGCTAGACCATAAATCGCGTCCGGCACGCGCTCTCGGGTCGCTTCCAGACATTCCAAGCGGTTATCCAGCGCAAACACGGTTTTGCCATGGCGCACCAGAGTCGCTGTTGACGCGCCAAATCCACAGCCGATTTCCAGCACCCGCGTAGCCGCTGGGCTGATTCGGCCACAGAGCCAATCATAAGCACCCTGCTTTTCCAGATCGGATGATTCACTCAACCAGCGTGCCAGTGTGTCATTCAGCGATTCTTCAAATGCCGCGTTTTCTGACCCCGTCATCATGCACCTTCAGCAGCGACAAAAATACCATCCGCGTTGCGCCACAGACCATCCACATCCAGGCCAAAGCCATAGACATATCGGTCCGGCGTCATGAGGGCCGGATAATCGGGCGTACAAGGTTGTGGCAACGGTTTTTTCTTGTGCGTTAAAACGGCGATCTCGACCTGCTTGGCACCCTCGGCAAGCAACCATTGCTGAATTTCGTGCAGTGTCACACCCTCGTCGAGGATATCGTCGAGCAAGAGCACTTCACGTCCGGTCACCACCGACCGCGGACGCGCGATCCAGTGTAGCAGCCCCCCTTGCCGCGCATCGCCATATCGACTGGCATGCACGTAATCCAGATCAAGGGCAAACGACAAACGCGGCAGGAGGTGTCCGGCATAGACTAATGCACCCGTCATCACGCATAACACGAGTGGGCATGTAGCGGCGTAGCGGACATTGAGCAGTGATGCCTGAGCGTCCAAGACCCGGTCAATGGTCTTGCGATCAAACAGGCACTCGGCCACCGAGGGATCGTGATGCACTGCGCTGCTTTAAGAAATCAAATACGCGGTTAGCAACTACTGCTCAAATCGATTCAAGATACTGGGCAAAATCGGCTCCGACTTCAGGGTGTCGCTGACCCAGCGCTACGGTTGCCTTCAGGTAACCCAGCTTGGAACCACAGTCATAGCGCACGCCATCGTAACGGTAGGCCAGCACCTGCTCTTCTGCCAAGAGACTGGCAATGCCATCGGTCAGCTGAATCTCACCCCCGGCACCGGGCTTGATATTTTCCAGGTGGTGAAAAATGCGGCCCGACAGGATGTATCGCCCTACCACTGCCAGCGTCGAAGGCGCTGACGCTGGATCCGGCTTTTCAACAATCGCGTTCACCTGCTCCAGACGATCCGACACCGTACGTGCATCAACGATGCCGTAGCTCTTGGTGTCGGCCCGCGGCACATCCTGCACACCCAGAACCGAACACCGGTAGTAGTCGTAACAATCAACCATCTGCTTCATGACCGGCGTTTCTCCATCCAGCAGGTCATCGGCCAGCAATACGGCAAAAGGTTCGTCACCAATCACCGGTTTGGCGCAGAGCACGGCATGCCCCAGACCCAGGGGTTCAGACTGACGGATATAGATACAGTTCACATGTTTGGGAAGAATATTCTGCACCACCTCCAGCAGGGCCAGTTTATTCTTCTGGGCCAGTTCGCTTTCCAGTTCGTATGCCTTGTCGAAATGGTCCTCAATGGCACGCTTGCTACGGCCGGTGACAAAAACCATTTCGGTAATGCCCGCGGCAACAGCCTCTTCCACCGCATATTGAATGAGTGGCTTATCAACCACCGTGAGCATTTCCTTCGGGCTGGCCTTGGTCGCTGGCAGAAAACGGGTACCCAGACCCGCTACAGGAAAAACCGCCTTGCGCACTTTTTTCATCGATGGCTCCATGTTCGTGTGTTGCTTGTTTTGCGTTATTTTAAGATTGTAATCGTTTCAACAGTGCCGGTTCATCCAGCACCTCAATGCCAAGACGGTGGGCATTATCCAGTTTGCTACCGGCAGCCTCGCCAGCCACGACGAAATGTGTTTTGGCCGACACCGAACCGGACACCTTACCGCCCGCCGCTTCAATCAGCGCTTTAGCCTCATCCCGACTTAGCGTCGGTAGGGTACCCGTCAGCACGACCGTCTTACCGAGCAATGGGCGTGGCAAATCCGCAGCCACACCTTCGGTATCCGGCCAATGCACGCCCGCCGCACGCAGCTGCTGTACGATAGCCACATGCTGCGGTTGGTCAAAAAAGTGGCGCAGGCTTTCGGCCACTATCGGACCCACATCCGTCACCTCCAGCAAGGCCTCGATAGACGCCGACATCACGCGCTCAATGGTGCCGAAATGGCGCGCCAGATCTTTCGCGGTGGCCTCACCCACATGCCTTATACCAAGTGCGTATAAGAAGCGCGGCAGCGACGTTGCTTTGCTTCTCTCAATCGCATCCAGCAGATTCTGCGCGCTCTTCTCGCCCATACGCTCCAACGGGGTTAACGTGGCGAGATTAAGCCGTTCCGTATCGTAAATATCAGCAACTGATGCCAGCAAGCCTGCATCAACCAGTTGCTCAACGAGTTTATCGCCCAAGCCTTCGATATCCATCGCTCGGCGGCCGGCGAAATGCAGCAGCGCCTGCTTACGCTGCGCCGGGCATGTCAACCCCCCCGTACAGCGCCAATCGGCCTCACCGGCTTCGCGCGCTATGGGGCTGGCGCATACCGGGCACTTGCCATCCAGGTGGCGATACAGATCGAATTGCGGACTCGCGTTGGCCGGGCGTAGATCCAGGACGACGCCAACGACTTCGGGAATCACATCGCCTGCCCGACGCACAATGACCGTATCCCCCACACGGACATCCTTGCGACGCGCTTCATCCTCGTTATGCAGGGTCGCATTACTGACCGTAGTGCCACCTACGAATACGGGTGCCAGCTTGGCGACGGGCGTCAGTTTGCCCGTGCGACCCACCTGGATATCTATATCCAGCAGTTGGGTCATCTGTTCCTGAGCGGGGTACTTATGGGCTACCGCCCAGCGCGGCTCACGTGTCACGTACCCCAGCCGTTCCTGCAACGCACGGTCATTAACCTTGTAAACCACCCCATCAATATCAAACGGGAGGTCGTCACGCACCATCGCAATCTTTTGATGGAATGCGACCAGACCCGCCGCGCCCGAGGCAACAACCCGATGTTCACACACCGGCAAACCGAGTGCGGCTAACGCATCCAGCAACCCACAATGCGTGGATGGCACTGTCCAACCTCGCACCTCACCCACGCCATAGGCATAAAAGCTCAGCGGCCGCTTTGCGGCGATCGCAGAATCCAACTGACGCACGGCGCCAGCTGCGGCATTGCGCGGGTTCACAAAGGTCTTCTCATTCCGTGCACCTGCTGCAATGAGTAGACGCTGGCGTTCATTAAGGGCCTCAAAATCATCGCGGCGCATATAGACCTCACCCCGCACCTCCAGCACATCGGCATGGCAATCAGGGAGACGGAGTGGAATCTGTCCAATAGTACGGATATTCGCGGTGACATCCTCTCCCGTCTCACCATCGCCCCGAGTGGCCGCCTGCACCAGAATACCCTGCTCATAACGCAGACTGATTGCAAGCCCATCAAACTTCAACTCGGCCGCATATTCCACGGGAGCCGCCTCATCCGACAAGCCAAGTTCACGGCGTACGCGGCCATCAAAGGCCTGAGCCCCCCCGGCGGTTGTATCCGTTTCGGTACGAATGCTGAGCATGGGCACCGCATGACGCACCGGTGCAAAAGCCGTGAGGGGTGCCGCCCCAACACGACGGGTTGGGGAATCCGCTTCAATCAGTGACGGATCTGCCGCCTCAAGTGCTTCCAGCTCCCGATAGAGCCGATCATATTCGGCATCCGGCACTTCTGGTGCATCACACACATAATAAGCATGGGCATAGCGGTTGAGCAGCGTCCGCAATTCGGCACAACGCCGCGCAGCACGTCCTTCCTGAACACGGCCTTCAGCCGCGCCTTCCTGACCGAAATCGAACGCGTCCTGCACGGTACGCCGTCAGGAGAACAGGCGTCGGGCCAATGCCGATCCGGGTTCAATCCCTTGTGCCTGCAAAACAGCATTGAGACGCACCACCTGATTAACCAACAGCGCGATCCCCTCTTCGCTCATCGGGCGCCCCGCATCATCGACGATATCTGCGCCCAGATTCGCCGCTAGCGTTTTGGCCAGATCAAACATATCGGTGACAACAGCCTCTGGCCGCAGCACATGTGGAAAATCCATAATCAGCGTCACTAGGCCTGCCTGGTTATCGGCCTGAACCTGAAAATCCACCGATGCATCCGATGCAGCACGTGCATAGGCCGGATAGGCGCCGATCAGTCCCAGACCTTCGGCATCACCAGACAACCGGGCAAAAGCAACGGCCGCATCGTCACGCGGCTTGAGATTCACACTAATCAGCGTATCCACACGGACGCAGAAAGCATCCAGATTGGCTGCCCGCTCCACCAGCTTTGCTTCGGACTCTACCGACAAACCGGCCGATAGCATTTGAGCCAGACTCTCCAGAGAACGCATCCAGGCATGAATCGCTTCCGGTGCCGCGGGCCCGCGGCGCGAGGCCAGCTGTAAACGGCAACGCAGATTACTGACCAATGCGTCACCCGGCAGCGCCTCTGCACGATGCCAGGCATCGGCCGTGTAGAACTCGACGCGCTCAAAACGCGCCATGCCCATCTGGTTCAGTGTGTCGCGGATAGAACCAGCACTACGGGGTTCGTAAAAACGCAACGTCGCAATGGCATCCACCCAGGATTCTGCTTCCGTCAATGCGGCAACCGGTTCCGGCATAGCGACCGGTGCGGCATCCATTTGAGGTTCAGACAGCCCTGAGTCCGCAGAAGATTGCGCTAGCTCGTTTTCAACAACAGATGCACCGTGATCCCACATCGGCTCCTGACGGTCACCTGCGCTTTCGGTTACGGTACCGATATCAACCGGATCCGCTTTAACCGCTTCCTCCGGCTTCGGACCGTACAACTTACGGTGCTTACGCTCCAGCCAGCGGTTGTAGATAAGGACCAGCACAATCGCGCCCAGCCCCAGACCCAACAGACTCAGTTGCATTTCGTTCATGATCAACCCACCGTTGTTTCGCGCATTTGCAGCGCTTCTTCCATATCCACTTCGACAATACGCGAGACACCAAATTCCTGCATCGTCACACCCACCAGTTGATTCCCCATTTCCATGGCGATCTTGTTGTGGCTGATGAACAAGAACTGCGTCTTATCTGACATCCGCTTGACCATTTCGCAGAAACGTACCGTATTGGCGTCATCCAGCGGTGCATCGACTTCGTCGAGCAAACAGAACGGCGCCGGGTTCAGCTGGAACAGCGAGAACACAAGGGCAATGGCCGTCAGCGTCTTTTCACCGCCAGACAGCAGGTGAATCGTCGAGTTCTTTTTACCCGGCGGTTGCGCCATGACCTGTACACCGGCATCCAGAATCTCGTCGCCGGTCATGATCAATCGGGCCTCCCCGCCGCCAAACAGGCTTGGGAACAGTGTGCCAAAATGCTGATTCACCGCATCGAAAGTCGACTGCAACAGGCTCCGCGTCTCCCGGTCAATGCGGCGAATGGCGTTTTCGAGCGTCTCCATGGCACGCAACAAATCCTCGGATTGCGCATCCAGATAGGTCTTACGCTCTTGTGCCGAATTAAGTTCTACCAGCGCAGCAAGATTCACCGGACCCATCGCTTCAATCTCGCGCTGAATCCGGCTAATGGCGCTCTGCAGCGGACCTGGCTTCACATCACCGATATTGGCCAATAGCCCCTCAATCTGTTCCGGGCTACAACCAGCTTCAGTCAGCAAGCCTTCATACTGTGCGGCAGCCAGTTCAGCGGCCTGATGCTTGAGCTGATGGTCGTTGATACGGGCACGAACCGGTTCCAGCTGCTGCTCCATACGCAAGCGGCTCTCTTCCAGGGTGCGCAATTCACCCGCCTTACTTTCAGCCGTATCGCGAATCTCAGCGAGGATCTGCTCTTTTTCAGCGCGCAGCATCAATGCCGTTTCCAGCTTCTCGCGCAATTCGTCACCATCGGCACCGGACAGTTCAGCCTTCGATTGAGCAGTACTGTCGTCTATGCGCCGCAGTTCATCCACCGACAGGCGTGCCTGATTCTTCAGATCATCCAGACGGGTCTGACACTCACGGCATGAGAACTCGGCCTCCTGCACGTCGCGCTCGACCTTAACCATGCTGTCACGGGCATCGCGTAACGCGCGGCTGGCGGCCTCTCGCACGGATAGACGCTCTGTCAACGAGCTCTGGGCAACAGCAACCGCCGATTCCAGATTTTGTAACAGCGCATTCTGCTCTTCGAGCCGTGCCTGCTCGTTCAGCTGTTCTGCAACGTGTTCCTCACGTCCGGCATCCAGTGACCGCACACGTTCTTCGTAGTGGCGTACAGCCTGAGCCAGCTTTTCATAATCCAGGGCATGGCGGTTCTGTTCGGCCTGGGCCTGCTGACCCTGTTGGCGCAACCCATCCAATGCCAACCGGGCGGCGCGTAACCCCTCACGGGCTGCTTCTACGGCATGATTAGCCTCTTCAAGCGGACCAGCCAAGTCCTCTACCCTTGCTTGCGTGCTTTCCAGTTCCTGCTGACGCTCAAGCAGACCATGATCTGCGGCATCCGGCGCAAAGAACGTCACGCTATAACGATCCAGCAGGACGCCTTCGGCAGTGACGATCATGTCATTCGCGGCCAATTGCGGCTGCATACCACGGGCCGTAACCAGGTCGGCGGCGATACGCACCCCCGAAAGCCAGCGAGCCAAGACGGGTTTGATCTGTGGATCCAGGCATTCAACCTGAGCCATCAGACTATCCGAGCCTGTTGCCGTGTCAACACCCGCGCTCTCCGGCAGCAACAAGGTCAAACGTAATGCCGGCGGTTCGGCAAACCAGCGATCCAGATCCGGCAAATCCTGCTGACCACAGGCAACCGCCTTCAAACGCTCCCGCAGCACCGCCTCTACCGCCAGCTCCCAACCACTGGTCACACGGATCTTCTGCCAGAGTGCCGGGCGATCCTGCAAGCCAGCCTTCCGTAACCATTCGGGCAACGAGCCACTGGCCTGCACCCGTTCCTGAAGCTGCTTCAATGCCTGGTAACGCGCCTGGGTCTGGGTAAATTCCTGTTGCAGCGCACGTTGCTGTTCGCTGGCTTCCTGCAGTGTCTGTTCAGCCCCGGCCAATCGCGCTTCTGCAACGCCTTGCTGTTCCTGCAGTTCGGCAACCGCCATGGCGGCAGCTTCACGCTGCTCGGCCAATACTTGCATTTGCTCTGCGTCAGGCGGGGTTAATGCGCCCGCATCCCGAGCCAGGCGCTCAATCTGCTGATTGACCCGTGCCAGGTTCCGTTCGGCGTTAGAACGATTGGCCTGCGCGACCTGCAACCGTTGCTCCAAGCCCGACAATTCGCCACGGAATTGGCTGGCTTGCGCCTGCGCTTCGCGTTCGGCCTCTTCAAACGCAGGCAGTCCTTCCTGGGCGCGCGACAGCATTTCCTGCGTCTGAGCCAGGCGCATAGCCGCGTGTTCCTGCAGCTCCGACCAGCGCACCAGATCTTCTTCAGCCTGAACCTGGCGCTGCTGCCAGCTTTCGCGGTCAGCCGCTAATTGCATCAGACGTGCTTCCAGATTACGACGCGTATCCTGACGATGGCGGATATCCGCCTCAATCGTCGCCACTTCGGCATTGATACTGAAGAAACCACTCTGCGCGGTCTGCACGGCATCATTGGCCGAATAATAGGCTTCGCGCAGCGTCTCCAGCTCGGCTTCAATATTGCGCTGACGTGCAACGGTTTCTTCCAGTTCCGTCTGCGCTGCCGAGAGGCCTGCCGACAGCAGGCTGGCATCATTGCGGCCTTCCTGCAGTTTCACGGCCCACAGCTTCTGTTGCGTGCCAATCAACTCTGCCTGTAGATTCTGATACCGTTCCGCCACTTCGGCCTGGCTTTCCAGGCGGCTGATCTGCGCCCCCAACTCCTGACGGATGTCTTCCAGGCGTGCCAGGTTTTCACGGGTATCGGATAAACGGCCCTCGGTTTCCTTACGGCGCTCTTTGTAGCGCGTGACGCCAGCCGCTTCTTCCAGGAAAACGCGCAGTTCTTCTGGTTTCGCTTCGATAATCCGCGACACCGTACCCTGCCCGATAATCGCGTAGGCACGAGGCCCAAGGCCCGTGCCCATGAACAGATCCGTCACATCCTTGCGACGCACCTTGAGGTTATTGATGAAGTAATCAGACTGGCCATTGCGGGTCAACACACGCTTTACCGACAGCTCGGCGTATTGCGACCACTGACCGACCGCCCGGCCCAGGCTGTTGTCAAACACCATTTCCACGCTGGCGCGGGATACCGGCTTACGGGTCGTTGTACCGTTAAAGATCACATCCTGCATCGACTCACCACGCAGTTCGGTTGCCCGGGACTCACCCAGCACCCAGCGTACGGCATCGATAATATTGGATTTGCCACAACCGTTCGGCCCCACCACACCAATCAGCTGGCCAGGCAATTCCACCTGGGTGGGGTCTACGAAGGATTTGAAGCCGGCAAGTTTAAGCTTGGTCAGTCGCATAAATTCAGTGATGCACCCGGTCACGGATGCATGGAAAAAGGGGTTGTCCGGATAAATCCCGGCACTATTCGGGTACGCCGCCAATAAATGGCGCTGAACTGCCGAAAAAGGCTGCTTATAATATCAGTTGCAAAGCCCCAAACACATCCGAGAACACCAATGAGCACCCAACCGAGCAAGACCCTGGAAACCTTTCCGAACCCTACTCCTCAGCGCGATTTCACAATTCACATGGAAATCCCTGAATTTACGTGCCTTTGCCCTAAAACAGGTCAGCCTGACTTCGCCACACTCGTCCTGGACTACATTCCTGACCAACTGTGTGTCGAACTGAAAAGTCTCAAACTCTACATGTGGAGCTTCCGCGATGAAGGTGCGTTCCACGAAGCTGTTACCAATCGCATTCTTGACGACCTCGTCGCTGCCACGGCCCCGCGCTTCATGCGCCTGACCGCCAAGTTCTACGTGCGCGGCGGTGTCTTCACCACCGTGATTGCTGAGCACCGCAAACCCGGTTGGCAACAACTGCCCCCGGTGACACTAACGGAAGTCGGCAGCCAAGCCAGCACATGTGGCTAATCCGCCAAAACATAAACCGCAACGTGGAGCAGACCATGCGTACACAGTCCATTAAAGCAATTGCCGCTGCCCTGATGATCATGGGCAGTGGTGCCTTACAGGCCGCCAATATGGCTTTTATGGCAGATCAGGCGATGTCCCGCTTTACAGACCAGGATGCCAAGTACTTCAATGAAGCCGGGCATGCTGTGCTACAGGGCAAAGAAGGCACCGAGGTTAAATGGAATAACCCGGGCACGGGAGCCTTTGGCACGCTGATCGCATACCCGGACCCGGAAAAGAATCCGGATTGCCGGGTCGTGCATATGGTCAATGTGGCGGAAAATGTGAAGAGCGCCGGTTATTACCGATTTTGCAAACAGGCTGACGGCTCCTGGCCACCGGTCATGCCACCGCGCAAAAAATAACCGCTTCAAGGCGAACGGCTGAACGACATTACCTGTTGCGCTGAACCCAGTGCAACAGGGTCACCAAGCCGATCGCCGCCAGTATCGTCGCGCCCAACGCCGCACACCAGAAGCCGGCTGCGCCCATCGGGGTGATGCCCATCAACGGCAAACCATCAAACGCCAGTAAATACCCACCAAAGAGCCCAATCACCCAGAAGGCAGTGAGATGGATCCCCAGTGGTAGTAAGGTCACGTGATATCCGCGTAGGGCAAACGCAGCCACCGTTTGCGCTGCGTCAAACAGCTGATAACCGGCCACATAAGCAAGCAGACCAATCGCCACCCCCTGAACGGCCGGATCAGGGCTACCCAACCAGGCCAGAGAATCCCTAAATTGCCAGAGCAGCATGGCCAGAATGCCCGAACCTACGCCAGCAATCCAGAAACCTGCCTTGGCCATGTCGCGTGCTTCCGGTTCCCGTCCGGCACCGGCCGACTGACCCACCAATGCTGCGGTCGCCGTGCCGATGGACAGCGGAAACATGTAGACCATGGCCGACAGGTTGGCAACGACCCGATGGCCTGCCAACACCTCTGGTCCAAGACGGGCAATAAAAATGGCCATCAGTGTAAAAGCAGTGATCTCGACAAAATAAGACAATCCCATCGGTAAGCCAACCCGCAGGAGATGGCGTAACGCTGCAGGATCCGGTGGTGCGAAACGCGCAGCGACTCGCAATGGGCGATACACCGCAGACTTCAACAAGACCAGCACGCCTGCGCCACAAATCAGCCAGGCCAGCAACGCCTGCGACAAAGCAGCACCGGCCACCCCCAGACCCAAACCAAGGCTCACCGAACCGATCAACACCGAATCCACAAGGACCGGTGCCAGCAGGGCATGCCCGGTCGTTTGCCCCAGACTTAGCCACATCAGCGGCCGTGTTTTCCCCATACCCCCCGCTATGGCATGAAACGCGCGGTAGCCCAGCGAAGCCGGCAAAGAGCATGCCAGAATGAACAGGTAGGTTCGGGTCAGTGCTTCCACATGCGGTGGCAACTCGGCAAATGCAATCAACCAGCCCGGAAAGCAGAGGATCAGATCACCGAACAACGCCAGCAACAAGACCAGCCATACGGCTTGATACATCAAATGACCGGCCTCTTGATCATCTTGACGCCCAACAGCGCGCGCAATCCCGGGAAGCAGCGCCTGCACAACGCCCGACAAAGCGAGCGCCAGCGATACATAAATACTGGCACCGACGGCCAACGCTGCCAGATTATCGGTATTCGAACGACCCACCACCACCGTGTCGATCGCCATCATGCCGATGGTTGCCAACTGGGCAATCAGTACCGGCCAGGCCAGGCGGGCTAAACGAATATACGGCGCGCGCTTCATGGGATGTTAGGCGTTATCGATCTGTGCACGTCAGGCGTTGTCGATCTAAGCCGTCAGGCGTTATCAATATATCGCACGGCATCAAACAGTCGCACAGCATCCGGTTTGTAAACGACCATCACCGTTAGCAGCATGCCCGTCAGCCAAGCCTCGGAAAACCCGACCAGCATCCAGTACATGCCATAGTCTTCGAGCAACGGCCCCCATGACATGGATTGGGTGAGCCAGAGCATCAAGGTTAGTAACCACCCGGTTAAAACGACCACCGCAGCGCTACCAAAAAAGCCCCCGACAAAGATAAACACAAAAATATTGGCCGGTAGCTTACGCACCACAACCGAAATCAACGTGCTCAAGGCGATTGGCCATAGCACCAGTAGCGAGGCATTGAGCCCCAGTGTCCACCAGCTGGCACCCGATGTCGCTTCTGCCACCACCAGCACGGTTGATAATGGCACCAATGCCAATCTTGGCCCGAATACCAAGGTACACAACATGGCCCCCAGCAAATGCAGGCTCAAGCCATTAAGAACCGTTGCACGAATATGCCAGAGCACCAGCAACGCGAGTGTCGCAATCACCAAAGCCGGCCACTGCATCCGGAGATCCTGAAGTAATGGTCTCCAGGGGAACAGCAGTCGCGCGTAACACCAGCCGGCAATCAGAAAGCCCGTGATCAGCCAGGCTGAATCAATGGCACCCGAATGAATCATCGACGCGTCGCGCGGATCCGCAAACGGAAACCCGCCTCTTCCCAAATCGCGCTTTCATCGCGCAGCGCCGCCATGGTCATCGTGTTTTCATCCAGCCACACCGCCGGAATCTGGATCGTAAAACCGTTCACTGTTTCGGAGGCATGCAACTCGGGAACGCCGCTCTCCAGACGGGACCGATGCAGAATCGCCCCGAGACGCAAGGCCAATATCTGCCGCCAGGCGATATCGGCCCGCTCGAGGCTGTCAACCTTGTTCAGCTTACCGCGATGACACAGCACCAGCAGCGCCAGACGAGCCTGGTCCATCTTGGAAAAACCCGGCATATCAGCGTAACCCAGAATATAGGCACCATGCTTGTGGTAACCACTATGGGCAATCGACAACCCCACCTCATGTAGACTGGCCGCCCAACGCACGAACTGTAGATCGCGTTCCAGCTCTTCCGGACTGCGCAGTTTCAACCCCATGAGTCCCGTAAAAATCGTTGTCGCCGTATCGGCAACGCGCTCGGCCTGGCCAGACTCCACCTGATAACGGCGCTGAAAATGCCGCACGGTCGCTGAACGCATATCGTGATGATGGAAACGACCGAGCAGGTCATACAGCACACCGAGGCGCAGCGCACCATCGGCATAACTCACTTGCTGGATGCCCAGCGTATCCATAATCGCCGACATAATGGCAATACCGCCCGGCAATACAGGAATCCGATCCGATTTCACCCCCTGCAAAGGCAGCGCTTCAATAAACTTATGGCGCAGCATCAGGTTACAGAGCTTATCCAGACCAACGCGTGTAATCCCGATCGTGCCACGTGGATTGAGGTCATTCTGTTCCAGAATATCGGCAATCGCACGGGCGGTACCCGACGAACCAATCGCCTCACCCCACCCCGTTAACTGATACGCATGGGCAATGAGCGACACTTCCTTGGCCGCTGCCATCTGGGCTTCACGCAAGCGCTTACGATCGATCAGGCCATCGGGAAAATAGCGTAGCGAATAACTGACACACCCCATGAAGAGCGATTCCAGCTTCAGCGGCTTCATTCCGGCGCCAATAATAAACTCGGTGGAACCCCCGCCAATATCGAACACCAGGCGCTGCTGATCTGATGCCGGTAACGAGTGCACGGCACCGATATAAATCAGCCGCGCTTCTTCACGACCCGCAATAATTTCAATGGGAAAGCCTAGCGCTTCCTCGGCCCGTGCCAAAAAACTATGGGCATTCTTGGCGACACGCAGGGCATTGGTAGCCACGGCCCGTACGGCATCCGGCGGCACACCACGGAGTCGCTCACCAAAACGGGA
>JACCDS011499169.1_pt1 | contig 18756 bp, 20 predicted proteins | sample 7446441 | NCBI WGS metagenome assembly JACCDS01 (sample SAMN15323445, study PRJNA562643) | freshwater metagenome | isolation source: river surface water | place: USA:Blue River Watershed | collected 2017-08-17
ACGCTGCGGCAGATGCGACAGGCACAGGTTTTCGGCAATGCTCAACGTTCCGACCAGATTGAGTTCCTGCATCACCATCCGCACCCCGAGCGCTTCGGCTGCCTGGCGGGTGGCCGGGGCAAAGGCTTGTCCGGCCAAGCGCATGCGCCCGGACTGGGGTGTAACCAGCCCGCAAATGATTTTGGACAGGGTACTCTTGCCCGCGCCATTTTCTCCGGCCAACACCCGCACCTCGCCCGATTCGAGCCGCAACGCCACATTTTGCAGCACCGGGCCAGCATAGCTCATGCATAGGTCATCGATTTCGAGTAAAGCACTCACAGGGCATCCAAAAATATAAAATCAGCCGCAGGACAGGCCCGCAGGCTGATTTCGGGTTAATCTTGAACCATGCGCTTTGGCAATACATTTGGCGAACCGTTTGATCATGCGCGCTGACCAAACACCGTGGTTTTTATCCGGCGCAGGTGTATTATGCGACAAGTCGCCATTTACGCAGGCTGTGTATTAGATATCAGGCCATAAATGCTGTCAAGTGCAATTTGGGTTTGCTGGCGCTGGTCGGGTAGAATCACACCCGGTTGCCGAATGATTTGCAACACTTATTTGTAATGCTTATTTGCAATAAGGGCTGATAACAATAATTGGTATCATTGATTGAGCATAATGACTGCCAACAATGATGCATGGCAACACCAATTCACCGAAGGAGTCGCACCGATGAGAGTATCTGCACGCCAACAAAAGGCCTTGATTCAATTATTTACCGCAAAAAACACGGCCACTCGACTGACTGCCATCATTATTTTGGTGGCAGCCGTCTTTACCTGGTGGCAGCAGGATACAGTCGAACCGGGCAAACTGGCCAAGGGGGCGCTATTGCACGGGCAGGTGGTGCAAGTGGCCGATGGCGATACCGTGACGCTGGTGGACGGGCAGCAGCGCGAATACAAGTTGCGGCTGGCCTACATCGATGCGCCGGAAAAAGCCATGCCGCACGGCGAGGCCGCCAAGCGCCATTTGAGCGAGTTGGTGCAGCGCCAAACCGTGCAAGCGCATATTGACGATGTCGATAGCTATGGCCGGGGCGTGGCACGGATCGTCAAGGATGGGCAAGATGTGAATTATGCGCAACTGGCCAAGGGTTACGCTTGGCACTACCAGCAATACGCACGTAAATCACAAGACCGCAGCGCCTATTCGCGCTATGCCAAGACGCAGGACGAGGCACAGCAAAAGCAGCTTGGCCTGTGGCGTGAAGCCAAGCCCACCCCGCCATGGGAATGGCGGCAGGCGCGGCGCTAAAACAAGGTCAGCCGCCGCCCCTTGATGCGCCCATCAAATTGCGCGCTGGTTCACCCGTTGCGACAATTGTTCGGCAGTTTCCTTGCGCTCACTGTAACGATCCACCATATACGGTGCCACATCGCGCGTGAGCAGGGTGAATTTCATCAATTCTTCCATCACATCGACCACCCGGTCATAGTAGGCTGACGGCTTCATCCGGCCTGCTTCGTCAAATTCGAGAAACGCCTTCGGCACCGATGACTGGTTCGGAATCGTGATCATGCGCATCCAGCGCCCCAAAATGCGCAACTGGTTGACTGCATTGAACGACTGCGAACCACCGGAGACTTCCATCACCGCCAGGGTTTTGCCCTGGGTTGGGCGCACCGCACCGATGGCCAATGGAATCCAGTCGATTTGCGCCTTCATCACGCCGGTCATGGCACCATGCCGCTCGGGGGTACACCAAACCATGCCTTCGGCCCATTGCACCAGCTCGCGCAACTGCGCCACCTTGGGGTGGCTCTCATCGATGCTGTCGGGCAGCGGTAGGTCGTGCGGGTCAAAAATTCGTACTTCACCACCCAGTGCCACCAGCAGCCGGGCCGCTTCCATGGTCAACAGCTTGCTAAACGAGCGCTCGCGCAGCGAGCCATACAGCAGCAAAAAGCGTGGCGGGTGGCTGGCACGGGTGGTCGCCATCAGTTGCGCCGGGTCGGGGGTGGCGAATATGTCTTCGCGCAGGGCTGGAAATTCAATCGGCAAATCAAACACGGCGGCCCTCCGCATCGATCACTTGCTGGCCATCTTCCTTGGCAAACGCTTTTTGTTGCGGGGTTGGCAAAATATCGAGCACCTGTTCCGATGGACGGCACAAGCGGGTGCCGATTGACGTAATCACAATCGGGCGATTGATCAACACCGGATGGGTTAGCATCGCCTCAATCAATTGCGCTTCGTTCACGCCGGGTTGATCCAGCCCCAGTTCCTGATAGCACGACTCCTTGGTACGTACCAGATTTTGTACCGGCTCGCCAGTTGCCGCGATAATTTCCAACAGCTTTTCACGGCTTGGTGGGTGTTGCAGGTACTCGATAATCTCGGGTTCGGCGCCGCTATTGCGGATCAGGGCCAGCGTATTGCGCGAAGTGCCGCAGCGCGGGTTGTGGTAAATCGTGATAGTCATGATCGGATTGGGATGGGCAAAACCGGCAGGATACCAGTTTCACGCCAAGTTTGCCGAGGTCGAAAAAAAACAGCCATAAAATATGGCTGTTTTTTTCGGTGAGCAAATGCCACCTCAATGTTGCAGCAAAGCTACCCCAACGCTGTCTCAGTACCAAGGCAGACTTGGGGCGCGCTTTGTGCAAACTTATTTGCCAACCACCAAATCAACCGGGGTTTCGATCACGCCACCCTTGGCAGCCGATTTGTCCTTGATCGCTTTCAGTGCGTTTTCGATACCAAACACCGCCAGCTTGCCAGCGTGCTGGTCAGCCGTAGCTACTACCCGGCCATCTTTGAGCATCGGCACGATGGCCGAGATATTGTCAAAGCCAACCACCAGCACCTTACCGGTTTTGCCAGCCGATTTCACGGCGGAGACGGCACCGATGGCCATATTGTCATTACCAGCGAGCAATGCCTTCAGATCAGGATGTTCGGACAACATGGCCGAAGCGATTTTGTTGGCCTTGTTGATTTCCCATTCACCGGACTGCACGCCAACAACCTTGATACCAGCGGCGTTCATTGCATCTTGAAACCCGGCGGTGCGCTGTTTGGCGTTAAAGCTGGTGCTCACGCCTTCGATAATGCCAACCTTGTCACCCTTGGCCAGTTTTTTGGCCAGCACTTCGCCCACTTTCATTGCGCCCTTGCGGTTGTCCGGGCCAACGAATGGTACGGCAATGCCCTTCGCTTTCAGGGTTTCTTCGTCGAACTTGTTGTCAATATTGATGACCACAATCCCGGCATCCATCGCCTTTTTGGTAATCGCTACCAGTGCCTTGGAATCGGCTGGTGCGAGTACGATGGCATCGACCTTGGAGACGATCATTTGCTCAACGATCTTGATCTGGGCCGAGGTATCGCTTTCATCTTTAATGCCGTTGGCTACCAGTTCATAGGCACCGTTGCTCTTTTTTTGGTGTTCTTTGGCACCGTTTTCCATGGTTTGGAAAAATTCATTGGCCAGCGATTTCATGACCAGCGCTACTTTCGGCTTCTCGGCACTGGCCAGAGCCAGCGGGCTGGCGGCGAGGGCAAAGGCGGTAGCAATGGTGGCACAAGCGGCGGCACAAGCGGCGCGGCGGGTAAACAATTGGGACATGCAAAATCTCCTGTGGCGGATCAATAATCGATTGGGTTACGGCACTACAAGGCTGCACCGCTTTAGCATCGTTGCCAGCATGTTGCTGCCGGGTCGGAATTGGAATAGGTTGAGTATTAGATATCATGCAATTGTCGCTGTCAAGCCGGATTGATGTTGTCTTGCATTTAAATTCGGGCTTGTCAGCAATCCACAACTCTTGCCCGCCTTTGTCCGCCTTTATCCGCCTCCATCCACCTGTATCCACCTCTACCCGGACTGTGCCCGGACTATGCCTGTACTTGCCTTGCGCCCCGCCTTTCATGTTGCCATTGCAAAAGTTCTTTAAGAGCAAACCCAATTTGCGTTATATTAAATTGATCCGACCGCGCCCGGCACAGGGCTTTTGGCGTGACAATTCCGGCAGCTTGCCTGCTTGTTGTATAGAGAATCAGGCTTATGAAAAAGAAAAGAATCGAGGAACACGAATTACAGGTTGGCGAGGCCGTGCCATGGGACGTACATTGCGAGCTCGGCACGCTGTTGCTGCGCAAGGGACATGTGGTTTCCAACCTGCGCCAACTGGATACGTTGATCAAACGTGGTTTATATGCCATAAGCCATGCCACCACGCCCCCACCCGAAGTGCGGGTACAACCTTCGGTGTTGCGCATGCTCAACGCAGCCAACCGGCGACTGGATAGTTTGCTGCATGCGATTGTGCTAGGCGAACAGGGCGACAAGGAACGCTTGCTGGAAGTGGCCAAGATCGTCAGTGCGGCGGTTGATTTGCAACCGTGCGTGGCACTGGCTTGCATTTTGCACAATCAAAAAGAAGGCAGTTACGCGATTCGGCATAGCATCGATACCGCCGTGGTGGCGCGGATTGTGGCGCGTGCCATGAAAAAGGGGCCGGAAGAAAAATTGATTATCGTGGCGGCGGCCCTGACCATGAATCTTGGCATGCTGGCGCATCAAGAGCGGATGCAAATGACCCAGTCCACCCTGACCCCGGTGGACCATGAAATCATCCGCAAACATCCGGCACGCGGGGTCGATTTGCTGCGCCATGCCGGGGTCGATGATCCGGCCTGGCTCGGCTGTGTGTTGATGCATCACGAAAACGAAGACGGTTCCGGCTACCCGTATGGCAAGCACGGGGCCGAGGTGCCGCTGGATGCCAAAATCATCTCGCTGGCCGACCGCTACACGGCCCGGGTTTCCTCACGTGCGTATCGCAAATCGCTGGTGCCGAATGCCGCACTGCGTGATATTGCGCTGGCGGGCAAGGAAAATACCGATCAGCAGTTAATCGCAACCTTTGTCAAGGAACTGGGCATTTTCCCGGTGGGCACCTTTGTCCGGCTGGAAAACGGTGAAATCGGCGTGGTAACCGCCAAAGGCAGCAGCACTACCACCCCGATTGTCGATGCGTTGGTTGGCCCGCGCGGTGCGCCGCTCGATGCCGTGATCAAACGCGATACCAGCAAAACCCTGCACGGTATCCGCGAGGTGTTGACCGAACATCAAGCCGCAATCGGTTTCCAGCTTGAGCAATTGTGGGGGCCGGTGGCAGCGATTTGATGCCGCCAAATGATGTAGTTAAATGATGCATGATATTTAATGCATCCCAATGCGAGCCGCTTACAAGCCAATTTTGCCAGACAAATTGCAGACCACATTGCAGGCCGCATTGCAGGCTAAATCGCAGACCATGACCAATTAGTGCCTTTCCTCAGAGAAATTTCATTGACAAGTACGCGCTAGTCGCTATATTATTGCCCCAAGTCAATTGTTCCATGCGGCAATTATCGGGCAATTCACCTTTTTTGACTTCTGGCCCTTGCGCCAACCTTCCAAGGAGTGAGATTTGATGCGTAATGTTATTTTCGCCCTGCAGGGCAAGTGGGCATGGCACTGGCGGGTGGCACTGGTGGTACTGGCTACTGCGGCCTTGATGTTGGGCACGGAACACAGCCATGCGGCCACCTTGCTGCAAGTGGCACCTTGATCAATAATTGATCGATGCATTAACCGAAGCATCGCCCGGCGCATTGTCCAACGCATTGGCCAAAACACATAAGCAGCACGCGCAAGTCAGTCCACGGCTGGACTGACTTACCCAATCCCCCGCCTCCGACCAGCCCGGCACCCTATGCCGCCAGCCATGGCCGTAGCCGATACTTGCGCACGCCGTAATACCGATTCTACCCGTGCGATTAACGGGCATCGCACAAGCATGCTATATTGCTCTTTTTTTCACGCAGCGCCTCCGCCTCTGCTATCGACCATGTTACTTCGCTCCTGCCTGTTGCTCGCTTGCTGCCTGCTACTCTCGCCCCTGTCCGGTTTTGCGGCCGCGCGCCTGATGACCCCCTACGATATCTGGGCCGTTCAGCGGGTTGGCAATCCAACCCTCGCGCCCAATGGACAACAAGTGGCCTACACCGTACAAACTTGGTCAGTCGAGAAAAATCGACCGATACGCCAGATTTGGCTGCAAAATATCGATGGCAGTGCCGCCCGACGCCTGACCACCCAAGATGCAAACGACGGTGACCCGGTGTTTAGCCCGGACGGCAAACAAATCGCTTTTACATCCAAGCGCAGCCAGGATGAAGCAGCGGCCCTGTACCTGCTGCGACTCGATGGCGGCGAACCGGAAAAGCTGCTGGCCTTGCCATTTGATATCAGTAGCCCGCGCTGGCTGCCAGACGGAAAAAGCCTGATTTTCGGCACCACCGCGATTCCTGAACTGGTCGGCCAGTGGCGCACCGCCGATCTGGCGGCCATGAAGCAGGAAATAAGTCGGCGCGCACGCAGCAAGATGACGGCGCACGCCACCGAAGACCGGCTCTACCGCTATTTTGATCACTGGCTGACCGACAAACTGGCCGACCACCTGCTACAACTGCGCCTATCTGATGGCAACCTGACCGATCTCACCCCGGATTCTACCCAGTCGTTTGCCGTCAGCGAAAATGTCTCTTACGATATTGCACCCGATGGCAAACACCTGGTGCTGGCCATGAACACCCGCACCGCGCCATACCAGGCCTCGCCCAATGGCGACCTGATATTGATCAAGCTCGATGGCAGCGGCAACGTGCGCAACCTGACGGTGGACAACCGTGGCAGCGATAGCGACCCGCAATTTACCCCGGATGGCCGGGCGATTTTGTTTTTGCGCAGCACCTCGCCGCATTTTGATGCTACCCCAACCAAGCTGTGGCGTCACGATCTGGCCAGCGGACGCAACGTGCCGCTGACCGAGGCACAAGATTTAAGTTTTGATGAATTTGCCATCAGCAAAGATGGCAAGCAAATTTGGCTGCTGGCCGAAGAACAGGGCGAAACTGCCTTGTTCTCCACCACCCCGGATGGCAACGGCTTCAACCGTATCTGGCGCAGCGGCACCTTATCTGGCCTGACTCTGGCGGGCAAACAATTGGTGCTGCTACAAAACACCTTTAGCCAACCCAATGAAGTGGTGTTGTTTGATCCGGCCACTCGGCGTGCGCGGCAAGTGAGCCACGTTAATGATGCGCTCTTGGCACAACTAAAACTGGGTCGGGTCGAAAGCTACCAATTTAAGGGCGGCAATGATGACATGGTGCAGGGCTGGCTGATTTTCCCACCTGATTTTGATCCGAAAAAAACCTATCCCTTGCTGCATTTGATGCATGGCGGCCCGCACACCATGGTGGGCAATGGCTGGAACTCGCGCTGGCATGCCCACACCATGGCTGCGCCCGGCTATGTGGTCACCTGGGTCAACCGGCATGGCTCGACCGGTTTTGGCGAAGCCTTTGGCAAAAGCATCCACAACCAGTGGGGAATTTTACCAACCCAAGACATTTTGCGTGCCACCGATTACCTGTTGGCGCGCTACCCGAATCTTGATGGCAACAAGGTTGCCGCAGCCGGAGCCAGTTACGGCGGTTATCTGGCCGCTTGGCTGGCGGGCAACACCCAGCGCTTTGCCACCCTGGTCAACCACGCCGGGGTCAGCGATTTTGTCACCCAGTATGGCTCCGACGTCACCAACTACACGTTTGAGCGGGTACTCGGTGGCACGCCATGGAACAACCCGCAGGGTATGGCGCAGAACAACCCGATTACCTATGCCAAAAACTTTAAAACCCCAATGCTGCTGACCCACGGCCAGCGCGATTATCGCGTGCCCTATGCCAACAGTACCGCGCTGTACGGCATCTTGCAATCGATGCAGATACCGTCCCGGCTGGTGATTTTTCCTGATGAAAACCACTGGATTTTATCGCCGCAAAATTCAATTTACTGGAACTGGGAAGTGCAACACTGGCTGCAACGCCATATCGGCGGCAGCCCCACCCTGACGCGCCCCATGTTTTAGCCTCGCATTTTAATTATTATTCCGCTTATTGATTTCGCTTATTGATTTCGCTTATTGATTTCGCTTGTTTACCTTACCCAGTTACTCTACTTAGCTGCAGAAAGGATGCCGTATATGGATGCACAGGAATTTCGCCGCTTGGGCCATCAAATGATTGACTGGGTTGCCGATTATCGCGAAGGCATGGAACGTCTGCCGGTAATGAGTCAGGTTGCCCCCGGTTCGATTCGCGCCGCCTTTCCCGCCAGCCCGCCAGAACACGGACGCAAGCTCGATTCAGCGCTGGCCGTACTCGATCAAACCATCATGCCCGGCATTACGCACTGGAACCATCCGGCGTTCTTTGCCTATTTTCCGTCCAACGCCAATCTGGCATCGGTACTGGCTGACTTGGTTTCCTCCGGCCTCGGCGCACAGGGCATGAGCTGGCAAACCAGTCCGGCGGCCACCGAAGTAGAAGAAGTAATGATGGATTGGCTCAGGCAAATGATTGGCTTGTCGGCTGCGTGGAGCGGCGTGATTCATGACACGGCCAGCACCGCCACCCTGTGCGCCCTGTTGTGCGCGCGTGAAAAAAGCAGTCAGTTCGCGCAAAATGGCCCCGGTCTGCAAAGCGGGGCCAAGCCGCTGGTGGTGTACGCCAGCTCGCAAGGTCATAGCTCCATCGAAAAGGCCACGCTGTTGGCCGGGTTTGGCAAAAATCACTTGCGCCAAATCGAGACCGACGGGCAGCACGCGTTGCGCGTCGATTTGCTGGAAGCTGCGATTGAGGCCGATCTGGCTGCCGGTTTGCAGCCATGCGCACTGGTCGCCTGCATTGGCACCACCGGCACCCTTGCGATTGATCCACTGCGTGGCATGGCCGATCTGGCCGAGCGCTACGGCCTGTGGTTGCATGTTGATGCCGCCATGGCTGGCAGCGCCATGATTTTGCCTGAATGCCGCCCACTGTGGGATGGCGTAGAACAGGCTGATTCAATGATTTTCAACCCGCACAAATGGCTTGGCACCGGCTTTGATTTGGCCGCCTACTATGTGCGCGACCCACAACACCTGATCCGGGTCATGAGCACCAACCCGAGCTACCTGCAAACCGCGCAAGATGGCGAAGTGAAAAACTTCCGCGACTGGCATATCCAGTTGGGCCGCCGCTTCCGCGCCCTCAAACTGTGGTTTTTGCTGGAAGATCAGGGGGTGGCAGGCTTGCAGGCCCGCCTGCGGCGCGATCTGGCACATACCCAGTGGTTCAAACAACAAATTGAGGCCACGCCAAACTGGCAATTGCTGGCCCCGGTGGTACTACAAACCCTTTGCATCCGGCATGTACCGGCCGCCATCGCCCACGACGAAGCGGCACTGACCCGGCACAATCTGGCGCTTACCGCCCAAATCAACCAAAGCGGTCGCGCCTACCTGACGCCTTCGCTGCTCAAGGGCCAGCAAATGATCCGGGTCAGCATTGGTTCAGAGAGTACCGAACAGCAGCATGTGACCGCGCTGTGGCAGCAATTGCAGCAAGCTGCCACCAGCGTCTCCGGCAACAGCGCCTAAGGCTGCCGCTCAGCTTGCCACCCCCACCCGAAACTGAGCTGGCCCGCCCCACGCTTGCATTTTTGCAAGTCAGGATTGCGACAATACCGGATGTGCCGCATGACACATCCCGCTATAATGCCCACATTGGTTTGACACTGCTGTCACAGGGCCACACAGGGCCATACCGACAGCAGGGTCGACTGGGTTTTAGGGCGTTGCTATTCGCGCGAAATTGTGAGCTTAACCGCTTGCCGTTTCGCGTTTTTTTTGCCTAAGTTACGCCATCAATTTTGCGCCTGCATCGCTCACAGCGAATAATCTTCAAACCGGACCAGTCGCCAACAAGACGCCGTTTTTTCAAAAACATAGGCAAATGAATGATCGGTATCCGGTTGGGAAAATTGCACAAAAATTCGTTTCTGCTTGGAACGCACCACTTTTCCCAATGGAATTGCCGCTTGTTTTTCCTTGCTCGGGTAAACAATGGGTGAGTATTTCGGATCAGACGCACTGTTGATTCGGTATTTGACGGTCTTGGGTTCTGGTTCAGCATTGCCATCCACCCTTGAAGCCGCCAGTGGGAAACGGGTGTTTTCTGCTTGAAACGCTGGCGTAGCCTCGAATTTTAGCAAGAACGCATTGAAGTTGGCGGCGCAGGGTTCTGCGGCCAGTGCCGCCGACGACATGACTGAAAAGGCAAGACTGAGCGCCATCAGGCTGTGCTTGCGGCCTCGATTGATGTACGTGGCCAGAGCGAAGGTGCAGGTTTGTGGTAGTTGCATGGTATCCCAAGAGGTAACGAAAAGCGTTTATCTGTCACCGCTCAAACGCAACAGCGAACTGCGCGGCGGGCGAATCAAATAAACCGGGTTGAATTTAACCGGCAGCAAGCTGCGGTGGTCGAGGCGATTGTATAACAGGCGATGCGCGCAGCGCGTGCCAATGGCCGGATTTCGCAATGCAATGGGTTAAATGCAAGTGGCGCGGCTGCACGTTCTGAAAGGGACTTATGTGTTGAAGGATAAAGCCGAACTACGCAAAAAATATCGCCGCACTGATTTATTCCACCGCCTTGGGCGACGCCAGCGCACTGGAAGTGAAGAAGGCCCACATGACATCATTGGCGGAGAGCGCCTGCGACGGGGGTTCGTGGCCGCGTAGCTTGGTGCCGCCCGGCCACGAATGTCCGCCCGCTTCGGTAACGCACAGTTGAAGCGCCGTATTGCCTTGGCATTGGGCATATTTTTCACAGTAAGCGCCGGGCGTTTCAAGCACCCGCTGCGGCGTGGCATGGCATTTATTTTGGCTGCGCCACTTCGCTATTGTGTCCGGCACGGAAGTGAAATGGGTGACTTTGGATTCAGCCCGAAACGCCTGCCCTGCACCGCCGTTGAACAGCACACGCTCATCATTGACCGCATGAATATGCAAGACCGAGATCGGCGCAGCAGGGGTGCAATGCCTTGTGTTGTCAGTGCCAGCAATCGCCGCGATGGCCTTGAACGTCTCGGGCATTTCACACCCAAGCCGGTAGGCCATCATGCCGCCATTCGACATGCCGGTCGCGAAAATTTGCTTGCGGTTGATGTTGAGCTGACCGGTGAGGTTGCTGATCATTTTCCGAACAAAGCCAACATCATCAATGTTCTGGTCGCGTGCGTTGGCGCAGCATGTGCCTGCGTTCCAGGTGGCAAATTTACCCGAGCGGAACTGACTGTACCCGTTCGGAAACACCACGACAAAGCCTTCTGCTTCCGATTTTGAGATCAGGCCGTAGTAGCTGTCGGTGGCCATGTAGTCCATGTTTCCCCCACCGCCATGGAACGCCAATAGCAGCGCTGCCGGGGTGGCCGGATTGTAGCGTTTGGGTACATGAACCCGGTAAGTACGGGGCAGGCCATCATGCGTGATAGTGTAGACCCGAGAGCCTGCTGGCCCGGGCTTGGCTGCGCCATCCGAACCGGCAGCCTGCCATTCCTTCCTCGCATCGATCACGCGTTGCTTGATGCGTTCGCGTAACGTCGCGCTAGCCTCATCATTCTGGGCAACAGCAATTTGGTGCGGTAGCGCCAGTGAGCAAGCAAGCAGAAACACCGCAATACTGATGCTGAAAGGTTTATTCAGTAACGGTGAAATCCTCATCGAATGAGCCCTGCCGAATAGCGTTTATCTGGCGCACCACAAATACAAAAGTGGCCGGTGCGGCAGTTGCGCCAGATAAACCGGGTTGAATTTAAGCGCCGACAAGTGGCGACACGAGCAAGGGGATTGTATAGCAGTCGCCGAAATAATCGCCTGCAAATAGTAAAATTTCGTAACACTATTATTTAGAAAAGCGCAAGACGTGATTTGTGGCTGATTTTCCCCAGCGTCCTTATGGATTTTTGGCACCCCAATGTTCGAAGTACCTGGCATTAAGCACGAGCCAGGAAAGCCAAAGCGCAGCTTTTTGGCATAGAATTGCCTGAATTTTCAGGTAGAGCTTCTTGGGTAAGTAATTTCATTTAGCGCTTCATAAACAGAATTTAAGTCAACATCGGGGTTCAGTGCCAAAATGATGGAATCGTTGAGTGGCGTATGAGAGAACAGCGCCACTACCGCATCAATCGGCACTGGCATTTCATAGTAACCCTCAGCCCACGCTTTGTAAGCAGCAGGCTCGGCCACGAGTAATGCAAGCATGTCATCGGCACCATCATCAGTTAGCGCGCTCTCAGCCTTGCCCCATGACAACTCACCGCTTCTGCACCAGTAGCAGAACGTCGCGCGCTGCATTGCGAATGCGGGTTCACCAAGGAAAGCCGCAAAGTCTGTCGGCACCTGTACCAGGATGTTCTGAGCCAGTTCGGGATCATCAGCTAGCTCATGTGCAAAACCTTTGAGTGCCGTACCGGTAGCGTCAAGTAATAAGAACCAGTCATCGCCGGAGCCATTGCGCATAGACGCCATTTCTTCACCTGGCGCCCATTGGCTATTAAAGCTGTAGTAGCGATATTCCCATTCAGGGCAAAGGATCGCATCAAGCATTGCCAGTGCTTGCGCGCGGCGTCGTATCTGTGGAATTGATGGAAGCAAATTTGGGGACATACAAGTTACCTGATGTTTGAAAATGGGGGGCTGGTGATTATTTGAGCATTGATGTGCAATGGTTCGTTGATTACTTCGGACAGTGGGTCGTATGTCATTATGCGGTCACTTAAGGTCTGAAGCCAAGGGGCATTGAATGGTGCTACATCACTGACGAGCACGCTCATGAAAGCCTCTTTTTTCCAGGTCAGCGCGAATTTCGGCATCACGCTTGATTTTGCCCGTGTGGAACTCGAAGATCTTTAGCTTGCCGGGCATCGGGCCTGTGACGAAACTTTCGTAATCAATCGCGGTTTTATAAATTCGTAATGATGAAAGCCCCTGTAGGCCCTCGACACCTGAAAACTTTTCAAGCGTTTTGCAGTTGAAAACTGTCATGTCTGCCAATCTGGGGTTCGGGCCAACCTTTATGCCTGCCACCCTGATCTGATCTTCTATCAACAAACGCGCCAAATTTTCGAATCGTCCTATGTCACCCAAGTCTTCCAGGCCTTGAACCCGAATCACTTTCAGTGTCTCAAGCAGGGGCGCGGTTACTTGGGCGATGGATGTGCGACCACCGAGCATGAAGCGCAATTTTTTCAATGCCGGGATCTGGCAAACGAACTCAATGTCGTCTTTTTTCGTCATCGAAGAAAGCGTTAAATCACTTAGCAAGGGCAAATTGCAGATCGTTGAAATGTTCTTCGTCTGACCAGTCGTATGAAACTGCTCCAGATCAACACACTTGGCGAGATGGCGAAAGTCAATATTGCATTTTCTTGTCGTGCCCACCGACAACACCTTCAAAGTTGGAAGATTGCAATAACTGAGAATATCAGGGTTTTCCAGTTCGAACACGCCAAGGGCAAGCTCTGCAAGAGAGTGAAGGTTGGACAATGCCTCAAGATTAACCGCTTTCGTCAGGCAATCCAACAAAATGCATTGCACATCCGGAAGGAACTGCAACACAGAGGCGTCAAAAACTTCAAAGTAGTGGCCGTAAAAACGGATTTCCAAACTTCGCCCATGATGTTGCGCCAACTGGTTGAGTAAGGTTAACTGCTGTACAGAATATCAGCTCTTTGAATACTGAACGACAACGCGCTCGCCAGCGCCAATGTGCTCGGCAATGCTGGCCTGGTTGATATCTTCAGGGTCGTGGATTCTGTGTTGCTTCATATGATGCCCAATACTAATCGTGCGGGGCCGCCATAGCAGAGGAGCATGCCGACTCGCCGGATCGCCGGAACGCTGCGCAGCGTTTCGCTAACAGCGCAGCCATGTGCTACACCCGGCAAATAATTTAGACCGGCATGCAGCCCAGCCGATGGGATGTAATCTGGTTTCAAGCTGCTGGGTTCCGACCATGCAAGCTTAGGGTGCAACCGGGTCAACCGCCAGATTCTTAACCATGATGTACTTGACGATGCCATGCGGATAAACTGCATGCTCGTAGGCGACTTCATAGCCGAGCGACCGGTACAGGCCCGGAGCCTGAAAATTGAAGGTTTCAAGGTAAAACACCGTACAGCCATAGGTTTGCGCCCGTGCCTCAAAGGCCCGGATCAGCATCGCGCCAATGCCTTGGCGGCGATGTTGTTCCTCGACCCAAAGTTGTTGTAGCTCGCAGCAACGGCCCCAGCGCCTGCCCACTGCACCACCGATGACCAGCCCCTCGCTTGTGCGAGCGAAGCAGGACAGGGGCTGATTTTCATGCAGCGGCGCGGCAGCGTCGTTGAAGTGCCCTAGATTGGTGTCGATCAGCGCGGTTTCCTCTGGTGGATAACTGTCGTGTTCGCTGATCAACAATTGGCCATTCAAGGCCGCCACATGATTATCCACTTTAGTGCCCATAACTAACCACCCGTGTAAGCTTCCAGCCACTCTCTACCCGCTTCCAGATGTGTGTGAACTCAAACGTCCCGCAATCATCTTTGCCATTCTCAATATGGCAGAATGTGTGCTTGCCAAGCTGTATCGCGCCATACCCCTTGATTGGATAAACCTTCAGCGAACCGGCTACCACTTTGCGCCGCAACCCCAATCCTTTATCGCAATTCCCCTTGGTCGCGTCCATGGTTCCCTTATACCCATTCAGCCCACCAAGATCGTGATAGAACTCCAATTCGGTCGAGAAAATTTCCCCCATTATTTTGAGATCGCAAGCGTTAAATGCATCAAATAGTTTTGTATCCATCTTTGTAATCTCATCTGGCAACTCGCCCGGTTTTTCCGCTTGCGCGGAAAGGGACAAGGTGAATAACCAGATCGCTAACAAGTATCGCACTGTGTTCTCCTGAGTTACCTAACCAGATCAGGTTCGGTATGAATGGCCTTTACCAGTAAAGGCAAATACGGTCGCCATTGTTGAATTGATAAACATCCGCTTCCGGTCCCCCCGGGCGACATTGGCCTCGTGTATTTTGTATGGTGTATGCCTTAACTTCATTATTGGCAGAATCAAGCAAGGTCAATTTATTCGGTGCCGAACTGAAATGCCTGAATCTTTTCTTCTTCACTTCAAACACATTCCAACTCTCGCCCTGACCAATTCCGCTGCCAAGAATGAGGCATTTATCGGTTCCCTGACTGGCACCAAATTTAAAATCACAGCCGATCACTTTGGGGCCGGAATCGAGGGCGTGTGCATTGCCAACAATGCCGCCAACTAGCGAAAGTGCAAGACAGATTGTCCTTGCGTTCATTTTTTTCTCCTGAAAATAATGCAACAAAGCGCGGCCATGGCAAACGACCACTGTTTGAAATATGCGGTGTCGTGCAGCGCAAACCAGCAACCGAAAGCGGCAACAGGCAAGCCTGATGAATTATTGCACGAGGCCGCTACCCAAAGAAAACCCGGCCTGCGTTTCGGTCAAAGAAACAACAATCCCGCCGTACCCCGCACGGTGCCCAGCCAGCGCAATTGGCGCAATCAGTGCTGACGATCCAAGGGTTTGGATAAATCCCATATAATCGGGCCTCATCTACCTACTTTGAGGCGATATCATCATGGACATGCTGGTTTTGGGTTTGGTTTTGTTTTTTGGCATCCACATGGTGCGCATCGTCGCCGGGCCGTGGCGCAGCCGCCAGATTGAGCGGATGGGTGCAATGCCATGGAAAGGTATCTATAGCGTAATTTCACTGGCGGGTTTTGGTTTGATGCTGTGGGGCTACGGCCAAACCCGCGCCGCGCCGGAACTGGTGCTGATGCCACTCTGGACCCGCCCCTTGGCCGCGCTCCTGACTTTGCCTGCCTTTGTGCTGTTGGTGGCGGCCTATGTGCCGCGCAATCATTTTAAGGCGGCGCTGGGACACCCGATGCTGGCCAGCGTTAAGCTGTGGTCGCTGGCGCATTTGCTGTGTAATATGCGGTTGGGCGACGTGCTGCTGTTTGGCAGCTTTTTGGCTTGGTCAGTGCTGGCGTTTGTGGCGAGCCGTCGCCGGGATCGGGCAGACGGTGTGCGCTACAGCGCAGGCACGTTAGGCGCGAGCGCGCTGGTGCTGGCGCTTGGGGTGGGCGCATGGGCCTGGTTTGCCATGGTTGGCCACGGTCGGCTGATTGGGATACGCCCGTTTGGGTGATGTCATGTTTATCCATTTTGGGAACAGGAGAACAACATGCTTGAATTACGCCCTGGCTGTGAGTGCTGCGACCGAGACCTGCCGCCGGAATCCACCGAGGCCCGCATCTGCTCGTTTGAATGCACATTCTGTGCTTCGTGTGTCGAGTCAAAGCTGCACGGCATTTGCCCAAACTGTGGCGGGGAATTCGTTGCGCGTCCGCGCCGCCCGGCGGGTAAGCTGGCCAACAATCCGCCGTCGACCAAGCGGGTGTTTAAGCCAAATGGCTGTGCGTAAAGCGCCCTTCCCTTGCCAGCCGAGGCATGCCGCCCATGGCAAACATTGGCTATGCCAAGTCAAGCTGCGACTTTTCGGGCGCTGAGGACCGGGCGCTGAGGACAGCCAATTGAGTGTGTCGCTGTTTGGGGGCTAGCTGCGGGAAACGAATGGGATGGTATGGCCACACGGCACAGCATTTTTCCTTTGTGCAATACAATGTCTTGCCAAACTGAATTACGTGATTACTGAAATTTTGCTTATACCAATGCAACTTAACAGGAGCCAACACCATGCCCGACATTTGTGACCATTTCGTAGATGACGACCACCTACATTGGAGAGTTTTGCTTCTCGAATGGATGATGACAATAGAGAAATACCAATTTGTCAGTAAAGACCTGCCGTATTGGTATAGCGAACGCGCCAATGTCGGCATTTTGGCTGCTGCGGCATGGCGTTGTGGCTATGTGGCACTGGAAGAGTACCCGGACACTAAACGCAGCAAAAAAGTAGACCCCGAAACCGATGAAAAACTGCATTCTTCCGGGCGGGTGGATTTATGGATAGGTCAACCAGAAAATGCCATCGGTGAACTGATCGAAGCCAAACTACGATGGCCCCTTCTAAGCACACCAAAAAAGATCAAGTCTGACCTTGAGGATGGCTTAAAAGCCGCCTACGAAGATGCGAAGCGAACCAAGACCGGCAAGGGGCCTACCCTCGGCCTGACCTTTTTTGTTCCGCGAATCCAAGCTACCAATCGCGACATCATAGATCAACAATTGCTAGACTTGATTGAGCAGGCAGATGCGATAGACGCTGCGGTAAAAGCTTGGTATTTTCCTGAAAAATTCCGCGCAGATGAATTCATGATCAATAATATGTTTTATCCTGGTGTGCTATTGATGGCGAAACGAGTGTGGCGCGGTGCGTAAAAGGTGGCATTCGCTTTGGCTTGACACCTGATTTACTGGAAGATATAGTATCCGTCGGAGCAACTTGTGTCACTGATGCAAAATTGCGAAGTATGGCAGCATCGGCGTTATTGCAACTCCGATTCGCGGCGATTAGACGGCCAGTCCTGCACTGGCCGTCGCCTTCTTCACCTTGGCTTTGTTCAGTTTCCACAAATAATCATGCGCAAATTATCGCGGACATCATTTTGGGGCCGAGAGTGATAGGGACTGCCTTCCCTGATTGCTATCAATTTGTGTTTCATCCGCAGGTGATTCAATCGCTCAATAGCTTGGCTTGGTGGGCGATGATGGCGTCGAGGGATTGTTGCGAATCCAGTGCGAAGTGCCTTACAAAAGCTTGGCAGGAATGATGCTGGAATCGGCCAACCGTGAAAAACTTTTGCAAATTCATATTTGGGACGAATCGCACAAAGCATGTGATCAACGCCCCCGCCACCAGCGCTGCCTTGGCCTAAAATAATCCTACGTTAATGCACAGCAGAAGCGACGGCAGCGACGCCCCAACAAGATTTTATTTTAAATTGGAGATCCCATGAAACGTACCAAAAACGCACTATCCCGTGTTATCGCCATCGGCTTGCTGGCCGCAGGTGCTTATGCAACGCACGCCTACGCTTTCGGCGCTTACGTGGTCACAACCTACTACAGCTCCGCCAGCAAAACCACTGCCGTCGGCACCAAAACCCAGGACTGTGATGGTCAGATCACCTACAGCGGCAAGCGCACCGCTTATTCGACCCAAGTAATTGAATATTTCTGCGATTAAGCCTCAAGCAATCGCGTACCGGGCCAGCGACTATCACACTGGCAACAGGTATGCCTAGCGCAACCGGCAGCAGATGCAGCAAATGATGGGCATGGCAAATGAGGTCGCCGTCATCGCCCCTCAATACAAAAAGCGCCCCTGTCCAAGCGGGCGCTTTTCGTTGTAGTACGGCCCAGCGCAGCCGGTAATGACACACTACCGACTGCCCGCCAAATCGCTATGCCAACACCGCCGCCATGGCACTGGCCGCGTTTTCCACATTGTTGTTGTTCAGACCCGCCACGCACATCCGGCCCGAGCGCACCAAATACACGCCAAACTCTTCGCGCAAGCGGTCGCACTGCTCGGGCGAGAGGCCGGTGTAGCTAAACATGCCGCGCTGGGTCAGGAAGTAATCAAAGTTTTTGCCCGGCACCTTGCCCGACAATACCGCGTGCAGTTTGGTGCGCATGGCGGCAATCCGCTCCCGCATTTCGGCCACTTCAGCTTCCCACATCGGGCGCAAGGTCGCGTCACTCAATACCCGCGCTACGATTTGGCCGCCGTGCAGATGCGGGCTGGAATAATTGCGCCGAATGGTGGCTTTCATCTGGCC
>JACCDS010273304.1_pt1 | contig 18747 bp, 17 predicted proteins | sample 7446441 | NCBI WGS metagenome assembly JACCDS01 (sample SAMN15323445, study PRJNA562643) | freshwater metagenome | isolation source: river surface water | place: USA:Blue River Watershed | collected 2017-08-17
AAGTCGATCACTGCCAATGCAAAGAGGGGTAAGAATAGCCAGACCAACACCCTCACCAGCATTTCAAAAGTCTCGCTTTATCCGGACGCGCAAACGGCGCAGGTGTATTGCGATTGAGTTTTGAGGTCAGCTCTGACGTTTGCCCAAAACATCCGCAATCACCGCCAGCGCCGCCTTGACCACTATTTTTTCATCAAATTCGTCTTCCACGCGAGCACGTCCTGCAGCGCCCAATCTGTCGCGCTCCTCATCGGTCATGGCATGCAAACGCTCCAGTGCGTTGTGGAGGGAGTCTGCGCTGCGTGCTTCGCAAAGCAGACCATTGACGTTATCGGCGACGATATGGCGGCAACCTGGAACATTCGTCGCCACGGCGGGCAGTGCCATTGCCGCAGCCTCCAGCAGACTGCGCGGCATGCCCTCCCGATAGGACGGCAGCACCACCGCGTCCGCATGGGCGTATACGCTCGGCATGTCATCGCTAGCGCCGAGCCAGCGGATGCCCGGGCGCTCGACCCACTGTTGCAGAGTCTCTTGACTGATTGCAGACACATTCTCTGCATTGGCAAAACCACACAGCGAGAGCTCGCAACGCACGCCACTGAGGTTAATCCGGTGCACTGCCTCGATCAGCTCGTGCAGACCCTTATCGGTCAGCATACGGCCGGCATAGAGCAGACGTAGCGGGGCGCCGGTAGCACGGGGTACTCGCAAGCGCGGGTGGAAGCGCTGCAGGTCGACTCCTGAACCTGGCAGCAGCGCGAGGCGATCGGCCGGTACCAGACGGCGTTCATGAAGCAAATTGAAGTCTTCCGCGTTTTGACAAAACACCCGATGAGCCAGCGGTTGGCTCAGGCGATAAAGTCCTCGCACAATCGAAGCGACCAAACCCGGCCGGATGAAGGCTGTGCCCAAGCCCGATACATTGTTTACTGCCGGGATGCCCAGCGCACGTGCAGCCCAAGTGCCATAGACATTGTTCTTGATCGTGAAATGAAACGCGACGATTGGCCGTAGCCGCCGGTAGTGGCGCACAAAGCGCCAAAACAAAGCAAGGTCGCGACCGGGATGCGTGCCCGCATTGTCCATCGGCAGAGGCCACCAGTCACAGCCCAAGCTGTTCAGGCGAGGGCTGTAATCATCAGGTGGCGATAGACACACCACTCGGTAGCCTGCCTGCACCAGCTCACGGATGGTGGAAGCACGGAAGTTGAACAAGTACCACGATGTATTCGCCGACAGAGTGATGGTGATCGGATCGTTGCGCATGGGCGCTTAGTTAAACAGCCATTCCAGCGGATACCAGCGGTAGGGCAGCCATGCAAAGGCGTGAGTCGCGAAGTTCAGCCAGACGAACTCCACCGTTGCGTAGTAAGCCAGAACGATCACAACCCAGATTCGGTTACCCCTGCCACTCTTACGACCGAGTGCCTCGGGCAGGTAGGCAAACACCATCAGCTGCAGGGGCAGCAGGTACAGGCCCACCCGGTCTACCGCCGTGCTAGAAGGGCTGACGAAGTACACCCCCACCAAGGCCAGGGACGCCAGGGCCAACCAGAACCACAGGCGCTGCTGTGGCAGCGTCACGGCAAAGCGGTGGCGCTTCCATAGCAGCAGGGCGGCGGGCAGGGCGTTCATCATCAGGCGCACCAGCGCCCCTTCTGACTGGTATTCGGCTTCCAGGTAGCCGGCTTTCAGAGATTTCACCGAATCTTCCAGCAACAGCACATAGGCGGCTGCCAGCACCACCCCCACCCAGATGGCGGTGAACAGGCGGTTGTGGCTGGCTGCCAGGGCGGCCATGGGCAGCAGCAGCACGCCCGATTTGTGAAAGGTGGCACCCAGCACCGTCCACACCACAAAGGTGTACACACGCCCCTGCCCCAGACCAACCAAACCGGCCATTAGACACCCCAAGGCAACCCCCTGGCGGGTGTAACCCATGCCCAAAATGATGACCAGATAGGGCACGGCTACCGCCAAGGCGAGCCAGGGGCGGGGCAAGTGGCGGCAAAACAGTATCAAGCCGTAAGCAAACACTGATGCGGCGAGCAGGTTGACGCCTTGCACACCTGAACCCGATTGCATGACCAGCCATTCCAACAGGCGATAGCCAGGGTCGTTCCACCACCATTCAGCGTACTGGCTTTCAACCCAGGCATATTGAAAATGACTCAAGTAGCTGAACCAGTCACCCCCCACCTCGTACCGCCAGCCCACCAGCAGCGCCAGTGCCACCATGGCCGCCCACCAGCCGGTCGGTATGCGCACTTGCAGCGTGGTGCTACCAGGCAAGGCACTTGCTCTGGCGGCCTCTTGCAGGGCCAGCACCGCTGGCACCAAAAACATCAACCAATAGGGCCACATAAACAGGGGTATCAGTAAAAATCGTTCAGCGGGCGAAGGTCTGTGGCTTGGCCTGTTCTTGCAGCCAGGCATGAAACATCAGCACGGCCCACAGTTTAGGGGTGTGGTCTCGCTGGCCTTTTACATGTTCGAACCAGGCCTGGCGTACGGGGCCGGGGTGTAAATAGCCTTCGGCCTGCAGGCGGTGTTCGGCCAGCAGTTCTTCGGCCCAGGCGCGCAGCGGGCCGCGCAGCCACTGGCCAATGGGAACGGCAAAGCCGGCTTTGGGGCGTTCAATCAGCTCGCGCGGCACGTGCTTGTACAGCACTTGGCGCAGCGCCCATTTGCCCACGTTGCCACGGATTTTCATGTGCTGGGGCAGGCGCCAGGCTAGTTCTACCAGGCGGTTGTCCAAGAAGGGTACCCTGGTCTTCAGGCCGCAGGCCATGGCGGCGCGGCCTAACTTGCACAGAATATCGTCGGGCAAGTAAGTGCGGGTGTCCTGGAACATCATGCGCAAGGTTGCCTCATCCACGCCGTGGGCAGGCAAGGGGTTGTCCAAGCGACTGTGGGGTTCTCGCACCAGGCCACCGTCGGCACCGCGCACAAGGTTGGCCGGGTCTTGCCATTCAGATACCAAGCTGCGGTACAGGTCATCCACGCTGCGCGCGGTTTGCATGCATCCGCCCAATTTGTGCAGTTTGTCGCCCAGGCGGGTCACACCATCCGGACCTGAAGCGGCCCGAAAATGCTTACCCATTGCGTCCCAGCTGCCAGTGGGTATTGCCGTAACCAGTTTGCCCATGGCCTGCCGCACTGGCATAGGCAACCAGGCCACCTTGTTCCACACCATGGGGCCCCAAAAATAGCGGTTGTAACCCCCAAACAACTCATCCCCCGCATCTCCACTCAAGGCCACCGTGACTTGCTGACGTGCGGCGCGGCAAACCAGGTGCGTAGGAATTTGTGACGAATCGGCAAAGGGCTCGTCATACATTTGCGGCAAGGCGGTGATCACCGCTTGCGCCTCGGGTGCTGTCACGAACAACGCGTGGTGCTCTGTACCCAAGTGCTGCGCCACCGCGCGTGCATGCGGCGATTCGTCGAACCCCGCCTCTGCAAAGCCCACCGTGAACGTCTTGACCGGCCGCGTCGCCTGCTGCTGCATCAAGGCGACGATGGCCGACGAATCCACCCCGCCCGAGAGGAAGGCCCCAAGCGGCACATCGGCCAGCGACTGCAGCCGCACAGCGGCGGCCAGGCTTTTCTCCAGCAGTTGCAAAGCCTCGGCTTCATCGCGAAGCGGATCGCTTAAGCCTGCCTGCACCACATCCGCCAAGTCCCACCAGGGTTTGACTTTAACGCCGGATGACAAGCCAGCCATCGTTAACAAACACCCCGGCCCCAACTTGTAAATGCCTTCATAGATGGACAGCGGTGCCGGCACATACATGAAGCGCAAGTACTGCGCCAGCGCTTCCCGGCTCACCGGCGCAGCAAAGCCGGGGTAAGCCTTCAAGGCCTTGAGTTCGGAGCCAAACAGGAAAGCGCCACCCACCCAACCGTAATACAACGGCTTCTCGCCAAAGCGGTCACGCGCCAACGTTAGGGTGTGCTCCTCGCGATCCCACAAAGCAATGGCAAACATCCCCACGCAACGCCGCAAGGTAGCCTCCAGCCCCCATGCCGCAATCCCAGCCAGCAAGGTTTCGGTATCCGAATGCCCGCGCCAGGTCGGCGCTAAGTTATCCGCTTCTAGTTCACCCCGCAGATCAAGGTGGTTGTAAATCTCGCCGTTGAATGCGAGGACAAAACGCTCACCGGCTGAATGCATGGGCTGATACCCAGCGTGCGATAAATCGATGATGGACAGGCGGCGATGTCCCAGCGCAATGCCTGCCTGCACGTCCGCCCAGGCACCCGCGTCATCCGGCCCGCGATGCTGTAGAGCCGAGGCCATGCGGGTGACAAGAGCCTCCGGGCTGCCCAGCGAGCCAACGTCTGTCGTCAAAAAACCGGCAAAGCCGCACATCAGCTTCCACTCTACTGATTAAGATTCGCAGCGGCCTTCAACAAGCTAGCCAATCTTGGCGCGGTCACCTGGATGGAGTAAAAGCGCTCGACCTTTTCCCTACCGGCCGCACCCATCCGCTGACGCAACAACGGGTCTGCCAGCAAGCTTTCAAGCGCAGTCTCCCATTCACGAGGCGTTTCCGCCAGAAATCCATTTACGCCATGCTCAACGATCTGTCGATTTGCACCAACTGGCGAAGCAACTACAGGTAACCCGCAAGCCATGTACTGAATCAGCTTGTACCCGCATTTGCCCCGCTCGAACGGCCCATCCAGTAGCGGCATGATGCCAACGTCCAACGCCTGTAGGGATGCGACCTCAGTGTCTTCGCTCCAAGGAACCGACGCCATCGGCAATCCCAACTGTTTCGCATCGATGCCGATGGCTGTGAACCGTCCCTTGCCTTCCTTGCAAAACCGCTCAAATAAGGGCACCAAAGGGCGAAGGAAATCTGCAGTCGCACGCTGACCAATCCACCCAACGCAAGGGATTTTGGTGAAAATCGACGTTGACCTCACGCCCCCCAATGGGTAACGCTGCAAATCAACAACAGTTGGCAAAATCTCCACATTTGCAGCGCCGGTCTCCCGAGCGTAGCTTGCAAGATAGTCATTTCCCGCAACCACCAGCGCCGCGTTGCGCATCAGAGCGCAGTGCTTTCCGCCGAGCACTTTACGTACAACAGCACTGCGGTGCTGATCGTAATAATGGAAAACCGCATCGTCGTAGTCCAACACAAATGGAATTCGCTTGGGCAGCCAAGGATTTTCCAACCAGGCGGGAATCCACGGCAAAGACTCTTTCTCAATCCACACCAAGTCAAAGTGCTGCGCTTTCAGCAGCGTCTGTACCCGCTGAGAATAGGCAGCCATTACCTCTCGCGGCGCTTTCAGGCCATGCTGCAAACCCGCAACATACACATCTGAAAACAACGCGGAGACCGTCACGTCAATGCCAGCCGCTTCCAGCGATGGAAGGTATTGATACGAACGCATCCTACTGCTGGCACCCAGCCGTCCGTAGCGAGTAAGCATCAGAAGCTTCATGGCTTGCCGTTCAAATTCTGCAATGCTTGGCTATAAGTTGCAGCACTTGCCTCAAGCGAAAACCCTTTAACACCAGCCACCCTGGTAATGGCGCGAAAAGCTTCGCGCTGTGGAAGCACTGAATCAATAAACCAGTTGGCAGCGGCCTGAAGTTCGGCTTCATCCATGCGATGCAGCAACATGCCGGCATCACCAGAGATTGCCTCTGTATCCCCAATACCGGCTGTTGCAATAACCGGGAGACCACACAGCAGGTATTCGCCCAATTTGATTGGCGCGACTGCCTGCATGGAAAAGCTTGGCTGACGCAAAGCCAGTCCTACGTCTGCACATCCAAGGTATTTCGGCACAGCGTGCGCTGCTACTGACAACGTGGTCACGTAGCCGCTCAACTGCGGATTCTTATCCAGCACTGGCTTGACAGCTTCAGGCGAGCCTGTCAACACCAGAAAATGAGCATTTGCCCTGCGTTGGCGCACCTTGGCTAAAATACACAGCATTTCGTCCACGCAGTATTGCGGCCCCATCGAACCCGCGTAAACGAGCAGCGGGGCGTCCGTGGCCAACCCAAGCTCTCGCCGCACCATGGCTACTTCGGATACGTCCGCAGTCTTGAAACATGCGGCGTCACGACCGTTGGTGACGACGCTGAATTTCTCAATCGACGTTCCCGCACCCGCACGCGCATGAAGTATTTCGACCGCTTTGGTTGAGCGAGTCAGTACGGCATCTGCCCGCCGAACTGCCTGCGCCTCCACATCACGAAGCAAACGGTAACTCAGACTTGAAGTGGATTGCCCGGCAAAGTCGACACGCTCATCCAGTGGCAAACCATCGGCATCAAATACCATCGGTAGCGAACTGCCTCTCAAAGCAAGCAGCGTTGCCAAGGCGGGCAGGGTGCTACGCGGCATGACAAGGCTAATGCCGAAGTCTTTAATGGCCTTCCGCATTTCGACAGCCCCCAATACAACACTCAATAGCGCCCCCGCCGCAACAGGGCGACGCCAGATGGTTACAGATCGGTACGGCACCCCGGCCTGTTCGCAGGCTATCTGGCGCGCCTTTGAAATATCAAAATCAGCCCAAGTGAATTGCAGGACATGAAAGCGCATTTCCTCTCGGCCAAGTCGCCGAAAGATCGGCAAAAAAAGGCTTTCCAAGTAGCTGACCTGCGGTCCGTCCCAAGTGACAAACAAGATCCTCATCGCTCTAGCCGACCCACAACACTACTAGTAAACAAGAAGCTGTGAACACGGGAACAGTACCTTCTATCAAGCAATTTCAAGACCTCTCTCTTGAGCTACCCGGACATACAGTTCTTCAAGGTGTTTGAGATAGTTCGCGGGCTCAAAACGCCCTTCCACAGCCCTGCGCGCCAGTTGCCCCATGCCTGCAAGCTTTTCCGGGCCCAATGACCATGCTGTATGCAAAGCCTCAGCCAGAGTGCTGGATGACGTGTCTGGTAGTAGCCAGCCAGTGACCCCATGGCTCACGATTTCGGGTGCTCCCCCAACATTAGTCACAACCACCGGCAATCCGCAGCCCATCGCTTCTACCGTGGCAATACCAAACCCCTCGGATAACGACGGCTGTACGTATAAATTGCATTCCCGCACAAACTGAAATGGATCACTCTGAAAGCCAAGCAATTTCACGTGTCTCGACAGTCCAAGACTCTCGACTTCGTGTTCGATATGCCCTCGCAGGCTGCCATCCCCAACCAACCATACATCAATAGGCACCCCCATGGCGACCAGTTGATGCGCGGCATATACCAACGCCAATGGGTTTTTAACCGGTTCAAGACGACCGACGAAACAAACCCGGAGTTTGCGCACTAACTCCGGATGATTTCGTATGTTCATTAATGGCAGATTGACGGGGTTGTATAAGCAAACTGCCTTATTTGGGTGAACTTCACCACTTTCTATCAACCATTTAGTAACGCCCTTCGATATTCCTATAACACGGTGAGCCAAGCCATAAACCAACCAAAACACCACCTTCGCCCTACTGCTATGAGTTGGTATGCCAATTTCTTCACCGATACGTACAGGAACTCTGGCAAGAGTCGCCGCAATCAGGCCATAAAAGTTTGCTTCTGCACCATGCGTATGCACAACTAAGGGACGAATGTGCAACAAAAATTTAGTGAGTTTATACAAAGTATTGATAGTAAATATACGGGAATTTAAACGAAGACAAAGCACTTCGCTCCCAATATCTTTTAGTAATTTTTCTGTTTCCCCTCCGCCAGCAATAGCACAAAAAAATGGCCTAACCTGCAATTTTTTAGAATGCCTGGCAATAATTTCTATATGCTTCTCAACGCCACCAAAATTCAAAGATGTGATTAAATGAACTACCCTTATTTTTTCGCGCATTGGAAATTCCCCAATCACAGCCAGATACTTGAATTAATCAATTAAAAACCTGTCAATTTGCGCATCTTTGGCAAGGCTTCAGAAATTTGGCTCCGCGACCACATACACATCTCCCTTCGAGAATGAGGCGGAACCCAATCAGCAATCCTATACAGGGGTTCGCGAGGAAAACAAAAGGGCGGTGAAAACAAATCGATCAGTCTGAAGTCGCCAGTCAAAATATCATTATTATAAAAACCGGCATCATTTATGTGGGTGGATGTCAGAATATACGGGATTTCTGATCTAACGTAATTTTCAAGCGCTGAAACAATGTCCCTGTAGCTCAAATGAAACAAACAATCCCGGCAAATCCATAGATCGGCCTTAGGGAAGGCTGAAATAGTTATATCCGCCGTCTCAAAATTTATATTTTTATTTCTATACTTTTTGTTATTTTTGTCAATGAGCTGGGGTACAATGTCTGCACCAGTATACGAGACGCTTACCTCGCTCACCAAGTGCCTCATCCAATTAAAATTACCACAAGGAGCATCATAAACCGAACCGATTTTGAAGTCTTCAAAGAGTTGCGGAAGTTTGTTCCTTAAATTCGGAGTAAGCTCAACAGTGGAGCCGCTGCCTGAAACACTTTCGCTGCTTCCCCAATAATTATGTTTATAAATTTTCGAAAAAATCTCCATACGAGAATCATTTTTCAAAGACTTTGCGTGCAACTTGCTTTTTATTTTATCAATTCGAAAAATATACCAAATTATTTTGAGCGAGGTTTTACCTAACCCGTCATTGTGAATGCTGTCAATTATCTTAATTAACGGACTATCCAAAATTTTTACATGCCCTTCATTTTAATAAAAAATTTTAAAAAAGCCAATTCAAAAACGAATTATGACTCATCGTCTCGTATATATTTTTAGAAACTTTTCTGCAACACGAATATGATCATGATACTTCTCGGCAAAACATCTCGATTTTTCACCAAGGCTGGACAATTCATTTATTTTTAACAAAAGCATCTCGATTTTTCCCTTAATATCATCGACACTTGGTTTTATATTTATAATTGGGCAATTTTCATAAAATTCACAATCTTTAACCATATCTTCAAGACCAGAGAGAACAATTTTTCCCTTTGCCAATCCATATGCAGCGCTCATGCCATAGCTATAACTGTAAGCCTGATCAACGATGACATCGACCTCGTCTGTTAGCTCATTGTATTTTTCGTGGCTCATGCCACCAGCGCAAATAAACTCTGCAACATCGCTGTATTTTTCTTCCAAGTCCGCAAAAGCCTGTTTTATTAAAAGAGTTCCCTTGAAGTCATAATTTAAATTATCCCTATTCAGTGGATGAAAAAATCTAATCTTTCCGGACCGACCAAGAGATTGAAATTTTTGTTTCTGGATGTTAATTGGAAATGGCATAACATCTTCAGGGTTTAACCCCGCTTGGTGCATCCCATATTTATACTCCCAACAAACCGGAACTATAGCGCTGAATGGACTAAGCATTTTTTTTAGTCTATCCGTTTCGTTGCTATTTTCAAACCACTCATGAGGTGGGTAATAGTTTAATTCCCGCACATGGTTGCGATATATAGCATCAGAGCCTGCGGCGACGTAGACAAGCTTTTTTTCGCGTGAAAAAATTAACTTCTCTAAAATTCTGCTTATTGGCCGATAAAATGGATTTGGAGAAATTAACTGAATTACATCAAAGTCGCTAAATTGCTTAATAAAAAACGTTTGCTTAATCAATCTCTCAAAATGAGAAGACAGGGAAGGGGTCGCCGAGCCTAAATCAATATCGCTTCGATATTTTTTCCATCCATCGCCGTAGGTTGCAATTTGAGCGTCAATTCCGAGGCATTGAAGTCCATCCTTCAGTTCCGTATGTACGCCGCTCATTTCATGCAAAAGTAGAGCGCGCACCACAATCCCTCTTCCAAATTTTCCTGACAAAAAAAACCATATCAAAACTTGTCGCGAAACAGGCTGCAAAACAAATAACGCAGTATGATTTTTGTTCGGCATCCTCTTTTTGACTAGCAAATATCCTTTTTACCCACCATCGAACATCCACCAAGCCTTGCAGCAACGCCTTTTGCAAACCGGCGACCAAGGTAAAGAACACCCCTAGCCCCAGCCAGCCGACATCGCCAACGTTCGCAGTGTCGCTGAATACCCATTGTGCAACCCTGTCCCACAGGAACCAGAGAATCACCATGCCGCCGACACCAAGGACAAGATTGGCCAGCCACAGCGCGCGGCGAACGATGGCCAGGGTGGACTATTCACGAGCCGAAGCAGCTAGTTGGCGCACACCGCTGTTGCCAATGCCGCAGCCGGCCAGGGTGGAGTCCAGACCAAGGATGGTCTGATACAACCCCATAAGGCCTACATCAGCCTGTCCCATCAACACTGCCAACACCTTCGCCTTGATTATGCCGATGCCCATGTTGATGATCGAGGCGCCGCCTGTGATGGCGCTGGAGCGAAAGACCTCGCGGTGAGATGTCAAAGTGTGAAATTGAGCACAGTCGCGATAACCTGGCCCTGAGCTTTAAAGGAGAGATGTGGCTCCATGGGCAAGCTGAGGACTTCTTCGGCCATCGCTTCGGCCATGGGAAACTCGCCCCGCTTGTAGCCCCGCTCTGCAAAGGCTTGCTGTCGATGCGGTGGAATCGGGTAATGAATCAGCGTTCCCACGCCAGCATCATTCAGCGCCTGCTGCAGCGCATTACGATGCGGGTGCTGCACCACGTAGAGATGCCACACGGGGTCGGCCCATTCCGGCACATGAGGCAGCACCAGCCCGTTTCCCGCCAGCCCCTCCAGATACCGCTTTGCAATCCCCTGGCGCCGCGAATTCCACTCATCCAGCACTAGGAGCTTCACCCGCAGCACAGCCGCCTGGACCGGGTCGAGCCGACTGTTGAAGCCCTTCACCTCATTCACGTACTTCACCCTCGATCCGTAGTTGCGCAGCACGCGGATGCGGTCGGCGATCTCTGGGTCGTTAGTGGTAACCGCGCCGCCGTCGCCGAGTGCGCCGAGGTTCTTGCCGGGGTAGAAGCTCCACGCCACCGCGTCGCCATGCGCGCCGATGCGGCGCCCTTTGTAACGCGCGCCGTGGGCCTGGGCGGCATCTTCCAGCACGCGCAGGCCGTGCTTTCGGGCGATGGCGAGGATGGCGTCGAGGTCCGCGGGCTGGCCGTACAGGTGCACCGGCAGGATCACGCGGGTGGCGGGGGTGATCGCTGCTTCGATGCGCGCCGGGTCGATGTTGTAAGTGGCTTCCACCGGCTCCACCGGCACCGGCGTGGCGCCGCACTGGCTCACCGCGAGCCAGGTGGCGATGTAGGTGTTGGAGGGGACGATCACCTCATCGCCCGGGCCCACGCCCATCGCCAGGAGGGCGAGGTGGAGAGCGTCGAGGCCGTTGGCCACGCCGATCGCGTGCTCGGCTTCGCAATAGGCGGCGTATTCGGCCTCGAAGGCTTCGACCTCGGCGCCGAGGATGTACTGACCACTCTCGAGAACACGGGCAATCGCTGCATCGATTTCCAGTTTAAGTTCGAGGTAAGCCGCGCGTACGTCCAGAAAGGGAATCTTCATGCGCCCCACCTTGCGCGCATGAACGCGGCATAGTCGCGGTAGTAATCCGATTCATCGTACTGGTTCGAGGCCAGCACCATGCACACTGATCCAGAGGAGAAGTTGTCCAGTTCTCGCCAGATCATTGGGCACACGTACAGGCCGTTGTAGGAACGGTTAAGGTGGATGCGCTGCTTTTCCTTACCATCGTCGATGATCACATCAAAGCTACCAGACATGGCGATGATTAGCTGGTGAAGTTCCTTGTGTGCATGACCGCCGCGCTCTGCACCGCCGGGCACGTCATAAAGGTAATACACGCGCTGGATGTCGAACGGAATGTGGTTACCGCCCTCGATAAAGGTGAGGTTACCCCGCGGATCATGGATTTTGGGGAGGTCGATGATATTGCAATTCTGGATGCTCATTTCAAGTCAACATTTACGCTGCCATCAAGAAAGCGCTTGAAACGCCTGCGTGCCGCGTCGATGGCGTCACCATCGATACGATAGAAATAATCAAGCTCAGATTTAGAAGTTCTAATTGCGCCGAAACGCTCATGGAATTGCCACACGCGCTCGTTGTCCTTGCGAACGTCGAAGTGCGCCGCCGTAAAGCCGAGGTGATCGACTGCGTACGCGTACACCATCAGCGCGGATTCAATCGCGGCGTGGCTGGGTCGGCTGCTATGCAGAATCCACGAGCCCCAGCAGAAGCTTTCACCTTGGGGGTCGTAGAGCCGGACAGTGCCGATCGGCGAATGCTGGTATTCGATGATGAAATACGCCGCGTCATCCGCTTGGGCGTAACGGTCGAGCCATACCTGTTGATCCGCAAGGGTGCCGCTGACGGCACTGAGATAGCGCGACTTCTCGGCATCGGTGCGTAAGGACAGGATGAAGGCAGCATCGTTTATCGATGCGTCACGGAAGTGGATTGTCTTGCCCATCACGCGCTTTGCCTTCCGTAGCCGGATCTAGACCGGCGCGCTCATGGCTCACTCCGATAATGCGCACGACGCGCGCGGGGTTGCCGACGACCACCGCGTGGTCTGGTACCGATTTCGTCACCACTGCTCCGGCGCCCACCATGGCGCCTTGGCCGATCGTTATGCCTGGTAGGATGGTTGCCCCCCCGCCGATAGAAGCGCCGGCTTTGACTGTGGTCACTGCAAAGGCGCCTGAGTACTGCTTGCTACGTGGGAACGGATCGTTTGTAAAGGTGACGTTCGGGCCGATGAAGACGTCATCCTCAATGCGCAGGCCATCCCAGAGCTGTACGCCGGATTTCACCGTAACGCGATCGCCGACGATGACGTCGTTCTCGATGAGAACGTGAGAGCAGATGTTGCAGCCGGCGCCGATGCGGGCGTTGGGGAGGATAACGACGAATTGCCAGATGCGGGTGGACGGACCGACGTGGGTGGACTGTACGTCTGCCAGTGCGTGGATTTGGGGTGTCATACGGCGCTTGAGATCAATGAGCGAGGAGAAGCAGCTTTCCGCCAGGCAGCCGCGTAATGGCGCGAACAATTCTATGCTCGGCCCCTACTCTGGCAACCAGGCCGCGCAGGCAAAGAATGCTGGCGACGAGGGTGAGCGGCAGGCCGAGTCCGGTAGCTGGCCAGAGCGGCAACAGACGCGAGGCGGTAAAGATCACCGCTAGGGCCGGGAGCGAGAGCAGGCCGAGCCCGGTGCATTCGGCGGACCACTTGAAGCCGATGAGGTGTCGGCTTACCAGAAGCACCGCAGCGATGTAGCCGACGTACATGACGACAAAGGCGATGGCGACACCTTCGATGCCGTAGAGCTTCAGCCCGAGAGCGACCAGGGAGACATGTAGGAGGTTGAAGCTGGTCTCGGTGAGCAGGAACCAGCGTCCCTTGCCCAGCGCGAGCATCACGAAGCCCAGTGGCCAGGAGATGACCCTGCCCAGACATCCCAAAACAAACCACTGAAGCAGCTCGACCGCACCAAGGAATTCGCGGGTGTAAAAGATCTGCAAAATCCATGGCGCTAGCGCTAGGGTGGCAAGCAGGCCAGGAAGGGCGAGCAGCAGGCCGATCTCGGTCTGCTCGTTGACCATCCGTACCATCGTCGGCTTGTCGTGCGCCACACTGGTGAGTCGCGGGTAGTAGTCGGCTCCCATAGCGCCAAGCGCGAAATTGACGAACATGCCCGACAGCGCGAAGGCAGCGCTATACAGACCGACTGCCTGGGTGCCTTCGTGCTGGATGATGAGCAAAACGGTGATATAGGCCACTGCGCTGAGCATGAGCCCGTTCCACATCATCACGAGGCCGAGCCGGACCATGCCGTTGGCCTCGGCAAAGGTCTGCCGCCAGGTGAGCGACACCTTGGGCATCGGCACCTGGCGCGCGAAGTACCAGGACAGCGCCAGCTGGATTCCCGACACGGTGAGCAGGGTGGGGATGATGCCGCGCAAGCCCAGGGCGGCGTAGAAGCCGATCGCCGCCACCGTGCCGGTGGCGGCACCATAGATGTTGGCGCGCGCCATGTCGCCAATGCGGCGCATGCCCTGGATGAGCGCCATCTGCCCGCCCGAGAGGTTGCCGAACAGGATGATGAGCCCGAGCGCAGCGATGTCGAGCGTGTAGTCGCCGTGACCAAAGGTGAGCTGGCCGAGCAGCGGGGCGAGCAGCATCATCGCCGCCATGCCGACCAGCCCAGTGAGCCAGCACAGCCGGCGAAGGGTGAGCACTGCGCGACCCACAGCATGGTCGTCGCCTTTGGTCACGGCGGCAGCAATATCGCGCACCGCGCTCGATTGCAAGCCCAAACCGGCCAGCGTACCAATAAACCCTTGCAGTGCCGTGAAGCTGGCGATAAGGCCTACGCCCGTGGTGCCAATGAGCACCGCCGCAAACTTGACGCGCATCATGCCCAACAGCAGGTTGATGCCTGCCGCCCCGCCCATGATGGCCGAGGCTTTGAGAATTTGGGCGTAGGACTTTTCTGCGCTCACGCGGGATCAGTGGGTTTGTTGATGGCCTACGTACCAGGGCATGGCTTGGGCTACGCCGCCGGCAAGTTTGTGGCTGGGCTGGTAACCAATTAGCCGTGCTGCTTTGCCCACATCGGCTTGACTGTGGCGCACATCGCCCGCGCGAAAGTCGCGGTAGTGCGGCTGGGTGCTGGGTGCCACGCCGTGGGCGGCAAGGCTGGTTTTAAGGGTGCGGAACAGGTCATTCAAGGTGGTGCGGTCGCCCACGGCCACGTTGTAGACCTGGTTGCGCGCATCCGCCTGGGCGGTGGCGGCAAGCAGGTTGGCCTGAACCGCATTCGCCACGTACGTGAAATCGCGACTCGTTTCACCATCGCCATTAATGAACACCGGCTCTCCCTTCAACAGTGCGGCGGTCCATTGCGGGATGACCGCAGCATAGGCGCCGTTCGGGTCTTGCCGAGGTCCGAAGACGTTGAAGTAACGCAGTCCAATGCTATGAAATCCATAGCAACGCGAGAATACGTCGGCATACAGTTCGTTGACGTATTTCGTGACGGCGTAAGGACTTAAAGGCTTGCCGATCTGGTCTTCCACCTTGGGCAGGCCGGGGTGGTCGCCATAGGTGCTGCTGCTGGCGGCGTAGGTAAAGCTATTTACCTGTGCATCGCGCGCCGCAACCAGCATGTTCAAAAAGCCGCTGACATTGGTTTCATTGGTGGCGACCGGGTCGGCTATGCTGCGCGGCACGCTGCCCAGCGCTGCCTGGTGCAGCACGTGGTGTACGCCCTCGCAGGCGCGTCGGCAGGTGGGCAGGTCGCGGATGTCGCCCTGGATGAAGGTAAAGCGCGACCACTGTGCAGTCGTCACCAGACTTTGCACTTCATCGAGGTTGCGCTGGTAGCCCGTGGCGAAGTTGTCCAGGCCAACGACCTTCTGGTCCAGCTTGAGCAGTGTCTCTAGCAAATGGCTGCCAATGAAGCCGGCTGCGCCGGTCACCAGCCAGGTCTTTGGCTGCTGCTGAAGTTCGGCTTGTACTTGCTCGTAACGTGTCATGGTGATGGCCTTACAGTCTGCCGTCGGCGCTGCCGGTGGGAAGAATGGATTTCACGTCGTAAATGACCGCATTGGCCTGCCCCCAGGTCTTGATGCCCTGGACCCCGAGTTCGATGAATTGTTTGTGCCCGACGGCCACGACGATGGCCTGATATCGACCGGGGGAGGGCGCGTCATCTAAGCACTGGAGGCCGTATTCCTGCTGCGCTTCGGCGACATCGATCCATGGGTCGTAGACATCCACCTGGGTATGGTAGGACTGCAGATGTTTAACGATGTCGATGACCTTGGTATTGCGCAGGTCCGGGCAGTTTTCCTTGAAGGTGAGGCCGAGCACCAGGATGCGGCTGTCGAGTACTGGAATGCCTTTCTTCAGCATCAGCTTCACAGTCTCGTCCGCGACGTGCCGCCCCATGCTGTCATTGATGCGGCGTCCTGCGAGTATCACCTCGGGGTGATAGTCCACTTCCTGTGCCTTGTGCGTGAGGTAGTACGGGTCCACCCCGATGCAATGGCCGCCCACCAGACCGGGCCGGAAGGGCAAGAAATTCCATTTCGTTCCGGCGGCTTCGAGTACTTCCATGGTGTCGATCTTCAGGCGATGGAAGATCAGGCTCAGCTCATTCATCAATGCGATGTTCAGGTCGCGCTGGGTGTTCTCAATGACCTTGGCGGCTTCGGCGACTTTGATGCTGCTAGCCTTGTGGGTGCCGGCGGTAATGATCTGCGCGTACAGTGCATCGACTTGTTCGGCGACTTCGGGCGTGCTGCCGCTAGTGACTTTTTTGATGCTGGGGAGTCGATGCTCCTTGTCGCCGGGGTTGATGCGCTCGGGGCTGTAGCCGCAGAAGAAGCCCACATTGAATGTCAGGCCGCTCTGTTTTTCCAGCACGGGTACGCAGATTTCTTCGGTGGCTCCGGGGTAGACCGTGGATTCGTAGATGACGATATCGCCTTTTTTGAGCGCTTGGCCTACGGTGGTGCTTGCCTTTACCAGCGGTGTCATTTCTGGTCGCTTGGCCTGATCCACCGGCGTCGGCACGGTCACGATGAAGATCTGTGCGGCTTTTAAATCTTCAGGGTCGCAGCTGTAGCGCAGGTGTCTTGCTTGGCTTAGTTCGTCGGGGCTGCATTCCAGCGTGTGATCTTGGCCGCCTTGCAGTTCAGTGATACGCGTCGGGTTGATGTCGAATCCGATGACGGGGCGCTGCTTGCCAAACTCCACAGCAAGCGGCAGGCCCACATAGCCAAGGCCAACGATGGCGAGCGTTTTGTTTTTGATGTTCATCGCGAGGTGGGTTTGGAGCGCCGGTTTGCCGGCATACTCGCCTGCAGCGCCTCAATCTCTGCCTTCAAGGCTTCGTACTCAGCCATTTTTCGCTTGAGGAAGCGGCCGGTCAGTTTCGCCTTCTCGGCAATGCCGGCAGGCGTGAGCAGGTACATGTATTTGAACTTGTGCTCACTGTTCTGGAAGTTCTCAAGCTTTACCAGGCCTTTGTCGATGAGGGCGTTGAGGCAGTAATTCATCTTGCCGTGGCTGATACCCAGCTGCGCCGCCAGATCGCGCTGCGAAATGTCGGGTTTACCCTCGAGGATTTTCAGGACCCGGAAGTGCAGGTCCTCGGTTTGCTGGGGATGGGTGCTGGCCATGGGCGGGGTGTGTGCCTACGCGTGCCGCCATCGGCCGGGCAGGCTACCGCACGGTCGTGCCGAATTGGAGACCGTGCGAACTGCTACTAAACTGGGTTGGAAGCCGAGGCGAACTAAGAATCCGCCTATGTTCAACGTTGAACATTCTATGCCCAATACTTCTGAAGTTCATAGCGAAAAATGCTTCCGGGATTGGAGTGGTTTTCTTGGCAGGCATGGCCGGCGCGTTTGATATTAAATAGCTTGAGCCGTAGCTGCGCGGCTTTGCCGTGGTCGCGCAGTGGTCCGATTGATGTCTTTCTGGTGGGTCGAGTTATTCTCTATGAATTCCAGAATTGAATCCGTTACCTGCATGCAGATCCTTTTCATTCACCAGAACTTTCCTGGCCAGTTCAAGTTCCTTGCGCCGGCCCTGGCCGAGCGTGGCCACCAGGTCCGCGCGCTGACGATGCGCAAGGTCGACGCGCCTGCATGGCGGGGCGTGCAGCTGTCGACCTATGGAACGGCACGCGGCTCGACGCCGGGTGTGCATCCGTGGGTGACGGATTTTGAAACCAAGACGATTCGTGGCGAAGCCTGTTTTCGTGCCGCGCTGGGCCTGAAAAAAGAAGGCTATGCACCGGACCTCATCATTGCGCATCCCGGCTGGGGTGAGAGCTTGTTTATCAAGGATGTGTGGCCCGGGGCGAAGCTGGCGATTTACTGCGAATTTTTCTATCAACCGCAGGGGGCGGATGTCGGGTTCGATCCGGAGTTTCCCGATCATGACGAAGGCACACCGCTCAGGCTGCGCCTGAAGAATCTGAATCATCAGCTGCACTTTGCGGTGGCCGATGCCGGCATTGCGCCGACCCAGTGGCAGGCCAGTGTGTTTCCGGAAGCCTTCCGCGAGAAGATTTCGGTGATTCATGATGGCATCGATACCGTCGCCATCGCGCCCAAGCCGGATGTGCGGCTGCAATCGGACAATGGGCTGGTGCTGACCCGCGAGAGCGAGGTGGTGACCTTCGTGAACCGCAATCTCGAGCCTTATCGCGGGTATCACATTTTTATGCGCTCGCTGCCGCGTCTGTTACGGGAGCGGCCGAATGCTCACGTGCTGATCGTGGGAGGTGACGGCGTCAGCTATGGGGCTCGCGCTCCCGAGGGCAAGACCTGGAAAGCCATCTTTGCCAGCGAGGTCCAGCCGCACATCGCTGACACCGACTGGCAGCGTGTGCACTTCTTAGGCAATCTCCCTTATGAGCAATTTATCCCGCTGCTGCAACTGTCGACCGTGCATGTCTACCTGACTTATCCGTTCGTGCTGTCGTGGAGCTTGCTGGAGGCGATGAGCGCTGGTTGCGCGATTGTGGCCAGCGATACCGCGCCCGTGCGCGAGGCCATTCGCCATGACGACACGGGTCTGCTGGTGGATTTTTTTGATTCCGAGGCGCTGGCCGTGACGGTGGCCGGTTTGCTGGCTGACCCGCAGCGACGCGAACGGCTGGGTCGTCGTGCGCGAGAGTTTGCGTTGTTCAGGGTCAGCAATACCGGCAACTACTACCTGTTTATTTCTGACGGCGTGGCCGGCGTCGCGGCGAATGACGCGGTGGTTCAACTGGTTGGGGTGACGAGCATCAGCA
>JACCDS011262014.1_pt1 | contig 18747 bp, 19 predicted proteins | sample 7446441 | NCBI WGS metagenome assembly JACCDS01 (sample SAMN15323445, study PRJNA562643) | freshwater metagenome | isolation source: river surface water | place: USA:Blue River Watershed | collected 2017-08-17
ACCATTGCCACCGCCTGGTTTGATCGTCGTTTTATCAATATTCTTATTGCGGTGGCAGTGATATTTTTCTACGGTGGTATGCTCTGGGGCGTACTTCCTACTGATCCCGGAGTGTCCTTTGAATCGCATTTATTTGGCGCTTTTGCGGGTGTGGTCTGTGCATTCATGCAAAACAAATTTTATAAAAATAGACGTTAGGGAGTCATATGCGGCAACAAGAATTAGAGCAATGGTTGGTCGCCAGTCTGGAAGATTTTAAATTAAGCCAATCAGAAGCGTTGGCGTTGCGAGAAATACTGCCGTGCCTGGCGAATGACGATATTGCATTTGCGCGCAATAAGGCGTTTCAGTTGGCGCGCGAGCCAATCCACACTGGTGGCGATAATGCGGTCGCAACATTGCTGTGGTTGGAGAAGCTCAGTAAAACGATTGATAATTTTCGTCAGTCGGAAACTTCATCTATCGCGGAAGCCCATTTCAGCCCCGGCGAAGATTGCCGCCGCCAGTTGCTCGATTTATTGGTCAGTGCCCGCGAGTCAATCGATATCAGCGTTTTCACTATATCGGATGATCGGCTCTCAGACGCGATTCTTGCTGCCCATAAGCGCGGCGTAAATGTGCGGTTAATCACTGACAATGACAAGGCCCGTGATCAGGGCAGCGATATTTATTATTTGATTGACCATGGGCTACCTGTGCGAATGGATGCCAGTGAAAACCATATGCACCATAAATTTGCCGTTATCGATAGTAAAGTCCTCGTCAACGGCAGTTTCAACTGGACTCGCTCGGCAACGGATTACAACCAGGAAAATATTCTGGTAACCGATGAGCCGAAATTAGTCAGTGCGTATTTGGAAGAGTTTGAAAGTTTGTGGCTTGAATTCAAGTAGGATGGTTTTGCGTAAAAGCCGTCTTAATAATTTAAAAAGGAGAGATCATGCATTGCAGCAGTTGTAAAAATACCCAATTAGAGCCACAAGAGCTGGAACCAGGTTTGGTAGCAGCAAGCTGTCCGTCTTGCAACGGCGCTTTGGTATCTTTGATGAATTATCGCTTCTGGGCGGATCGCTATGCTTCCACCAGTGTTGCTGAAGCTTCGGCGAATGATGCAGAGGTGAGTGAGTCTGAATCTGTTCATTCTTGCCCTAAGTGCAGTCGCTTGATGATGAAATATCAAATTGGTCCGCAGACTAACCATAAACTGGATTTATGCAGTGCTTGCGATGAGGCCTGGTTGGATAAGGGCGAATGGCAATTGCTGAAGCAGTTGGATCTGCAGGATAAGCTACCGAAAATTTTTACCGACGCCTGGCAGCGTAATATCCGCAAACAGCGTCAGGAAATTGCACTTAATGAGCGCTATGAGAAATTGCTGGGCAGCGAGAGCTTCACCAGGGTTAAGGAGTTTCGCGATTGGTTGCTAGAGCAACCCAATAAAGATGCAATCAAACAATATTTAATTTCACATCAAGACTAGTAAATCAGGAGAAGCTCATGGCTGAGTCGCGTGACTATTTAGAGATGTCGTTTCGTTCAATTCAATGCTTTAGCAATGATGGGCGTTTGGACGCTAATGAGTTGGGTAAAATACTCGCAATTGCTGAGCGAGATGGTGTTATAGATAGCAATGAAATGCGTGTACTAAAGGGGATCATCGACAGGGTCAAACCCTATGAAATAGATTCCGCTATGCGCACAAAGATGCAGGAGATAAGCGAAAAAATTTCTAGTTAGTTTTAGGCGCCGGGGGCTGCCGGTAATTGCGGCTCCCGTGGGTGACTTATGCCAGTTAAGGTAATGTTGTTTAAAGATTATTGAACTTCAACGAAAATCAGTCTGAAATACCGAGCGAGCTAATCGTTCGACAATAACAATAAAATCCAGTCAAAAGTGTACAGAGACCCGATTAATTACGAAAAGAGGTTTCAATGAAGAATAGCGTTTTAATTAGAAATTCAATGCTTGCCATGGTGTTGTTATTGGTAAGCGGTGTTGTCGGTGCACAACAGGAAAGTGACAGATCCTTCGTGATTGGTAACTCGCATATAATTCCCATTGAATCCCGAAATACCGGGCGGCAACACGAATTGGTTATTATTTTGCCCTCCAGCTACCAGAGTCAGCCCACAAAAAAATACCCGGTGCTCTATTATCTGGATGCTTATTGGGATACTCCCTTGCTCGCATCCACCTACGGCAACCTGATTTACGATAATGAAGTCCCTGAATTTATTATGGTTGGTCTTTCCTATCCCGAGGGAAAAGACTATGGTAAAGAGCGCCGCTTGGATTACACCTTTACTCCGGTGGATGAGGGTTCAGGAAAGTCCGATCAGTTTTTAGCGTTTATCAAAACTGAAGTTGCGCCCTTAATTGAAAAACAATATCGCGGTCTGAGTACGGACAGAGTTTTATCGGGCAACTCCCTGGGCGGACTTTTTACGTTAACGGCAGCGTATAAGGCGCCTGAGTTCTTCTCAGGATTTATCGCCATCAGCCCGGCGGTAGAGTGGGACAATAAAGCCTTGATTAAATTTGATCAGTCTTATGCAAAAGATCATCAATCTCTGCCCGGTCGTGTGTTTATTTCTTACGGCGCGAAAGAATATTCAGTATTTCGCGAACCTATCGCGCAATACCAAACGACCTTGGCAGAGCGTAAGTACCAGGGTTTGGCTTTGCAAAATTATGTGATGGAAGATCTGGATCACACCGCCGTGAAAGGTGATGGTTATGTAAGAGGCCTTAAGTGGGTATGGAAACCGAAAAAGCCCGCTGGCCCGAGCGGATTGGAAAAAGCCTATTTGGAACAACCCAAAAAATAGCAATAAAAAAGGGGAAATACCTGAATATTTCCCCTTTTTTATTGCGCTCAAATTATATTTGCTCGCTCGTTGTTTCTTGCGCTGGGCCCGCTTCATTATTGAGGTGAATTTGTAGTTCCAAGGACGCGACACCGACATTAATCGACGATGTCAAAGAGAGTGGCTGCTGTGCCAGTGGCCGCCCCTTTAATTCTTCCAATGCTATTTCCAAAATCCGGTACATTTGCGCTGTCGATGCGCGCACGGCTTTCTCATTCAGCGAGTCAACGCCACTGCTCACCGTATTGGTAACAGCGCCTATGGCGTCACCCGTCAGTACCAGTGCCTGGTTACCAATATCTTTCATTTTGTCCAGCATGGCGCTCTCCTTATTAAATTATTTCTCTTCAATCTCATCAACGTCTACTTGCCCGCTCATACGGCGTGTTAAATGCGACCAACACATTCCTACTGCGAGTAGGGCGGCAAGTAATACTTCTATCACCCAGGCCATGGCCGAAATATTGGTTACACTTAAAAAACCCCAATATACAAACAACCATATCAAGCTTGCGAATAACGCCGCTAAAATAACAATCCCGACCACGCCGAGTGAATTCAGCGTAGCTTTAATATAAATACCCCAGCCAATCAGCAGTATCAAACCGGCGATAACAATATAGGGGGTGATATGACTGATACTCTGGTAGACCCAATGGAAGTAGGAGTAGCCGCTGGGGTTATAGCTCAGCAACACCAACAGCAGTGCAAATAAAAATCGTAACGCTATGCCAGTGCCAGTGAGGTTCATAGTGAGGTCCTGTTGTTAAGAAGTTAACAAAATATCTTTGCCAGTGTGCAAAAGTCGCGATTCTAGTGACCAAAATTACGACGATATTTAATCAAGCCAATTTTTGCATCGGGGTCATAACCCATGGCGGTATAAAAATCCCGAGCGTTTCGGTTCACGCTACCGGTCATTAGCATAATCTTGCTGCAGTTCTGCTGCAAACAAAAGTCCTCTATGTAATCCATCAGGTATTTGCCAATACCTTCTCGTTGATACTGGGTGCCGACAATCACATTTTCCACCACGGCAAACGGTTGGTCTTGAAACATAACATCTTCACACAAACAGACCAGCGCCGTGGCAATTACCTCGCCGTCATTTTCGCACACCAGCAGATGGGTCAGCGCGCTACTAGCAATCGCTGCGATACGTTCAGCGGATACGGACGGCGTAGACAGTGTGGTTAATTCGCGATAAAGCTTACCAATGGCTTCGACATCGTTAGCCTGTGCGCGGCGAATGCTGCGCATATTTAGTGTGCCCGCTCGATAATCGGCTGTACCAACACCCATGGCTTAATTACCACAGCCCACACCAATGAATCTGCTTCATACCATTGCAATGCTTGGGCATCTTTTACGGCATCGACCAGGCCTGCTTCCATCCATTCTTTTAATTGCGCTGCATTGTCTGCGGCGATTTCTGCAGCGACATGCGTGAGGTCAAGGCTTGGATCTACCGCGATAGCATTGCCGCTGGCAAAAAAGCGTTGCAGTTCCCGCCAGTGAATTTGCGCGGTTTCCAAATTAAGTTGTTGTTCGAGTTCGTTGGTCATGTTTACCTCTAGTGCAAAACTCTTTAACCCCACCCTTGCCCTCCCCTTGAGACGAGGAGGGGAATAAAGCTCCTCCCCCTGGCAAGGGGAAGGCTGGGAGGGGGTATTGATTATTTACTCAGTGCGCGCGCGACGCGAGAATTGGTTGGTTTTCCTAAAACATTACTGATGGTATTACCGGCATAAATTAACTTTTCCAAGTCTATGCCGTGTTCAATACCTAAACCATTTAACAAATACACTACATCTTCCGTGGCGACATTTCCGGTCGCACCTACGGCATAGGGGCAGCCGCCTAACCCGGCGACAGAGGAATCTATCACGCTTACACCCGTTTCCAGCGCGGCATAAATATTGGCTAGTGCCTGGCCGTAAGTATCATGCATGTGCACTGCAATTTTTTCGATAGGGATAGTGCGCGCAAGTATTTCCACTAGCTGTTTAATTTGCCCGGCGGTGCCCACCCCAATGGTATCGCCCAATGAAATTTCGTAGCACCCAAGCGCGAGCAAATCATTGGCAATGCCAGCGACAATGTTGGGATCAACTTTGCCGGCATAAGGGCAGCCGGCAACACAGGAAATATAACCACGCACTGGAATCTGTTGTTTTTTTGCAGCGCTAATCAAGGTTTCAAAACGTGCGATACTTTCTGCGATGGAGCAATTAATATTTTTTTGACTAAAAGCTTCGGATGCCGCTGCGAAAATGGCGACTTCATTGGCGCCAACAGCGATAGCGCGCTCATAACCTTGCAGATTAGGCGTGAGTGCTGCATAGGTAACGCCTTGCTTTCGTGCAATGCCGGAAAATACCTCACCGCTGTCGGCCATTTGCGGTACCCATTTCGGGTTTACAAAACTGCCGGCTTCAATGTAATGCAATCCGGCATCGACCAGATTTTCAATCAGTTGGATTTTGGCGCTGGTGGGAATAGCTTGCTTTTCATTTTGCAAACCATCGCGTGGGCCAACTTCAACAATACGAACTTGTTTGGGAAGACTCATAGGGAAAATTATCGCTAATGGATGTGAGCGAAAGTTTACCAGATAGGTGTGGGTGCTTGAACCCGATTTAAGCAGAAAGGCTGGCGCCCGGTAGGGTTTGCTCGGCGTCGCTCAGGACTTGATGCAGTTGTTCAAGCTGGATTGGTTTGGTGGCAAATGCGTTCATCCCGCACGCAAAGGCGCGATCAGTTTCTGCTTGTTGAACACCCGCCGTTAACGCAATAATCCAGGGTTGAGGGCCGGCATTCTGTTGCGCGCGAATAATTTCAGTGGCGGTGTAGCCATCCATAATGCGCATTTGAATATCCATTAAAATAATTTCGACAGGAATTTCTTTGCAGATATCCACTGCCTCTCTGCCATCGGCAACGGCGGTGACATTGGTGTAGCCGAGTTTGGCGAGCATTTTAATCACTACCATCTGATTCACGCTGTTATCTTCCACGACCAGGATGCGTGTTTTTTTGGTGGCTACCGGCAGGCTTTTGGTCTGCGCATCCGGGTGATGACTGCCGAGTTTCAATGCGCGCAGTAATGCACGAATCAAATCGTTATTGCGTGTAGGCTTTTGCAAACTAATAAACGTGCTGATGCGCCCGCTTGAGCGATCAGAGGCGCTGCTGAGTATGATAGTGGGAATGGGGGCGGTAGGGCGGAGATCATTCAGTCGTTCGGCCAGTTCGCTGCCATGCATCCCCGGCATACATTGATCGAGAATAGCCACATCAAAATGATGTCCTAGCCCTGCGTTTTCCAGGGCATTTTCCGGTGATGCATACGCAGTAGCACGCATACCCCATTGCATTAAGGTGGCCGCGAGAATTTTTCGATTGGTGGCATTGTCATCCACAATTAGCGCATGCAAATTATTAAATTGATGGGTGTCCAACGCTTGTTGTTCGTGCGCTTTATCTTCATACATCACCTGGGTGGTAAAGTAAAAGCTGGTGCCCTTGTGGACTTTGCTGTTAAAGCAGATTTCTCCGCCCATTTGCTGCACAATTTTTTTGGAAATCGCCAGCCCTAACCCAGTGCCGCCGTATTTGCGGGTGATCGAGTTATCCGCTTGGGTAAAAACCTGAAACAAATTGCCTTGGTGCTCGTCGGGTATGCCTATACCAGTATCGTGAATGGCAAATAAAATTTTGCAGCTGCTTTCATCACTATTTTTATGCTGCAACTCAATGCGCAGTATGACTTCGCCGCGCTCGGTAAATTTAATGGCATTGCCAATTAAATTAATCAGTACCTGGCGAATACGCGAAGAATCTCCCTCCAAGTGCAGTGGTACTTCTGGTTCTATGTAATAGTTTAATTCCAGCTTTTTGTCGGCCGCGCTTTTGGAAAATAACTCGAGGGTATCCTCAATTAATTCTCGCAAATGGAATGAATGTATATCCAGAATGATCTGGCCGGCTTCAATTTTGGAATAATCGAGAATGTCATTGATGATAACCAACAGGCCTTCGCCGCAACTTTGAATGGTGCGCACCAATTGTTGTTGTTCATCGTCCAGCCTTGTTTCACCCAGCAGTGACGCACAGCCAATAACACCATTCATGGGTGTGCGAATTTCATGGCTCATTACAGCGAGAAATGAGCTCTTGGCTACCGCGGCTTGCTCGGCCGCTGTTTTTGCGTAATCCAATGCATTTTCTGTGTGCACTTGTTCGGTGATGTCTCGCGATAATCCCACCATGCCCAAGAGTTTTTGACGATCATCAAAAATAGGAACCTTTATGGAATCAATGTATTTTTCCTGTCCGGCACTATTAAGAATGTGCTCGCGCTGACGACGCATTTTTCCGGAGCGCAACATGTCTTGTTCTTCTTCAAAAATACGAATGCCTTCTTCGGGTGAAAACTTGGGTGAATCCTTATCAGTTTTACCCAGCCATTGATCGGTCGACTTAAAGCCGTGAAACTCCTTCCAGGCTTTGTTACCGCCTAAAAAGCGCGACTGAGGGTCTTTGTAGTAAAACAAGTCTGGCAATTGGTCTTGCAGGAACAAAAAATAATTGGCCGATTTAATGGCGGCTTCCTGTTTGCGGTAGCTGATTTCGATAGAAAAAATGGCGCCCGACCAACTGCCTTCAGCGCTATTGCTAGCTGGTTGGTCGTAAGTTGCCTGGAGCAAATATCGGCACTTGTCGCCGGCTGGGGATTTGTAGGTAAATTCAAAGTTTATCAGCGGGTCTGCGTTTTCATTATTGCTGTGGCTATTGCTAGCTTCGGCGAAACGCTGCTGTAACAGGGATTTTTCCGGTTCAGGAAATACATCGAAAAACACACTGGCACTGGCCAGAACGCTGGCGGGGGAGATATTAAAAAAACGGCTGATGGTTGGGCTGCAAAATTCAAATTTGCCGCCCGTGGCTGAGGTTTTATAAACGAATAATACAAACGGGAAATTATTATTGTGCTCCAGCATAAGGAGTCCCCTGTATTAGCTGCGCTTCCTTGGGTTGGCGCGTAAGTTTCCGTGTTACCAACATGAGTGCAGTGATTAACTCCAATTCCCTTAGCCTAGCTGATGGCACAGGTTTTGTCACAAATTCCCCGTTTGTATGGCCGGGTTTTGCACCGTCGCTTTTTGTTAATCCTCACCCCAGCGTGGCATTAACTCCTGCGTAACGCCCAGCTGATCCAGAATACGGGCAACAATAAAATCAATTAACTCTTCTACAGTTTGTGGCTGCATATAAAAACCGGGGCTTGCGGGTAGTACCACCACGCCCATTTGAGTGAGCTTGAGCATATTTTCCAAATGGATTTCCGAGTAGGGCGTCTCGCGAGGAACTACAATTAATTTGCGCCGCTCTTTTAGCGCAACATCGGCGGCGCGTTCAATTAAATTATTGCTGGCGCCATGCGCAATAGCCGATAAGGTTCCGCCGCTCGCGGGGCAAATCACCATCGAGCTCGGCGAACTGGAACCGGAAGCCACAGCGGCAAACCAATCGTCTTTTGCCAGCACTTGCAGTTGGTCTTCATCCGCTTCAAACAGAGAACTGAAAAACGCCTGCTGTTCATCAATATCGCGAGGCAAATCCAAATCTGTCTCAGTGCGAATAACTACTTCCGCTGCACTGGAAATCATCAAATACACTTTGCAATCCGCCGCTAACAAACACTGCAATAGTCGCAACCCGTACTGGGCACCGGAAGCGCCCGTTATTGCGAGTGTGATGGTGCGTTGTTTTGATTGAGTCATAGGTGGTGCCTCAAGTTTTGTAACAGTGTCAGATGCGCAGCTTCGCGCGCTGCTATTCCCATAGGCTTATGATATGGGGTTTGGCGATGACAAGCCACATAATTGCCAAAACGCTTACTGGAATGGCGACTATCGCTGCGCGAGTTACGTACACATGGTAAATATGCAGCCGCGCGGATGATTGTTGATCGTACCGCTGGGTATTTAATTGCGCGAAAATCTGCGGCAGTTTGATATTGCCGTACCAGATATCGGCAATTTCTAATGGAATAATTACCAGCAGAATAATAAGCAATTTCCATTGCAGCCAGGGCTGTGCAAAGCCAAATAGCAGCGCTGCCATCGCGATACCCGAAGCGAGCAGGCACACAAAGGCGATATGTTCGAGTGTCAGCATCTGGATAAATACTTTGTAACCCAGATGAGTTGCCGATGTAAATTCGCCCTCGCGCTGCCGCAGTGCCATCAACATGCACCAGGCGCCCAGGCTTGGCCCCAACCAAAAAATCAACGCACCTATATGCAGTATTTTCAGGCCGATAAACCAATCAACACTATTCATTTTAATGGGTGACTTTCATAGTCTGTTGATGAGGAAATACAAACACGGCAATCGCCAGCATCCACGCCGTGCTCCACACCATACCGGCGGCGGTAAAAAATTTCGCTGCATCCAATGCATAAAATGCACAGCAAATACTCAGCCCAAAACCAAAGAACCAACCGGGAATGCCGGCGAAAATTATTTTTCGCGGTAAGGCTTTGTTCCGCAGCAACAAAATATTCAGCAACAACCCACCGATATTATAAAGCCCATTGCCGAGTGTTCCGGTTAATTGCATGGCAATCATTTCCAGCGTTTGCATACTGGCAAGCGTCGGGTCAATACTGTGACTATGCGGAATCACAAACGCAAAAATCACCTCCGCCCCAATATCCGGCACTATTCCCAACCCCACCAACAACACACCCAATAATCGCCATTCAGATTCCGGAATAAACGGCAATAACATAATACAAAAGGTCAACAACCCCAGCGCCGCCAGCATCCAGTTAAACCACCCCAATTGCCAGAGTGCTAAATTGTTTTGAATAAATGCATTGCGCTCAGTAATGCTATTGCCGGAGGCAACTAACCCATCGGTAATAACGAAGGCCATTTGGAAGCAGGCGAGGGTTAGGATTAAAACAATCAGAAAACCAAGGGTTGAATTTTTCTGCATAGATCGATCGCCATCTCCGTTACATTGTTTAGTCATCAATGTCTTTCGGCAGACGTTTCGAATTGACTCCGATGGATGCCCACCAGGGTAATTCAATCAATAGCGTTTCTTTCCCTTCATTGTTTAAACGATATCCCATGTCATAATTTACAAGATAGGCCCCGGCAAACGGGATAAAAATTGTCAACATGGTGGCTTTGACTTTGTCAAAGCCAGAGTAAAGCGGAAACCTACACGCACCATATATTGTGAGCGTTGAATATAGGAGCCATATTAACCCAGTAGCAAAAAACCAACTGCCAAAATCCATAGTGGTCATCCCTAGCTAAGTTTATGGGTAGCTTACAGCGCATGCTTAGTCAGTTGATCCACCAACTTCTGATGCACACCGCCAAACCCGCCATTGCTCATAATCACAATATGCGTGTTGGGTTCGCTGATGGAGATGGCGCAGTGGATGAGTTCATCCAGGTCTCTTACCAATTTTGCGGGTACCGGGCTTTTGTTGACGATCTCGTCCATGGCCCAATCGACATTCGGGGGTTGGTACCACAAAACGTCGTCGGCGTCGGTGACGCTTTTGTTGAGTGAGCTTTTGTGTACGCCCATGCGCATGGTGTTGGAGCGGGGTTCGATGATGGCGATAATTTTTTCGTCACCCACTTTTGCGCGCAAACCGGCGAGTGTGGTTTTAATCGCGGTGGGGTGATGGGCGAAATCATCGTAGACTTTGATGCTATGGACGTCAGCTAAAATTTCCATACGGCGTTTTACACCGGCAAATTGTTCGAGTGCTTTAGCGGCGTGCTCTGGTGTTACGCCCACATGGCGTGCGGCGATAATTGCGGCTAATCCATTATTCACATTATGAATGCCGGTTTGTGCCCAGTGAATTTTCGCAACTTCTTCACCGTTGTGAATTACCGCGAAGGCGGAGCCGTCGGTCGCTAACAGCTTGGCTTGCCATTCTGGTGCTTTCTGTTCGGTAGTAGGTTCCTGTGCAGAGTTTTCTTCGCTAATCACCGTAAATTGTTGTTGCGGTGTCCAGCAACCTTGTTGAATCACTTCTGCAAGGGCTTTGTCGTTAGTCGGGGAAATTAATAAACCGTTATTGGGGACTGTGCGCACCAAATGATGGAATTGTTTTTGAATCGCCGCGAGGTCGGGGAAAATATCGGCGTGATCAAATTCGAGGTTATTTAAAATCACTGTACGCGCGTTGTAGTGAACAAACTTGGAGCGCTTATCAAAAAAGGCGCTGTCGTATTCGTCCGCTTCCACCACAAAAAATGGCGTATTGCCAAGGCGCGCAGACGTGGGGAAATTTTTGGTGACGCCGCCAATCAAATAACCCGGTTCCATACCGGCGTATTCCAGAATCCAGGCGAGCATCGAGGATGTAGTGGTTTTTCCGTGAGTGCCAGCGACCGCCAATACCCATTTGCCTTGCAACACGTGGTCGCGCAGCCATTGTGGGCCGGAGGTATAAGGAATGCCTTGATTGAGTACATATTCAACACTGGGGTTGCCGCGGCTCATGGCATTGCCAACCACCACCAGATCAGGTGGGGTGGGCATATGGGGCGGTTGCAGATGGATGGGGTCAAAACCTTGAATTAGCTCAATGCCTGCTTGTTCAAGTTGGGTGCTCATGGGCGGGTAGACATTGGCGTCGCTGCCGGTAACGCGGTGGCCGAGTTGTTTGGCGAGTTGGGCGAGGCTACCCATGAAAGTGCCACAAATTCCGAGTATATGAATGTGCATATTTAACTCATTATTGAATAGTGTTTTGTGTGATTGGTATAAAGGGATTAACCTATACTTTTCAGTGGATTGCAACCTGATTGAGTCTGGCAGGAGTATCAACCCGTGCGATGTGGGTCAATTATTGTTAGTGCGGTAATAGCGTTGAGCTTGATGGTTGTCGAGGCATCGGCACAGGCTTCTATTAATCCAAATTCCCGTGTGGTTAAAGTTGCGGCGGCCAAGTCAGAATTTGCGGTTGCCCAGGATTATTTTGTACAACTCTTGCGCAAGGCCCTGGAGGCTGGCGCGGGTGGGCGGCCGGTGCCCGTAATTCATGAAACCGAGTTGATGGAACAAGGTTTGGGTGTGCAGGAAATGATTCGCGGCAAAAAAGTGGACGTCTATTGGATGGGCACAGACGCAGAGCGCGAGCGCAAGCTGCGCCCCGTTCGCATCCCGTTGGATCGCGGTTTAATCGGCCATCGCCGTTTTATTATCCAGAAACGCATGAAAGGGGCGTTTGATGGAGTGAGCGATTTAAAAGTGCTGAGTGGCTATTCAGCTTGCCAGGGTGTGGAGTGGCCTGATACCAAAGTGTTGCGCATGGCAGGTTTAAAAGTGCGTGAGATCTCCAGCTTTGATCGCATCTTTCAGGAAGTGGCTAGTTTGCGTTGCGAATATTTTCCGCGCGGCTATTTTGAGGGCTATTCAGAAGTAGAGCAGCGCAAAGCAACCTATCCCGATTTAATGTTTTACGAAAACCTGATTCTGGAATATCCCTTTGCGCTGTATTTTTTTGTAAACCCAAAAGATGAAGAGCTGGCGCGCTGGATAGAAATGGGCCTGGAAAAAATGATTGATGATGGCTCATTTGTTAAGCACATGGAGCTGCACCCCTTAACCAAAATCGCGTTTCCGCTCAACAAGGTGAAGAACCTGCGCTGGATTCATATTGAAAACCCCAACATGCCGGCGGGAACGGATTATAGAAATCCGCGTTACTGGTTTCAGCCCAGTGATTTTAAATAGGCTTAGCGCTCTCCCATTAACTGCCAAGATAACGCGCGCGCTTGGCGGCTTTCATTTGGGTGATGTCACCCATAAATAATCCGTCTACACAATTGCCGAATTCTGAATCCACGCTAAAGGCGAGTAGTTCATAACCCCCTTCTTCATAGAGTGCAGCATATTGCTTAAACAGCACAGGGATTTTGTGACCGGCAGTGGAAAATTCCGTTTGCAGAATTTCAAAACCCTGATCGCGATCCAGCTTGCTGAATTTGTGTTGCAACGCAATTAACGCATCTTCATCAATTTCATGCGGGTGTTTGCCTTCCGCAAGGCTCTCGCTGTCTTTGTAATAGCGCTCGTAATAAAACACCAGCAAATCGCGCAGTGCTTTCGGGTATTGCGCGCTCATACTCACCGGGCCAAATACGTAGCGAATGTCCGGGTTGTGTTTGATGTAGGCGCCCAAACCCTGCCATAAATAATCCAGGCTGGCTTTGCCCCAATAATCCGGATGCACAAAACTGCGGCCCAATTCCAATCCTTGTTCGAGATAGGGTTTAATGCCGGGCTGGAACTCAAATAAATCGGCGGTGTACAGCCCGCTAATACCTTTTCTATGGAGAATTTTTTGCGCCTCACCTAAACGATAGGCGCCGGCGATACACAGCTTTTCCTCATCCCACAATACCAGATGACGATAATAGTGATCGTACTTATCCAGGTCGCGGCGGCTACCGGTGCCTTCACCTACTAAACGAAATGTTTGCTCTCGTAGTCGACCAATTTCGCGCAGCACGGTGGGGTGATGGTTGTAATCGCACAAATAAATGCCGTGGTTATCGCGCGTTTGGCCAATCAGTTCTGCCGTTTTAAACTCCTTGATTAAAGCGGCCCGATCTTCCGGGTGGGCGATGGTTTTTTCGGTGATAAAAATCGCCGGGCGTTGACCCTTTGCACTGCGATTTTTGCCGATTTTATAAAGGTGTTTTTTCAGGCGTTTAATTAGCGCCTTGTCCGCCAGCTTGTCGGTTTCCAATGCGTGGTGGGGAATCACTTCGCCAATGCGGAATTTAATTTCAGCCGAATGTTTATTAAACATTTCGTGGGCGAGCAGGGCGGTGGCTAAGGGTTTGAATATCATGGAGGCGCTGTAAAACAGCAGCGAATTTTTAGCAGAGACAAATATCGGCAAAATCGGCGCTTTGGTTTTACGCGCGAAATGCAGGAATCCTGCTTGCCACTTTCCATCGCGAATGCCTTTGGGGCTGGCGCGCGAGACTTCGCCCGCCGGGAAAATAATAATGGCTTCGTCGTTATTTAGCGCTTGTAAAATATTCTTATAGCTCTGCTTATAGGCTCCGCGTGTCATATTGTCTAACGGCAAGAGCAACTCGTGCAGGGGTTCAAAGGCCATGAGCATGTCGTTGGCAATAATTTTTACATCTTTGCGCACTTCGCTTACCAACCGCACCAGTGCCAAGCCATCCAGCGAGCCAATGGGGTGGTTGGCGATAATGATTACTCGCCCCTGTGCGGGAATATTATTGCGCTCGCGCTGGGAGACGCTGTAACTGAAATTGAAATACTCAAAAATCCGGTCGATAAAATCGATGCCTTGGTTCCCTTCATGCTCGCGCAGGAAGGCATTGATTTCTTTTTCATGGGTGAGTTTGCGCAGAATGCTCAGGGTAGAATTGCGTACTATGGGTGCTTGCTGATTAAAGCCGGGGAATTTGTCGACGAGGGATTGTTCGATATTGAGCATGGCAGTCATAACCTTGCAGGATGTTTTCCCTGAGGTTATGACTGTGGTGTGACGTTTGTGTGATAAACCGATTGCAGTTGTGTGACATTCAGTACTGAGAGTGAGTGCTACGTTGCCGGAGTCGTCGTCCCGGTTAACTGCTCTTCTTGCTTGGATAGCAGCGCAGCGTAAGGTGCTTTGAGGGCGATAAATTTACCGCTGTCGTTGACGATATCCAGATGCTCTTGCAAGTCTGCATCAATCAAACGCTGACTAATTAATATTTCGCCTTTGTCCGGCTTCAGGTAATTATTGTGCTGTACCACAAAATCTTTCAGCAGCGATTTGTTGGCGCTGACCGGTGCTGATAATTCATGCACGGCGGCGGCAAGGTGCAAGCGCGGGCTGGGGTTTTTCGCCGCGAGGTTGCTCAGTAACTGCGCGGCACAGACGGCGCGAAAACTGCACTCGTAAAACGCTTCTCCGGTGAAATCGATAATCAGTGTTTCACCCGATAACATTTGCCGCTCGCCGGAATACAAATTCAACACACCCTGCAATTGTTTTTCAAAACGGCGTAACACTGCGGCAAAACTTTCACTGTTTAATTGCTGGTAGAGCTTGCTCATATTGACGATTTGCAAACTCAAACGAACGGAAACGTGCTTGGGCGCTTCTGGTTCCGGCTCGGGGATGTCTTCGATGGTAGGCATTTTTTCCACCACCGCAGTTACTATCTCGCTGGTGCTGGGCAATTTATCCTTGAGTTCTGCCCACCACTGGCGCTGGATAGTCCACCAGATTGCTAATAGCGATACAAATACCGCACCCATCCACATCATAAAAAAGCGATAGTCGCGCTCGCTGTGCAAGGGAACATCCAGAGAAACTTCCAGATAACCGGCAACGTTGTTATGCAATGCAATAGCGGCAGAAAAGGTGTAGCGCTTGCCTTTAATTTCCTGATTGGGTTTAAAGCCGCTTTGCACCAATAATTGGTTTTCTACCGAGTGAATAGTGGAACCAATCACGTGAGGGTACTGGCTGACTTCCAACAGAATGGCCTGCAGGCTTACCAGGTCTTGCTGCAAGGTGGCGTTTACGGCCTGGCGCGCGGCACTATTGGCGAGTACTTGGCCATAATGATTAATTTGTTCGCGTTGATTGAGTTCGCTGTTATAGCTGTAAGCCCAACCGCCAAAAATGCCCAGCGCGATGAGCAGCAGGCTGCAAAGGGAAAGTTGTGGGTAACTGCGATAGGTGTTGATAATGGTCATTTCTAGTGAAGTCCGTGCGCAACTGCATGCGTTTCTGTTGTAACCCCGGTTCCTGCCTGGGTCGTGAAAGACGGCGGCCTGCGCCATGTCGTCTGGAATTGCATTCTAGCTTAAGTTGTTGTCGGCTGCTAAGCGCTAGTTCGCGTCACAAGCTGCTGTGGGGCTGCGTTAAATTCCGCTAGAATGCGCGCTTTCGCCCCCAGGGGCCAAGCCCTACGCCAGCGCATCATGGTCTGGCTCACTAAAGTAGCTAAAAAATAGCTCATCAAGAGAGGCTCTGTGAACGAAATTTTACTGATTAACGCCTCGGGCGTGGACAAGCCCGGCGTCACTCGCGCGATTACCCGTGTACTGGCCAATGTTAATGCCCGCGTGCTGGATATTGGCCAGGCGGTCATTCACGATACCCTGGCGCTGGGGATTTTAGTGGAGCTGCGTATTGCCGCTGAAGCGCGCGCGCAGTTGCTGGAACAGATCCAGCAGGCGACTGAGCCATTAGGTATTCAGGTCCGCTTCCAAACCATCAGCGCGGAAAGTTATGACCAATGGGCTGAGCAGCAGGGTAAGACTCGCCATATTGTGACGCTGTTGGCGCGGCAGGTAGATGCAGCCATGATTGCGGAGCTGACCGCAGTGACCTCTAAACACGGTTTGAATATTGATTCTATTAATCGTCTCTCGGGGCGCGTGTCGCTGGCGGAGTTAACGGCTGAAGAGGCTGCTCAATCCAGCGCATGTGTAGAGTTTTCGGTGCGCGGCACGCCTGCCGATTTAACCGCATTGCGTGCGGACTTTATGGAGTTGTCTGCACAGCTCAATATTGATGTCGCGTTCCAGCGCGATACGGTTTACCGCCGCAATCGCCGTCTGGTGTGTTTCGACATGGATTCCACCTTGATCGACGCGGAAGTCATCGACGAATTGGCAAAAGCGGCTGGTGTGGGTGAACAAGTTGCTGAAATTACTGAAGCGGCCATGCGTGGCGAGCTGGATTTCAAGCAGAGTTTTGCACGGCGTATGGCGCTGTTAAAAGGTCTGGATGAATCAGTGCTGGCAGGCATTGCTGCGCAGCTGCGATTAAATGAGGGTGCAGAGAAATTAATTTCCACGCTGAAAAAACTCGGTTACAAAACGGCCATTCTCTCGGGCGGTTTTAATTATTTTGGCAATTTTCTGCAAAATAAACTCGGCATTGATTATGTCTATGCCAACGAGCTGGATATTGTGGATGGCAAGGTTACCGGCGAAGTGAAAGGTATTGTCGTCGACGGCAAACGTAAAGCGGAATTGTTGGAGATGCTTGCCAAACAAGAAGGTATTGCGTTGGAGCAGGTTATAGCCGTTGGCGATGGTGCAAATGACTTACCTATGCTGAGTGTTGCTGGTCTCGGTGTCGCTTTCCGTGCGAAGCCGTTAGTAAAAGCCTCCGCGGAGCACAATATTTCCAATCTCGGGTTGGATGCAATTTTGTATCTGCTTGGATTTCGCGAGCGGGATAAATTGTAGGAAAGATTGAACACGAAGACATAAAAAAACCGGAGCTGGCTCCGGTTTTTTTATGTCTGTATTTTAGTCGCCAATCTGTGGTTGCTAAGGCTTATATTTAGCAGCGTCTGATTAGTGCGACGCTCAGCTTCCACTTCGTATAAGGACACTCGCGCGATTAGGATTCCATATTGAAATCGTAAGTCATGCCGGTGCTTGGCTCTTGCAAGTAGTGACCCTGAATATAGTGGGCGCCGGCTTGCCACAGGGTGGAAAGTACGCTGGCGTTTTCTACAAAGGGCACCAGGGTTATTTTGTTTTCGCTGTTTAGCTTTTCAATTAATTGGATCAATGTTTCCGGACTTTCATTATTGTTCTGAATGTCAGTCGTGAAAGACCCATCCACCTTAATCATTTCGACAGGTACATGGCTCAGGGTATTAAACGGATTCAATGAGCAACCAAAATTGCTGATCGAGAATTGGGTTCTAAGTTTGGTTAGACCTTCGGAAAACCCTTTTGCTGCATTCAGGTGGTTGGTGACATCAATTTCTTGCGCTTGGAACACAATTGAATCAGGCGATAATTTTGCCGCCTTAAACGCAACGCCCAGCCAGGGAATCAGGGTTTCATCACACAGTGACTGACGTCCGATATTCACAATCAGTTTGGTTTTATTGCCCTTGGCGCGATGCTGGGACAGCATCTTGATTGATTCGAGAATGACCCAGCGATCAATTTTAGTGGCAACGCTGATGTTGGCCGCCGCTTCCAGGAAATGATTGGGCGTAATTTCTTCGCCCTTATCATCCAGCATGCGCAAATAGACTTCGTAGTACTCTTCGTCAGAGCCACGCAAGCTGATAATAGGTTGGAACAACAAACGGAAACGGTCATTCGCGAGCGCGTGTTGGATAACGGCGGCTACATCGATCTTGATTTCTTCTTTGGAAATTTCCGGTTCAAACAAGAGCGCGCTGTTACCATTTTCGCTGCGCACTTTTTCCATTGCCATGCGCGCCTGTTCAATGACGGTGTTAGTGCTGGTAGTGGTCTCATTAATTAGCGATATGCCGATACTGCATGTAATCTGCAGTGTTTTGTGATCGATATCGATAATGTGCGCTTCAATATCTTTGCACAGTTGGTTAGCGCGATTGACCGCAGCATCGGCCTTGACGTTAGGTGCAATAATGGCGAAGGTGGAGTCGCTCAGTCGTGCAATCGTATCGCTGGTGTTTGCCTTGGCGCGCAGTAAAGTGGCGATATCTACCAGCGCTAAATCCGAGCCTGCGACGCCAAAGGTGTTTTTGATACGTTCGCTGAAGTTATCCAGTTCGATATAAAACAAACAGAAAATTTGTTTGTCATCGACGGTATCAATGATGTGATCCAACTGGTTGAGCAGGTATTGGCGATTGTAAACACCGGTCGCCAGATCCTGCCATTTAATTTGCTTCAGTTGTGCTTCCAATGCTTCGTTGTTGCTGTGCACAACGGCTGATGCTGCACGCGCTAAAAACTGGATGCAAGGCTCTTCATCGTAAGTAACCAGTGAAACTTCCAGGTCAATGTGTTTGGTTTCGCCTGCCTGGGTGATGCCGCTGA
>JACCDS012272932.1_pt1 | contig 18737 bp, 21 predicted proteins | sample 7446441 | NCBI WGS metagenome assembly JACCDS01 (sample SAMN15323445, study PRJNA562643) | freshwater metagenome | isolation source: river surface water | place: USA:Blue River Watershed | collected 2017-08-17
GATGGCCGGTCTTGGCTTCCTGCTCGAGCAGGAGTTTGCCGAGGAAGCCCGCGATGCCGGCCAGGGTGAAGAACGGGAGCATCGGCATGCCGGGCATCAGCCCGAACGCGACCATCATGCCGGCGGTGATCCGCATGGCCTGCGGATAGCGGAAGAGCTGGCCGGCGAGTTGGGTGCCGAGGTTGGAGTTTTCGGAAGCGCGGGTGACAAGGAGACCGGCGCCGACGGAGAGAATAAGGGCGGGGATCTGGGAGACGAGGCCGTCACCGATCGAGAGGAGCGTGAATTTCTGGAGCGACTCGCCGAGAGACATGCCCATCTGGAGGACGCCGATGGCGAAACCGCCGACGACGTTGACGAGCGTGATGATGATGCCGGCGATGGCGTCGCCGCGCACGAATTTGGAGGCGCCGTCCATCGCGCCGTAGAAGTCGGCTTCTTTCTGGACCTTGAGGCGGCGGGCGGTGGCGGTGACTTCGTCGATGATGCCGGCGTTCAGTTCGGCATCGATGGCCATCTGTTTGCCGGGGAGCGCGTCGAGGGTGAAGCGGGCGCTGACTTCGGCGATACGGCCGGCACCCTTGGTGATGACGACGAAGTTGATGACGACGAGGATCAGGAACACGACCGCGCCGACGATGTAGTTGCCCTGGATGACGAAGTGGCCGAAGGCCTCGATGACCTCGCCGCCGTAGCCGTGCACGAGCACCTGGCGCGTGGTGCTGATATTGAGGGCGAGGCGGAAGAGCGTGAGGGCGAGCAGGAGCGTCGGGAAGCTCGAGAACTCCGGCGGGTCCTTGACGTAGATGATGGCGAGGAGGACGAGCAGCGAGAGGCCGATGTTCAGCGCGAGGAACGTATCCAACAGCACCGACGGGATCGGCAGAATCAGCAGGAGGACGGTCAGGAACAGTCCGCCGGTGAAGATGAGATCGGCGCGCTTGAGGACCTGCGCGAGCGGCGCGGAGGCGGCGGAAGTGTCGGGGGCGGCCATGGCTTAGACCGCTCCTTCCATCCGCCGCGTCTTGAGCCGGTGGAAATAGTAGCGATGGGTGCGGTAGACGACCGCGAGGATTTCGGCGACGGCCTGGTAGAGTTCGGCCGGGATGGTCTCGCCGACCTTGCCGAGGGCGAAGAGCAGGCGCGCGACCGGGCGGTTCTCGACCGTCGGGACGCCGTGTTCCTTGGCGAGTTCCTTGATGCGGAGCGCGAAACGGTTTTCGCCCTTGGCGAGCACGACCGGGGCCTTGTCCTTGCCGCGTTCGTACTTCAGGGCGACGGCGAAGTGGGTCGGATTGGTGACGACGACATCCGCGGTCGGCACGGCGGTGAGCATCTGTTTCTGCATCAGGCGGCGGGCCATGCGGCGCATCGCGGCCTTGGTCTGCATGTCGCCCTGCGCCTGCTTCGACTCCTCTTTCACTTCCTCGCGCGTCATCATGAGATCGCGGGAGAGTTTGAATTTTTCGTAGCTCAGGCTGATCGCCGCGACGATCGCGAGGGCGAGCAGGAGGCGGGTCAGAAACAGCATCGTGGCCGTGTTGAGAAATTGGCCGAGGTACGCGGCTTCGACCGGCGCCGAGAACAGCGGGTCGTACATCAGGCTGCGGGCGCCGAGCCAGAGGGTGCCGCCGATCGCGAAGAGCTTCAGCAGATCGATGCCGGAGCGGACGAGCACGGCCTTGGAGAAGAGGCGGCCGAAGCCGGCGACGGGATCCAGGGACTCGGGCTTGAAGGCGACGGCCTTGGGCGAAAGCCGGAAGCCGCTCTGCACGCCGTTCGCGAGCAGCACAGCGACCACCACCGCGACGAGAAAGGGCCCGAGGACGCGGCCGACGAGGAGCAGAAATTCGGTGAACTGCAGCGTGACGGCATTCGCCTCGAGCGTCGTCAGCGGGAAGCGGCTGAACATCGACACCGCGTACTCCGCGACATCGCGGGTGGCCGCCTGGAGCGTCAACGCCAACACCCCGAGCACGGCCGCGAGCGGAAACAGCACTGTCATCTCCTGCGACTTCGCGAACTGGCCGCGATCCATGGCATCGGACCGCTTCTTCTCGGTCGCTTCCTCTGTCTTTTGGTCTTGGTCGGTATCCGCCATGGGTGGACATCCGGAATAGCAACGGCGGTGCCAAGCGGTTTGCGGTCCACTTTAAGCCATGACCAGCAAGCGATTAAACATTTCCAAGCTTTGGAAATTCCTTCCCTGAGTCCCCGCGGCCGGGGATCGTAAAAGGAGCGGCAAATTCTGCCTAAGCCTTTTGCCGGAGGGGGCGGCGTCATCGCGCGCGGGCCGGCGCTCGCGTTTCGCCCCGTTCATCGGCACCGGCCGCGCAAACTTCAGCGCGGCGGCAACAGTTCGAGCAGGCGGAGCGGCAATTCGCCCATCTCCACGAAGAAGTACCGGGCGATCAGTGCTCCGGCGCCGCTGAGCAGCGCGAAGCCGACGAGCACGCGGGCGGAGAAGCTCACGATGAACACATTCATCTTCGGCACCGCGCGGCCGAGGGCCGAGAAAGCGAGGGAAATCAGGAAGTTCATCGCGATGAACGGCGCGGCGATCCGCAGGCCGAGTTCGAGCAAGTGGGCCGTGGCCAGGATCAGCGAATTCGCCGCGCCGGCTTCGAAGGCTGCGCCGCCGGCGCTGGCGAGCATGAAGCTGCGGGCAAAGGCCGTCAGGACCGATTGGTGCGCGCCGAACAGGAAGAACAGCACGACGGCGAAACTCATCAGCAGGGTCGCGATCGGTTCGCTGGACGGTTCCGGTGCGCCCATGCCCGGGGTGGCGGAAAGACCGATCTCCGTGGCCATCAGGCGGCCGGCCATTTCGATCCCGGCAAACGCGGCGCGGACGACGAAGCCGAGGGCCAGCCCGAGCATCAGCTCCATCACGGTGGCGGACACAAACGCCCAAAGCACCCCCGGCACCGGCGCCACCGGCACGATGCCGGCCAGCAACGTCGCGAGGCAGGCGCAGAGCGCGAGCCGGACCGTCACCGGAAACGGCCGCCCGGCCATCAGCGGCCATTGCACGACGATGCCGATGGCCCGCATGAAGACCATCATCCAGGCGAATATGTAATCGAGCGTCATGCGCGCGGGCGGACGGACGCCGGGCCGTTGCTCAGATCCCGAGCGCACCCATGCGGGTGATGATCGTAATCGTGAACTCGGATAGCGAACGCAGAAGCCACGGCGTCAGGAGCAGGAGCAGTCCCGCCATCGTCAGGAGCTTGGGGATGAACGTGAGCGTCTGTTCCTGCATGCTGGTGACGGATTGCAGCAGGCTGGTCAGCAGGCCCACGACCAGCATCGCGATGAGGAACGGCGCCACGACGTAGAGGGCGAAGACGACGGTCGTTTTGAACAGGTCGATGGCGAGATCCGGATTCATGATACGCGAAGGTCGGAGGTTCAGGCGCCGAAACTCTGCACGAGCGACCGCACCACGAGGTGCCAGCCGTCGACGAGGACGAAGAGGAGCAGCTTGAGCGGCAAGGCGACGGTGACGGGCGGCATCATCATCATGCCGAGCGCCATCAGCACCGAGGCGACGAGGAAATCGATGACGAGGAACGGCAGAAACAGCAGGAAACCCATCTGGAAAGCGGTCTGCAGTTCGCTGATCACGAAGGCCGGGATCACCACGCGCATGGGCAGGTCCTTGACGGCGGTCGGGCCGAAACCGCCGAGTTGCAGGAAGTACTCGATGTCGCGCGTCCGCGTCTGCTTCAGCATGAATTGCTTCAGCGGCACGACGCCGCGGTCGATCGCCTCGAGGGAAGTGATCTGGCCCTCGAGGTACGGCCGCACGGCCTCCGCATTCACGCGGTCGAAGATCGGGCCCATGAGGAAAAAGGTGAGAAACAGCGAAAGGCCGACGACGATCTGGTTGGACGGTGCGCTCGGGGTGCCGAGCGCGGTGCGCACGAAGCCGAGGACGATCACGATGCGGGTGAAGCTCGTCATCAGGAGGACGATCGAAGGCGCCACCGAGAGCAGCGTCATGATCATCACGATCTGCAGCGCGATGCCGACTTCGCCTTTCTGGCCGGTGCCCTCGAGGCCGATGTTCAGCTTGAAGGGCGTGCCGGCGGCGACGGCGCCCGCGGGGGCGGCGTTCGCGGGCGGCGGGAGCGCGGGCGATCCGGCTTCGGCGGCATTGGCCGGGGCGGGCGCCGGGGCCTGCGCGGAGAGCGGGACCGCGGTGATCGCGAAAGTCCACGCCAGGAGCAGGCGGATCAGGTACGGGCGCAACGGTTTCATTCGCGGGACTTCTCCGGCGCGGCCGAGCCGTCGAGCGGAGCCAGCATTTCGATCCGGCCGGGGCAAACCCCGAGGAGAAACTTGCGGTTCCGGTAAGAGGCGACGACGAGGAATTGCCGGTTGCCCAGCGGGCGGGTTTCGTCGATCGCCAACGCGCGCAGGTCGCGCCCGGCGGGCGTGCCCTGCCGGTTGCGCCAGACGAGCCAGCCGCCGACGGCGGCGAGCGCGAGCCCGAGGTAGAGCGACATCGAGCCCATCCCCTCGCCCGCGGGTGCGCCGGGCGCGGCGGCGGCGCCGCCCTTGCCCGGGAAAATGACCTGGTTGTCGTCCGCCGCGTGCAACCCCGCGGCGAGGCCGCAGAGGATCACGCAGCCGATGAGCCGGAGCCGTTTCATAGTCGGGCGCTGCCGACGAGTTCCGTGATCTTGATGCCGAAGTTGTCTTCGACGACCACGACTTCGCCGTAGGCGACAAGTTTGTCGTTCACGAACAGGCCCACGGGATCGCTGGCGTGCTGCGTGAGCTGCACGATCGAGCCCTGGGCCAGTTCGATGACTTCGCGCATGGGCAGCATGACCGAGCCGAGCTGCACGGTCACCTTAACCTTTACGTCGAGTACGATATCAAGCGCCTTTTCGTCCGTCGGATTTGGCATGGAAATGGTCTTCGCTGGGAAGTTTGCGGGTGATTTGGATGGCGACGCGGTCGGTATCGAGACCGACCGTGCCGGCGAATTTGGCGCTGCCGTTGAGCAGCACGCGGGTTTCGGAACAAATGGCGGCGGGCATCTCGATGACGTCGCCGACCCGGAGGCTGGCGATCTCGCGCACGGTCAGCTGGAAGGCGTCCCACTCGGCGCGCACCGGGATTTTGATGCCGTCGTAGGACGGCTGCCACTCGGCGCGCTTCACCGTCTGGGTGACGGCGGTGTCCTTCTGGCGCCGGGCCTGCATGCGTTTCACGACCGGCTCGATCGTGTAGTACGGCACGCCGATCTGGATCTGCTCGGAGCAGTCGCCGAAATTGCACTCGAGCGACATCGCGAGCATGATGGCGTCGCGCGGCGAAGTCTGGAGGAAGCGGCCGTTGTTCTCGTGGCCGATGATGCCGGGGCGCAGGTCCTGCTCGCCCTTCCACTGGGCGGCCCATTCCTCGAGGAGAATGACGATGACGTCCTCGATGAGCGCGATTTCGATTTCGGTCAGGTAGCGCTCGGCCTTGACCGAGTGGCCGCGGCCGCCGAGCAGGCGGTCGGCGATGGTGAGCGCGAGCCGCGGGTTGATATCGAGGATGCCGACGCCGACGAGCGGCTCGACCTTGAAGAGACTGATGTGGGTGGGACTCGGCAGCGAGTCCGTGAATTTCGAATACGTGACGGTGGTGAGTTTGGCCATCTTGAGGCCGAACTCCATGCGCAGGTAGAGCGAGAGGCGCGCGCTGAGGTAGCGGATGAAATCCTCGTGGATCAGGCGCAGGCGCCGCAGTTCCGCCTCGGACAGGAAGGCCGGGTTGCGGAAATCGTACGGCTCGATCTTGAGCGCGGCGGCCGAGGCGGAACTGGCGCCGAGGACGCCGCCGCCCTTTTTGACCTGGGCCTCGGCGGTCTGCGCGAGAATCTTGTCGATCTCGGATTGGTCGAGAAAGTCGGTCGCGGGCTTGTTGGGATCGTCTGCCATCGTGGCGGGGCGGCGGGAGCCGCGGCTTCCTCGGACTTATTGGATGACGAAATCCGAGAAATAGACCTGCTCGGCGACCTTGCGCCCGAGGGCCTGATTGTAGGCGGTGACGAGTTTCTCGCGGAGCACGTTCTTCGCGCCCGGTTCCTCGAGATCGGCGAGCGTGAGCGACGAGAGCACGTTGAGCGTGACGTCGGTCAGCTTCGGTTTCGAGCCCTCGAAGACGCCCTTGATGTTGGCGTCGGTGCCCGTGACCAGGAAGCTGGTCTTGAGGTACCGCGTGCCCATGGTGCCGGCGAGGTTGACGACGACATTCTGGAATTCGTAGCCCGCGCCGCCGGATTCCTTGCCCTTCTCGCCCTTGCCGCCGCCGTGCCCGCCGCCGCCACTGCTGCCGTGGGCGGCAGCCGGAGCCGGCGCGGCTTCGGCATGGGCGTCGCCCTCGGCGGCCGGGGCCGCGAGTTTCTTTTGCAGCCGGGGCACGAGCACGAACTCGACCACGCCCCAAGTCGCGACCGGCGCCAGCAGGAGCGCGGCGATCGCGGGGATCCAGGCCTTGGCGCCACCGCCGCCCGCCGGGGCGGGTGCGGCAGCGGCCGGGGCGGCGTCGCCTTCCGGTTTTCCGGCAGGTTTGGCGGCAGCATCGGGTTTGGCGGGAGCGGACATGTTCGTTTCGGAGTTGGGAAAGGGCGGAAACCGGATCCGGGGCGACCGCGGCCGGAGCCGCGGTCGCCGCCGGACCAAGGCGGATTAACGCGACTTCAGGTTGACGATGTCTTCGAGGACCGTGTCGGAGACGGTCACGAGGCGGGAGCCCGCCTGGAAACTGCGCTGCGTGGTGATGAGATTGGAGAACTGGTCCGTCAGATCGACGTTGGAGAGTTCGAGCGTGCCGGACTGGATGTTGCCGAGGCCGTTGGTGCCCGGGTCGTTCGTGCCGGTGGCGTCGAGATCGGCGGTGCCGGCGGCGGAGCCGACGGGGCCGGCGGCAAGCAGGCTGGAGTAAAGGTTGCCGCCTTCGTTCACGAGCGCGGACGGATCGTTGAACTGCTGGAGCAACAGGCGATTGGTCGTGGCGGACGTGCCGTCGGAGTAGAACTCCACGACGTTGCCGGCACGGTCGATCGTCACGGACTGGCGCTGCGTGCCGGTCGGGGCGGTGCCGAGTTGGACGTCGCCGACCGTGGTCAGGCCGGTGCCGCCGGCACCCTGGACGCGGAGGCCGGCGGGATTGACGAGGAAGCCTTGGTCGTCCCAGCGGAAGTCGCCGGCGCGGGTGGCGTATTCCATGCCGTCGACGATGTTCTTCACGTGGAAAAAGCCGTTGCCGGAGATGCCGAGGTCGGTCTCGCGACCGGTGCTCGCGAGCGAGCCCTGGGAGAAGTTGGTCGCGACGCCCGAAAGTTTGACGCCCGTGCCGATGCCGGCGGAAGGCGTGTTCGATGCCGTGGCCGAGGACGGCGCGGAGCGCTGCAGGATGTTCGAGAAGCTGTCGGTGTACTTCGCTTGCGACGCCTTGTAGCTCGTCGTGTTCACATTGGCGATGTTGTTGCCGATGACTTCGAGGCCTTTCATGAAGGTCCGCAGCGCGCTGACGCCGCTGCCCATTGTGCCGATGAGTGACATAGTGTTTTCTGGTTTGGAGGATTAAGCCCCGCCGGCCGTGACCGGCAGAGCGGCGGGAGTGTTGAGACGGCCGGGCTCCACGCGGAGCACGGCGGAAAGGGAGAAGGATTTGTCGCCGACCTTGAGGAGCGGCGCGGCGCCGGAGACGTCGATGGAAGTGACATCGCCGGAGACGACGCCGCCTTTGCCGTCGTCGACGGTAACGCGGTGGCCGAGGTAGGAGTTCGCGACTTCGCGCTGCTGGTCGGCGCGGACGATCGCGAGTTCCTTGGCCATCGTGCTCGACTGTTCGAGCGAGGAGAACTGGGCCATCTGCGCGATGAACGCGGTGTCTTCCATCGGCTTCATCGGATCCTGCACCTGGAACTGCACGGCGAGGAGTTTGAGAAAATCGTTTTGGCCGAGCGCCTTCTGGGGCGTGCGAGCCGCGGCGGTTTCGGCGGACGACGCCGCAAAGGAGAAGGCGTTGGAAGAGTTGACAGCGGAGACGGAGGCCATGGCGGGATCAGGCGAAAAGGTTGAGACGGGAGGAGGAGCCGGAGGACATCGACCGGAGCGCGACGCGCGGAGCTTCGCTCTCGGCGCCGGACCCAAGCCGGGAAAGCAACGTGCGGACCTGCTGCTGTTGCTGCGCTTCTTCGCGCCAGACTTGGCGCTCCTGCTGGCGCGAGGCGCCGTCGCCGGAATTGCCGGCCGGAGAGTCGGAGTCGGCGGAGGTGAAAACGGCCGGGGCCAACTTGACGGTGCGGTCGCCGGAGCCCGCGACTTGCTGCCATTCCTGGGCGAGCGCGGCGCGCAACTCGGGGGAATCCGTGCGGAAGGTGGCGCGGACCTCGCCGTCCTGCAGTTCCACGCGCACGGCCAGGGACTCTTGCCCGATGGCGAAATCGAGTTTCACCGCGGATTGGGTCTGGCCCGCGGCGCGGTCGACCGCGGTGAGCACGGCCTCCACCGCGCGGTGCGGGCTGGCCACCACCTGCGGGGCCGGCGCCGGCAGCGCGGCTTCCGCCACGGATACCGAATCGAGACCGACGTTCACGGCCGCGGCTTCGTATCCGGACGCAGGATGCGTCGGCAGCGGCGGAGTGGAACGGGAATACATGGCGAGTTCACGAATAGCAACGGCGGTGCCAAGCGCTTCCTGACCTTTCGCAACCGGCATACCATCAGCTGTTAGAAAGTTTTTATCGGCGGTCGATTCGGCCGTTGCCGGGGCCTCGGCACGAAATTCGCGCGGCGCGGCAAGAATTGCCGGGCGGACGTCGGAGGCGGCGAACGGGAGGGTCGGCTCGCTCCGGGACGCGCGGCCGGGGTCGCGCCGCGGAGCCGGAACCGCAAGGGCGACCGCCGCGGACTCGACCGCGGCCGGGAGGTCCGCCCGCGGGTCGCGGGACAGCGACAAGGTATCCGTTTTTCCATTCTCCAACGGCGGCTGGACCGATCCCGATTCCGGGCGGATCGTTGCCGGCTCGACCGAGAGACGGACGGCGAAACCCGGACTGGCCGCGGGGACGTCGAGCGATGCTTCGGGCAGCGACGAATCGGGCGCCGAACCCGGCGCCGCAACGGGCGCGGAACGCGGAAACAAAGCGACGGGGGTTGCGGGACCGGCGACGGCGGTCCACGCGGCGAGGTCGATCCCCTCGCCCGCGGCGGCTACGGCCTGGGCCGAGTTGGCCGCGGTGTGGCCGCCGGACGAAAGCGGCATCGAAGTGCGAACGATGTCGCGCACGGGCAGAAAATCGGCCGCGCGCGCGTTGGGCAGCGCCCGAGTGAACGTATCCGAATTCGCCAATACGGGAACCTCCGGCGCCGGCGCCGCATCGCGGACGGCACGGCGGCGGGAAGCCGGGGCGGCAACGGCGGTGGCGGTGGCGGAGTCCGGAACCGCGGTGGCGGCTTCGGATTCAAAGGCGGTGTACGCCGGCGGACTGCGCTCCCCTGCCCCGGTCTCCCACGCCGCGCGGCCGGACCGCGTACCTGCGGTCGGGATCTCGCCGGCGGGCTCGGACGAGTCGTCTTCCTCGCGGGCGGCGACGGACTCTTCGTCGTCGGACTCCGGGGCGTTCTCGTCGGTCTCGATGGCTTCGGGGATCTCCTCGACGGTGATATCCGCGACCAACGGCAGCGGCAGAAAAAGCGCCATCGCCTCGGCGGCGATTTTGGGATCGACCGTCGGAATCGTTTTGGCGGTTGGCTCCGCGATCGCCTCGTCGGCGGGAGCGGTTTCGATCCCGGGGCCGACTCCGGCCGGAACGGGTTTGGCGCCAACCTTGGGCGTCGTGGGAGCCATCGGGGCGGCCACAACGGCGGCCTCGGGCCGGAGTGGTTGCGGGAGCGGCGCGGCGGCCGGAGCCGTCCAGACGGCGGAACCGTGCAACGGCGCCGCGGGGGGCGGCGGCACGGCGGCCGCCGGTGCGGAACCCGCCGTCGCGGGGGCGACCGCGGTCGGCATCGGCAGAACGGCGGCCGGATTCAGGCCGGCGAAAAGAGTTTCGAACGCCTCGGCCTCGGCGGTGCCCGGCGGGAGGGCAACCGCGGCAGCGGTGCCGCCGGCGGCGGGAAACAGCAGGGAGGCAAGAGACGGATCGGCGGAGGCGGTGGACGGAGAGAATTGCATAAAGCGGGACCGTCCATGGCCGTGAACCGCATCGATCCTTGATGCGGGGGAAAAGTTGAAATCAGGGAGCTTTGCCGGCCTTCGCGACTTTCATGAGGCGGAGGCGTTCGGAGAGCAGCGCGGCGCGTTTGGCGAGATTGTTGTCGGCCGTGGCGGACTTGCCCATCTCCTCGAAAATCGGACCGACGACATCGGTCTTCATCAGGGAGAGGAGCTTCACGATCGTGACGTCGTCCATCTCCTTGAGAATCGCGACGGCGGCCTTCGGCGTGAGGGTCGCGTAGGTGTTCGCGAGGGTCTTGAGATTCTTGGCCTCGTCGGCGCCGATCTCCATGACCTTGGTCGCGACATCCTTCCGCATGGTCTCGATCTCGGCGCGGAGTTTGGCGAATTCCTTTTCCTCAAGCGTGATCCGCGCGGCGCGTTGGTCGAGCAACTCGGACTGTTTGCGCAGGCGGGCGCGTTCCTCCTTCAGCTCGTTGGAGAGATTGTCCATCTCGATGGTCCAAAAGTCCCATCCCTTGCGTTTGAGCTCGGCGATTTCGGGCAGCTGCGTCTTGGCCGGCGGCGGCTTCACCAAAGTGCTGAGCACCCGCCAGGTCATGGCCACGCCGAGGCCGAGGCTCAGGCAGATGCTGAGCGCGGCGATCACCATCGGATTCATCAACTTGCTCATACGGCGGAAAAGAGGGGACGCCGCGTCGCGGCGCGACGCCCGGCGTAATCGTCGAACTCGGATTGCTCCTCGCGGTTGGCCTCGAGGCGGTGCGCGGTGCGCGCCTTGGTTTCGAGGCGGTTGACCACCTCGAGTTTGCGGTGGGCTTCGAGGTACTCGGCCCGGCGCTCGCCCATCGCCGCCCGGGCGGCGATCATCGTGCGTTCCGTCTCGGCTTCGGCGCCGCATTCCCGGCGGTAGGCGGCGAGGGCGTGCGCCTCGTCGGCGGCGGAGAACCGCTCGCGGCGGCCGGCGAACAGTTCCGCCTCGAACTGCGCCACGCGGGCGCGCGTGCGGGCGAGTTCCTCTTCGGCCGTCATGTAAGTGTGCACGGCGGCGGCGAACGCCTCCCGGGCGCGCAATTCGCGATGCGCGCGCAGAACCGCCACCGGACGCAGGGGAAAACGGAACTTTTTCATGCGAGGATCTTTTTGAGGTTGGCGAACGTTTGCGCGCGGGCGGTGTGCTCGTGCGTGGCCTGGCGGAGAAAGTGGCGCAGCGGCTCGTGCAGGTTCACGGCGACGTCGAGCGCGGCGTTGGCGCCCTTGGTGTACGCGCCGATCGAGATGAGGTCCTCGTTTTTCCGATACAGCGCGAGGTGCTCGCGGGCCTTGCCGGTCAGGCCGACCTCGTCGGGCGAGCAGACATCGCGGGTCAGGCGGCTCACGCTCTCAAGCACATCGATCGCCGGGTAGTGGTTGAAATGGGCCAGCTGGCGGGAAAGCACGATGTGGCCGTCGAGGATGCCGCGGACGGCGTCGGCCACGGGCTCGTTCATGTCGTCGCCCTCGACGAGCACGGTGTAGAGCGCGGTGATGGCACCCTGCTCGCCGGAGCCGGCGCGCTCCAGCAGGCGGGGCAACAGGGCGAACACCGACGGCGTGTAGCCGCGGGTGGCCGGCGGCTCGCCGATGGCGAGGCCGATTTCGCGCTGGGCCATCGCGAAGCGCGTGACCGAGTCCATCATGAAGAGAACGTTCTTGCCGGCATCGCGCCAGGCTTCCGCGATCGAAGTGGCGGTGTAGGCGGCGCGCAGGCGGAGCGGCGCGGGCGTGTCGGACGTGGCGACCACGACGACCGCGCGCTTCATGCCCTCGGGCCCGAGATCCTTCTCGATGAACTCGCGGACCTCGCGGCCGCGCTCGCCGACGAGCGCGATGACGACGACGTCGGCCTCGGAGGCGCGGGCAATCATGCCCATGAGGGTCGACTTGCCGACGCCGGAACCGGCGAAGAGACCGAGGCGCTGGCCGCGGCCGAAGGGAATGAACGCATCGATCGCGCGGACGCCGGTGACAAAGGGAAGTTTGATGCGCTGGCGGCGCAGCGGGTGCGGCGGCGCGGCGTTGTGCACGGCGAGACGCTCGACCGGCAGCATGCCGAGGCCGTCGAACGGTTTGCCAAGCGCGTCGAGCACGCGGCCGAGCATTTCGGGACCGGTGCGCGGCAGCGGCGGGCGGTCGCTGGCGGTGACTTCGCAGCCGACATGCAGGCCGGCGGTGTCGCCGAGCGGCATGAGCAGCACGCGGTGTTCGCGGAAGCCGACGACTTCGGCGCGGACGGAGAAGCCGTCGCGCGACGAGCGCACGGTGCAGAGTTCGCCGAGCCCGACGTTCGGGCCGTCGGATTCGATGATGAGACCGGCCACGCCGGTGACCGCGCCGATGCGCTGGACAGCCGGGAGGTGCCGCACCTGGGTGCGGAGCACATCGACGAGCGGAGCGACACCGGAGGTCATTGCGGGGCAAGGCTGTGCCGGAGGGCGTTCAACTTGGTATCGATGCGCGCGTCGGTGAGACCGAAACGGCTGCGCACCTGGCAATCCCCGGGCGCGAGCGTCGCCTCGGCGCGGATGCGCAGGCCGGGATAGCGGCGGAGCCAGGCGGGATTGAGTTTCTCGAGCAGGGCGGCGTCGCGCGGGGCGACGGCGAGTTCGAGATTGTCCCGCTCCGGGAAGATTTCGGCGAGGGCCTCCTCGCAGATCCGGGAAACGACTTCCACGGACGGCTCGTAGCCGGCGAGCAGCCGGCGCGAGATGTCGAGGGCGAGGCCGGGCAGCGCCTCGCGGAGCTGGGCGACCAACTGGGGTTCCAGGCCGGAGACTTTCTTGAAGACCCCGTCGCCGAGCGCCTCGATGTCGGCGCGGAACTCGACCATCTGCTGGTCGGCCAAGGCGCGCGCGGCGTCCACCCCGCGCTGATACGCGGCGTCCTCGCGGGCGGAAAGCTCGGCCTCGGTGCAGAAGCGGCCGCCCTGCCCCGGGACGGAGACGCCCTGCAGCGGGCGGTCGAAGGCGATGAGTTTGGCGTAGGCCATGGGAATCAGGCGACGAGGCTTTGTTCGCCGTCGGCTTCGAGGGTGATCTGGCCCTCTTCCTCGAGGCGGCGGACGACCTGGATGATCGCGTCCTGGGCGGTTTCGACGTCCTTGAGGCGGACCGGCCCGAGCATCTCGAGCTCTTCCTTGAGGGCCTCGGCGGCGCGTTTGGAAATGGAGGCGTAGATGCGGTCGCGCAGCGTCTCGCTGGCGGATTTCATCGCGATCGCCAGGTTCGAGGAATCGACCTCGCGCAGCACGCGCTGGAAATCCGCGGGTTGCAGGCGGTTGAGATCGTCGAAGCTGAAGAGCTTCTTGCGGATCGCGGCGCTGAGGTTGGCGTTCCGTTCCTCGAGGCGGGCGAGCAGGTTCTTGCTCATCTCCTTGTCGAGGTTGTTCAGCAGGTCGGCGACGGCGCGGACGCCGCCGGAGCGGTGGAAGGCCGGGCGGACCTTCATGTCGTAGTGTTTGCCGAGGCTGCGGGCGATTTTGGAGACGAGGTCGAGCGACGTGCTCTCGATCGTGCCGAGGCGCTCGATCACTTCTTCGCGCAGATCGGGCCCGAGCAGGGAAAACACTTCCGCGGATTTCTCGCTGTCCAGGTACGACAGCAGAAACGAGATCGTCTGCGGCTGCTCGTGTTTCACCAGATTGAAGATCTGGCGGCCTTCCATCTCGGCGATGTCCTTGATGACCTCGACAGAGGTGCCGACCGGGCCGACGCGGCCGATGATCGCGGAGGCCTTGTAGTCGCCCTTGGCGATCTCGAGCGTGCGCTGCGCATAGGTCAGGCCGCCGAGCGAGGAGCCGGCGCTCTTCACGATCAGGCTGGAGAATTCGTCCAGCGCCAGGCGCTGGATGTCGGCCGGGATAATGGTGAACGTGGACATCTCGCGGCAGATGAGCTCGATCTCCTGATCGTCGAAATGACGCAGCACCTCGGCCGCCGCCTCGGGGCCGATGATGATCAGGAAGACCGCCAGTTTCTGCGGGCGGCCGAGTTTGCCGTAGTCGATGTCGGGCATGGCGGGATCAGTTCTTGCCGGCGGGAGCGTTGGCGGCGGCGACCCAATCGCGGAGGGCGACGCTGACGTTGGCGGACTTCTGCTTGATCAGCTCGTTGAGAATTTCGGGCGTGACGTTGTTGCCGGTCTGGAGGGCATTGCGGGCCGCGCTTTCGGGCGTGAGCGACAGGACCTCGATCGGAACGGGCTCGGGCTTCTGCTTCTGCAGCATCCGCCAGAAGACGAGGAGCACGAGGGCCGCGCCGGCGACCGCGGCCCAGCGACTCGCGACCTCGGCGTAGGCTTGCCACGCGGGCTGGCCGCCGGCCGCGGGATCGAGCGGGCTCAGGCCGGCGAGCGGGGCCTGGAATTCGGTTTCCTGGACGGAGACGATCGATTCGAGCGTCTGGCCGGCGACGGCCTTGATGCCGAGGGCGTTGACGACGATCTGGCGCAAGGCTTCGAGTTCCTGCGGCGTGCGCTTTTGCACCTGGGCCACAGGCGCCGGCGCGGGCTGGCCGGGCTGGGCGGGCGCCGGGGCGGCGGGCGGGGCGAAACGCGGCGTCACGAAAACCGCGGCCGTGATCTGCTTCACGCTGCCGGGGTTGCGGGTGACGTTGGTGGTCGTGCGGTTGATCTCGTAAGTGGTGGTCCGGTTTTTGCGGTTTTGCTCGGAGGTGGAAATGGGACGCACGGCGTCGGGGGCGGCGGCCGCTTTCTCGGGCACGTTGGCGCTGACGCCGCTGGCGCCGCCGCCGGCGCGGGCTTCCGTCGTGTTGTTGATGTCCTCGGTCTGGGTCTGCGAACGGACGACCTGCCCGTCCGGATCGTATTTCTCGGAAGTCTGCGTCATCGCCTCGGTTTCGATTTCCGCGGCGACGCGGACGACGGCGTTGCCGGGGCCGATGACCGCCGCGAGCATCGATTCCACCTTCTTGGCGTAGTGGTCCTCGATCTGCTGGCGGTAGCGCATCTGCGAGGAAGCGGAACCGAGCATCGGATCCTGTTTCAGGTCCTCCGAGAGCGTGCGGCCGCGGTTGTCGACCACGGCGACCTGGTCGGGCGCGAGGCCCTGCACGGCGTTGGCCACGAGATGGCGGATCGCGTTGACCTGATCGGACTCGAGGCGGCCGCCGCCGACATCGACGAAGACGGAAGCGGTGGACTTCACGCCCTGCTCGGTGAGCAGCAGACGATTCTCGGGCTGCACGATCATCACGCGCGCACCGCGGACGCCCTGCAATTGCATGATGGTGCGGGCGAGTTCGCCCTGCACGGCGCGCAGGTAATTCGTGCGTTGCACAAAGTCCGAGAGGCCGAACTGGCCTTTGTCGAAGATCTCGAAGCCCACGCCGTCGCCGCTCGGAATGCCCTTGCCCGCGAGATCCATGCGAAGCTTGTGGACCAATTTGCTCGGGACCATGACGGCGCTGCCGCCGGCGGTGAGTTGGTGCGGAATGTTCTGCGTCTGGAGATGGCTGATGACGGCGGCGGCGTCCTTCTCGCCCATGCGGGCGTAGAGCAGCTGGTAGTCGGGCCGCTGGGACCAGAGCACCACGCCGATGAGCCCGCCGGCGACCGCGAGGGCGGCGACGATGAGGGAAACGCGTTGGTTGAGACCAAGCTGTTTCCAGAGATCGAGCAGGGATTGGGTGAAATTCTTCATCGGACGGACAGGCAAGCGGCGCCGTGCTCAAGGCAACGGACGGAAAGGAAAGAAAAGGGAGCGGAGCTGGGCGAAAGTTGGGAGACGGCGGAACTCATACCTGCATGCGCATCAGCTCCTGGTAGGATTCCACGAGCTTGTTGCGCACCTCGACCATCATGGTGAAAGCGACCGAAGCTTCCTGCATCGCGATGACGCTCTGGTGCAGCTGGTCGGATTCACCGAGGAGAATTTTGCGCGTGGCGGCCTGGGCGTCCTTTTGCTTGCCGTCGACCGTGGCGACGAGGCCGTCGAGCATGCTGCCGAAGCCTTCGCTCGGGGCGATGGACTGCGGCGAGCCGAGACCTTGGCCGAGGCCGATCTTCGGCAGCGGCGCATCGATGCGCTGGAGAGCGGAAGCGGCGAGCGGATTGACGGAGCCGATGGGCAGCATGGCGGGAAAGGCGGTGCGGGATTACTTGCCGATCTCGAGGGCCTTGAGGGCCATCTGGCGGGCGTTCTTGACGACGGAAAGGTTGGCCTCGTAGGCGCGCGACGCGGTGATGAGGTCGACCATTTCGTAGGAGAGATTGACGTTCGGCATGACGACGGTGCCGTCGGGGCCGGCGTCCGGATGCTGCGGATTGTAGACCTGCTGGCCGGGCGTGCGGTCGGCGGCGATCGAGCCGATGCGGACGGTCTGGAGGGACGAGCCGCCGGCGGAGCGCTTGAGCAGTTCGGATTCGAAGGAAACGACCTGGCGCTGGTACGGGGCGCCGGAGGGCGTGCGCGTCGTCTGGGCGTTCGCGATGTTCTGCGCGACGATGTCGAGGCGGGTTTTCTGCGCGTTGAGCGCACCGGCGGAGACGTCGATTCCGGAGATGAGGTTCACGGTTAAAGAGATTCGGGTCGCGGGCGCCGGCTCAGACCTGGCGGCCGGTGATCGCGAGTTTCAGTTGTTTGATGTTCCGGGAGACGATCTCGGTGAGGAAACCGTGCTCCACGACGTTGCGGTTCATGACGAGCATCTCGCGCTCGATTTCGACGGTGTTGCCGTCCGGCCGGACGCTGCGGGCCGATTGGTCTTCGGACAGCACGGGGCGGACGGTGTCGGGCATGCGGCCGAAATTGCCGGCTTCGACCCGGGACTTGAGTTGCACGGCGAAGTCGGGGGAGAGGTCGAGGCGGCGGAAGCCCGGAGTCTCGGCGTTCGCAATATTGGTCGCGATGGCTTCGTGACGCAGGGCAGATGCGTCCAGAAGCTTCCGCGCCAACTGGTAGTTGTCGGTTTGGAAGATGGGATCGATCATGCCTCCGCTTAAGCAAAGCCGGTGCCACGACCCCGGAGCCCTCCGCAACTATCGCCTTTCCAATCGGATAGAGTTTATCCGGAAAAGACCCGGTCCGTCCGCGCGACGACGGCAGGCGGCCGGGGCAAAAATTGCCGAGACCGGAAAATCCCGGCGACGAATTCGCGAGAAAACGACCGGCCGGCGCTTCATTTCCAAATTCCGAGGCCGATGTAAGGGGTTAATTTATCCATGAGGGACAGCGAGTTCGATTTCATCCGCAACCTGGTTTACGAGCGCAGCCGCATCAATCTGGGGCCCGACAAGCGCCAGCTGGTGTCCGCCCGGCTCGGCAAACGTCTCCGCGCCACCAATACGCCGACTTTGGGCGACTATTGCCGGCTGCTGCAGGCGCCCGGAGCCGACCAGGAACTGGGCCACCTGATCGACGCGATCTCGACGAACCACACGTTCTTCTTCCGCGAAATCGCGCATTTCGATTTCCTGCGCGACAAGGCGGTGCCGGAAATGGCCGAGCGTTCCCGGAGCGAGCGCTGGCCCAAGTTCCGCGTCTGGAGCGCCGCCTGCTCGTCCGGCGAAGAGCCGTATTCGATCGCCATGACGCTCGCGGGCAGCCTGCCCTCGTGGCCCTGGCAGATCGAGGCCACCGACATTTCGCACCGCATCCTCGCGAAGGCCGCGGCCGGAATCTACTCGGACGAGACGGTGCGGCGCCTGCCGCCCGACACGGTGCGCAATTATTTCCAGCGCGGCTTCGGCCCGCAGGAGGGAAACCACCGGGTCAAGGCCGCGCTCCGCGAACGCGTGGGTTTCCACCATCTCAACCTGCTCGAAGGCGAGCCGCCGTTCAAAGAACCGTTCCACGTGATCTTTTGCCGGAACGTCATGATCTACTTCGACCGGCCGACGCAGGAAGAACTCGTCAACCGGCTCGCGCGCCGGCTCGTGCCCGGCGGCTATCTTTTCGTCGGGCACTCCGAAAGCCTCACCCATCTCACTCATGGTCTCCGCGTGATCCGGCCGGCGATCTACCAAAAACCCTTCGGCTCCTGAGCCGCGATCCGGCCCGGTCCCGCCTGCCGGACCGCCGGAAATCCACCGTCTCCCCTGTCCAGCATGAGCAAACGCCCCATCCGCGTCCTGATCGTCGACGATTCCGCCGTGGTGCGGAAACTCGTGAGCGACGCGCTCAAAGGTGATCCCGAAATCGAGGTCGTGGGCACCGCCGTCGACCCGTATGCCGCCAAGGACAAAATCCAGGCGCTCAATCCCGACGTACTCACGCTGGATCTCGAGATGCCGCGGATGGACGGCCTGACGTTTCTCAAAATCCTCATGGCGCAGCGTCCGCTGCCCGTGATCATCATGAGCTCGCTGACGCAGCGGGGCTCCGACTACGCGCTCGAGGCGCTCCGGCTCGGTGCGTTCGACGTACTCGCCAAACCGGGCGGCCCCTACTCTTTCGGCGACCTCGGCCCGCAGCTCATCGCACGGATCAAGGCGTCCGCCGGCGCCCGCATGACCCGCGGCGCCGCCGCCGCCGCGGCGCCGGCCCGGCC
>JACCDS010184615.1_pt1 | contig 18735 bp, 13 predicted proteins | sample 7446441 | NCBI WGS metagenome assembly JACCDS01 (sample SAMN15323445, study PRJNA562643) | freshwater metagenome | isolation source: river surface water | place: USA:Blue River Watershed | collected 2017-08-17
CAGCAGCGATATGCAAGTGATTCGCCGTAGCGATAATCTGGTATTGAGCTTGCGCGACAGTGCCGACCGACTGACAGTTTCTAACTATTTCTACAAAGACGCCGCTAGTATTTACAAGCTGGAAGAAATCCGCTTCGCTGATGGCACGGTATGGACCATCGATGCGGTCAAGGCAATGGTGCAACAAGGCACGCTTGGTAACGATACGCTGTATGGCTATGCGATAGCTGACACGCTCAGTGGCGGTGATGGTAATGACATGATTTATGGCGGTGCTGGCGATGATTTACTCATCGGTGGTAGCGGAGCCGACACGGTGCACGGAGATGCTGGCGACGATGTGCTGAACGGCGATGGCGGGGACGACACGGTGCAAGGCGGTGTCGGGGCGGATCTGCTGCGTGGCGGTGACGGAAGTGATTTTCTGGACGGCGGCACAGATAACGACATGCTGCAAGGCGGCTCCGGAAGCGACAATCTCCATGGAGGATCCGGTTCAGCCTTGCTTGATGGCGGTTCCGGTATCGATACTCTGACCGCTGGCGCTGGCGTCGATATCCTCGTTGGCGGTAGAGACAAGGATCTGATCAGGGCGGGAGCAGGCAATGATCTCATCCTTTTCAATAAAGGCGACGGTCCGGATGTCATCGATTACGGCAATCAGGGCGCGGACATTCTTTCTTTGGGCGGCGGCCTCAGCTACGCTGACCTGAGCTTCTCGAAAGTTGGCAATGCGCTGGTACTGCACCTGGGCGGCAGCGATCAGATCACTTTTCTTGACTGGTATGCGTCGACACCGACGCGCTCAGTGGCGACATTGCAGGTGATTGCCGCGGCAATGCCCGGTGATGTATCCGAGGGCGGTGATCTGCTGACTGCTCAGGCGGTGGAGTGCTTTGATTTCAGTACGCTTGCGGCGGCTTTCGATTCCGCTCGTGCTGCGGATGCGAGCCTTGTTGCATGGTCACCTGGCGTTGCGCTATACAGCTTCCAGCAGAGCGGGACGGCTGTGGCAACGTATGGCGGTGACATTGCGCTTCAGTTTGGTCTCCACGGAACCGTTGAACTGGTCGGTATTGCGAATGTCTTCAAGCTGCTTTCAGAGTCCAGTCTCGCAATTCATGCGCTGAGTGTCGCCGGCTAATTGTGCAGGTCGCGCGTGACGCAATTATTCGAGCCGCGTGAAATGACGAGGGCGCCAGTGGCGCCCTCGTAACTGTCAGTTTGTCTTCATAGCCGAATTAAAGCTGCGTCGACAGAACCTTCCCAAGATCGATATCCAGCCGGCCCGCGATCTCGCGCATCTCTTCCGCGCTCTTCTTGCCCGCATACAGCTCGGCCAGTGCGGTGTAGGTGATCCACTTGGCATCGACCTCGAAGAAGTCGCGCAATGCGGCGCGCGTGTCGCTGCGGCCGAAGCCGTCCGTGCCGAGCGTGGTGTACGGCGCGGGCACGTAGGCGCGCACGCTTTCAGGTACCGCGCGCACATAGTCGGAAACTGCAATGACGGGTGCATCCGACCCCTGCAACTGCTGCGTGATCCAGGGCTTGTCGTACGGCTGCTGCAGGCGCTGCGCGCGCTCGCTGGCGATGCCGTCGCGGGCCAGTTCCGAGAAGCTGGTCACGCTCCACACCTCGGCTTTCACACCGAAGATGCCTTCGAGCAGGCTGGCCGCTGCCATCGCCTCCTTCAGCAGCGGGCCGGCGCCAAGCAGACGAACGTCGGCGTCTTCGCGCGGCTGTACGCAGTGCATGCCACGCAGAATGCCGTCACGCGCACCGGCAGGCATACTTGGCTGCGCCTCGTTTTCGTTGGTGACGGTCACGTAATAGAACACGTCTTCGTTCTTCTGCAGCATGCGCTGCATGCCGTCATCGACGATGACCGCGAGTTCGTAGGCATACGCTGGATCGTAGGACAGGCAGTTCTGAATCGTCGCCGACACCAGGTGGCTGCTGCCATCCTGATGCTGCAGGCCTTCGCCGCCCAGCGTGGTACGGCCTGAGGTTGCGCCGATCAGAAATCCGCGCGAACGCTGGTCCGCTGCCGCCCAGATCAGGTCGCCGATGCGCTGAAACCCGAACATCGAGTAATAAATATAGAACGGCAGCATCGGCAGGCCATGGACCGAGTAGCTGGTGGCCGCGGCAGTCCATGAGGAGATCGCGCCGGCTTCGGTGATGCCTTCTTCGAGGATCTGGCCGTCCTTGGCTTCGCGGTAGTACAGGATCGAGCCGATATCTTCTGGCTGATACAGCTGGCCCTGCGCCGAATAAATGCCTACCTGCCGGAACAGGTTCGCCATGCCGAAGGTGCGCGCTTCGTCAGCGACGATAGGCACGACATGCTTGCCCAGTCCGGCGTCTTTCAGCAGGCCGCCCATCATGCGCACCAGCGCCATCGTGGTCGACATTTCTTTCATGTCGGCGTCGAGCGCGAACGCGGCATAGGATTCAAGCGCCGGTACCGGAAGGGTAACGCCGACTTGCGCGCGCTGCGGCATGAAGCCGCCCAGCGTGGCGCGACGAGCGTGCAGGTGACGCATTTCCTCGCTGTCAGCGGCGGGTTTGTAGAACTCCAGGTTCTCCACCTGGGTATCCGTCAGCGGCAGTTTGAAACGGTCGCGGAATTCGATCAGGTCGGACAGCTCGAGCTTTTTCTGCTGGTGCGTGGTCATCTTGCCCTGACCGGCGGTGCCCATGCCGAAGCCCTTCTTGGTCTGCGCGAGGATGACAGTCGGCTGGCCACGGTGGTTGGTCGCCGCGTGATAAGCCGCGAAGATCTTGCGCAGGTCGTGGCCACCGCGCTTGAGGCGATCGATCTCGTCGTCGGTGAGCATCGAGCCAATGGCCTTGAGTCCAGGTGACTGGCCGAAGAAATGCTCGCGGTTGAACGGGCCGTCGTTCGCTGCGAAGGTCTGCAGTTGCCCGTCCACCGTGCGGTTGAGCGCATCCACCAGTTCGCCGTTGGCGTCGCGCGCGAACAGCGGGTCCCAGTCCGAACCCCACAACAGCTTGATCACGTTCCAGCCAGCACCGCCGAACAGCGTCTCGAGTTCGTCGACGATATGGCCGTTGCCACGCACCGGACCGTCAAGACGCTGCAGGTTGCAATTGATAACGAACACCAGGTTGTCGAGCTTTTCGCGCGAGGCCAGCGACAGCGCGGCCAGCGATTCGGGTTCATCCATTTCGCCGTCGCCGAACACGCCCCAGACCTTGCGCGGCTGGGCTTCCAGCATGCCGCGATGCTCGAGGTAGCGCATGAAGCGCGCCTGATAAACCGCGCTGATCGGGCCAATGCCCATCGAGCCGGTCGGGAATTGCCAGAAGTCCGGCATCAGCCACGGGTGAGGGTAGGAAGACAGTCCCTGGATACCGGCACTGCGCGCGCTGATTTCCTGACGGTAGTGGGCAAGGTTGTCCTCGGTCAGGCGGCCCTCGAGGAATGCGCGTGCATAGATGCCAGGCGCCGAGTGCGGCTGGAAGTACACCAGGTCGCCGCCAAAGTCGTCGCTGCGCGCTCGGAAAAAGTGGTTGAAGCCCACTTCAAACAGATCGGCTGCCGACGCATAGCTGGCGATGTGGCCGCCGAGCTCGCCATAAGCGCGGTTCGCGCGGACCACCATCGCCAGTGCGTTCCAGCGCATGATGCCGGCGAGACGTTCTTCGATTGTCAGCGCGTCCGAGCCGCCCGGGTAGGCGGGCTCATCCTGCGGCCGGATGGTGTTTACATACGGGGTGATGCGCGCATCGCGCCAGTTCAGGCCGGCATCACGCGCCGTGGTGGACAGCTGCGAGAGCAGAAAGCGCGCGCGCTCGGGGCCGGAGCTGGCGAGCACGGATTTGAGTGCGTCTATCCATTCGGCGGTTTCCTGCTCGTCGATGTCGAGCTGGCGAATCAGGTGTTCGGGGGTGATCATGTCCATGCGTAGCTCCGGTCTTCTCTGGGCCTGATACGGCACTGCCGCCTCAGCGCGGGCAGGCGCGGTCGGGCCTCTATTGCGAATGCTCGTAAGTTAACTGAATTGAGTCCGCAGGTGCTGCTGAAAAATCTAGTTTTCTTATTCAAAACGGCATAAAATTTTGCCAATTCAGTTATTGGTGAAATCCTTCCATGGAAAACCTCGATTCTACGGATCTCCGCATCCTGAAGCAGTTGCAGCAGGACGCCAGCCTCACGAATGTCGAACTGGCTGCACGAGTCAGTTTGTCGCCGTCGCCGACCTTGTCCCGCGTGAAGCGGCTTGAGGGGGATGGCGTGATCTCACGCTATGTCGCGCTGGTCGATCCGCATGCGCTCGGGCTGAAAGTGAACGTGTTTGTGCGCGTCTCTCTGGAGAAGCAGGAAGCCGGTGCGCTGGAACGTTTCGAGAAGGCGGTGAGCCACTTCGATGAGGTCATGGAGGTGTACCTGATGACCGGGGACGAAGACTATCTGTTGCGCATTGTCGTGCCGGACATCCAGGCGCTCGAGCGCTTCATCCTCGAAAACCTGACGCGCATCCCCGGCATCAAGAACATCAAGTCGAGCTTCGCTTTGAAGCAGGTGAAGTACAAGACCGCGCTGCCGATCGCGGGTAACTTGCGCTGACGCAGTCCAGCGTGTCGCTGTGTATCGCGGCAGGTAAGCCGTTGTGTCGGCTCAATAGACCTTGAATGCATGTCGTCAGAATGCGAGTGGATATTTATCACCCGCATGAGGACGCCATGGAACAAGAGAAGATGCAGTCGATGCAGCGCTACGATCCGGATCAGTTGCTCGCCTCACTGATTGGCAGGCTCAACCTGAAGAACGATGCCGCACTGTCGCGGGCGCTCGAAGTGTCGCCGCCTGTCATCAGCAAGATCCGCCATCGCCGCCTGCCCGTGACGGCATCGCTGCTGATCCGCATGCATGAGGTCAGCGCCTTGTCCATTGCGGAGTTGCGTCAGCTGATGGGCGACCGGCGCTCAAAGTTCAGGATCAGTGACAAGCATTTCAAGCCCAAGGCATCCTGATCCGGACAGGCTGATCCTGGCATCGGGACAGTTGCGCTGACCCCGCGTCACAGCGAACACAGTCCGGTGGCATCGCGCGGTCGGCTATAACCGTCGCGCGATGTCGCTCAGCTGTTCGGATGTATTGATGTTGTCGAACGCGAGCTCATCAGCGAAAACAGCCTCCGCACATTTGAGTGAACTCAGCCAGTCGTCAACCTTGCGGCCGCCGTCAGCGAGCCACGCTTTCAGTTGGGACAGATGCTCGATCTTGATGAGCATGAAGACCGGATGACGCTGCACGCCCTGGCTGCCGGCCGTAACGGCGACTGCGACATCGCTATCGTCTTGCTCCAGTGCCGCTGACAATCGCGCTACCAGATCGCTCGGCAGCAACGGCGAGTCGCAGGGGGCCGTGACAAGGTAAGGCGTTTGGCAACGACTGAGTCCGGCTTGCACGCCGGCTAGCGGGCCGGCGAATCCCGCCACATCATCGGGAATCACCGGCATGCCCAATTGAGCGTAAACATCGGGGTGACGGTTTGCATTGATCAGTACGCTGCTCACCTGCGGCTGCAGACGGCGCAATACGTGGGCGACCAGGGGCTCGCCATGCAGTAGCTGCAGTCCCTTGTCGACACCGCCCATCCGGGTCGCGCGCCCGCCGGCCAGGATCAGGCCGGTCACATCCGCCATCGGAATCGTCATCGCCGGTGTTTATGCGGACTGGCGGCGCGGCAGTCGCTGGAATGCCTGCGGCAGCGTCAGGATTTCTCCGGTGTGGGTGGCGTCATAGCCGGCCAACTGCTGCACCGATTCGCGGAAATTCGGTGAACGGACCACGTCGATCACCTGGCGCATGGTCGGCTGTTCGATCGCCTCGGCGCTGGCCGCGAAGAAATAGCGTTCACGCGCCAGGGGAATGAAGTCGAGCTTGAAGCGCTCGGCGGCGGTCTGGACGCCGAAGCCTACATCCGCCATCCCGCTGGCGATAAATGCTGCGACGGCTGAGTGGGTGAATTCGGTATTTTCGTAGCCATTCACCATCGACGGCGAAATCCCGTGCCGCGCCAGCATCAGTTCGAGCAGCATGCGCGTGCCCGAACCAGCCTGCCGATTGACGAAACGAATTTCTGCGCGGCGCAGATCATCCAGATTGGCGATGCCGTAGGGATTGCCCGGAGTGACGAACAGGCCTTGCGTGCGTTCTGCGAGGTGGATCAGCCGGTAATCCTTCGGATCCAGCCATTTGCCATAGCGTTCGACTGACGGCGCTTCGAACTCGCCGATCGGCACATGAAAGCCAGCCAGATCGGATTCGCCACGAGACAGCGCGGCGACCGCATCGGTACTGTTCCGGTAGCGCAGATCAATCGACAGCCCCGCGTCTTCCGCTTGCTTCAGGAAGGCGGCGACGGCAAAGCCATGGCTCGCATCGAGCCGCAACTTGGCCGGGTTCGGTCCGATCGTCTTGCCGAGTTCAGTCTCGAGTTCCGAGGCCAGGCTATCCAGCGTCGGCGACAGGCGCGCGGCAACGCGACGGTCGGCCCAGATCAGTTTTTCGGCCAGCGGTGACAGGCGGGTGCCACGTCCACGCCCGGTCTGCATCAGGCTACAACCGAACATGGTTTCGGATTCGCGCAGCATACCCCACGCATAGCGGTACGACAGTCCGACCTGCTGCGCTGCGCGCGCGATCGAACCGTTATCGTCGATAGCGCGCAGCAAGGACAGCAGCACCGCAGTGTCCAGCGGCTCACCATCACCCCGAGTGATTTCCCAATGAGGGTTAATTCTGACTTTGAACATTATGTCTACAGTAGCATATTGCAACGTAGAATGTCGGGTGTTAGCTTGGCGGCGCTTTGCGCGTCGTCCGAACAATGCATACCAATAACGAGGCCGCGCCTGCCTGCGGCCCATTCTGGAGGGGATATGGCGTTAGCAGGTCTGCTCGACAAGGAGCGCACGATTGCCGGAGAAGGCTTCAATCGCTGGCTCGTTCCTCCCGCCGCACTGGCGATTCACCTGTGTATTGGCATGGCCTACGGTTTCTCGGTGTTCTGGAAACCGCTGGGCAGCGCACTGCTCGGTCCTGATGGCGTACCGCTGCCGTCCTGCGCCGCAGGTGCCACCACCTTCCTTGACAAGCTGGCCGGTACCGGTCGCGCCCTGTTTGCCACCGATTGCAACTGGACGCAGTTCGACCTCGGCTGGATGTACACGCTGTTCTTTGTCGTGCTCGGCTGTGCGGCGGCCATCTGGGGCGGCTGGCTCGAGCGCGCTGGTCCTCGCAAGGCGGGTTTCGTATCGGCGCTGTGCTGGTGCGGCGGACTGCTGATATCGGCCGTTGGCGTTCAACAGCATCAATTGTGGATGCTGTGGGTGGGTTCGGGCGTGATTGGCGGCATCGGGCTGGGGCTGGGGTATATCTCGCCGGTCTCGACGCTGATCAAATGGTTTCCCGACCGGCGCGGCATGGCGACCGGTATGGCCATCATGGGCTTCGGCGGCGGCGCCATGATCGGCTCGCCGCTGGCCACGCTGCTGATGTCGAAGTTCGCGATGCCTGGCGATCCCGGCGTCTGGCAGACCTTCGTCACGCTGGCCATTGTTTATGCGTTCTTCATGTTCGTTGGCGCCTTTGGCTACCGTGTGCCGGCCACCGGATGGAAGCCGGCCGGCTGGGAGCCGCCGCCGCCCTCGTCAAAGGCGATGATCGCCGCCAACCATGTCCATCTGCGCAACGCTCATCGCACCCCGCAGTTCTGGCTGTTATGGATCGTGCTGTGCATGAATGTGTCGGCCGGTATCGGCATCATTGGCGCTGCGTCGCCGATGCTGCAGGAGACCTTCGGCGGCGCGCTGGTCGGATCGGCCGGCCTGGGTTTCACTGATCTGAAGGCCAATGCAGAATTGCTGGCGGGTGCCGTAGCGGTCGGCGCCGGCTTTGTTGGGCTGATCTCGTTGTTCAACATCGGTGGCCGGTTCTTCTGGGCGTCCTCGTCGGACCTGCTCGGACGCAAGAACACCTATGTGATCTTCTTCCTGCTTGGCATTGCGATGTATGTACTGGCGGCACTGGCGGCGGAATGGAAGTCGATGGCCATTTTTGTTGCCTGCTTCTGCGTGATCGCGTCGATGTACGGGGGAGGCTTTGCGACCATTCCGGCCTATCTTGCGGACATGTTCGGCACTCAGTTCGTCGGCGCCATTCACGGACGCCTGCTGACGGCCTGGTCGACCGCAGGCATTCTCGGTCCGGTGGTGGTCAATTACATGCATGACATCCGCCTCGAGCAAAAGGTACCGTTCGACCAGATCTACGGCCCGATTTTTTACGTGCTGGCGGCTATGCTGGTCGTCGGCCTGATCGCCAACCTGCTCGTGCGGCCGGTGGCGGACCGCTACTTCATGACCGCAGACGAGCTCGCGCACGAGAAAAAACTGGCCCATGAAAAGTCGCTGAAATCGGACGACAAGGGCGGCGGTCATGGTCACCGGCAGCGTCCATTGCTGGCATGGGCAGCGTGGCTGGCGGTCGGCATTCCGCTGGCTTACGGCATCTGGGTGACCCTGCAGAAATCGGCGGCGCTTTTCCGCTGAACCTGGAGCGCTCAGTCCGCAGCGGCCGCGTCCGACAGACGCGGCCGCTTTCGTTTAGACTGGCGCCTTCTCATAGGAGAGGTAATGAGCATCACCGCAGATTCTGTGCGCGACGTCTTGTCGCGCATCATTGACCCCAACACCGGAAAAGACCTGGTAGCTGGCCGTTCCGTCAAGAACATTCAGGTCGACGGCGACCGTGTATCGCTGGACGTCGAGCTCGGCTATCCGGCCAACAGTCAGATCGATGCGATCCGACAGCAAGTGATCGACGCTGTGCGCAGTGTGCCGGGCGTGGGCAATGTGAGCGTCAATGTGTATTCAAAGATCGTCGCACATGCGGTGCAGCGCGGCGTCAAGCTGATGACCAACGTGCGCAATATCATCGCCGTCGCGTCCGGCAAGGGCGGCGTCGGCAAGTCGACCACGGCGGTGAACCTCGCGCTGGGGCTGGCCGCCGAGGGCGCGCGCGTCGGCCTGCTGGATGCGGACATTTATGGCCCGTCGCAGCCGATGATGATGGGTGTGTCCGGCAAGCCGGACAGCCATGACGGCAAGACCATGGAACCGCTCGAGAACTATGGCGTGCAGGTGGCGTCGATCGGTTTCATGATCGATCCGGACCAGCCGATGGTCTGGCGCGGCCCGATCGTCACGCAGGCGCTTCAGCAGCTGCTCGAGCAAACCAACTGGCGCGATCTGGATTATCTGATCGTCGACATGCCGCCCGGCACCGGTGACGTGCAGCTGACGTTGTCGCAGAAAGTGCCGGTCACGGGCGCGGTGATCGTGACCACGCCGCAGGACATCGCGCTGCTGGACGCGCGCAAGGGCTTGAAAATGTTCGAGAAGGTGGGCATTCCCATCCTGGGTATCGTCGAGAACATGAGCATGCACATCTGCAGTAACTGCGGCCACGCGGAACCGATTTTCGGGCAGGGCGGCGGCGAGAAGATGTGCAAGGATTTCGGCGTCGATTTCCTCGGAGCGTTGCCGCTGACGATGAGCATTCGTGAGCAAGCCGACTCCGGCAAGCCCACCGTGGTCGCCGATCCGGACGGTCAGATCGCGCAGATCTACAAGCAGATTGCGCGCAAGGTCGCGGTGAAAGTGGCGGAGAAGGCGAAAGACATGACCAGCAAGTTTCCGAGCATCGTCATCAAAAACGACTGAGGAATTTCAGGCGCGCAGGCCGACAGCCGGTGCTTTCCCGCACCGGCTTTTTTATCGCCTCAAATAGGCTGCAGTGAGCATATTGACATTCGCTACATGGCATTGGAGTATGCGTCAAACCATTGAGTGCAAAGGTTTTTCTGTCCTTGCTCAATATGTTTACACAGACATATAAAATACCGGAGACCCCGATGCCTGCAGCATCCTACGATGCCTGTGTCGATGCCACGCTGGCGCAGATTGGCGTGGCCGACGGCCCGCTCTTGCCCGTGCTTCATGCGATCCAGGCGGAATACGGTCATGTACCCGCCGATGCCGTCCCGCTGATTGCCGAGCGCCTGAATCTCTCCCGTGCCGAAGTACATGGCGTCCTCAGCTACTACCATCATTTCCGTAAAGAGCCGGCAGGCAAGGTGGTCGTTCAGTTATGCCGCGCCGAAGCCTGTCAGTCGGTGGGTGCCGAGGCACTGGCGGATCACGCCAGGCAGATCCTGGGATGCGATTTTCATCAGACCACCGCAGACGGCAGCCTTACGCTGGAGCCTGTCTATTGCCTGGGCCAGTGTGCGTGCGGTCCTTCGATGATGGTCGGAGAACGTGTACATGCACGGGTCACGCCTGAAAAATTTGATGCGCTGGTCGCGCGCGCAAGGAGCGGCGCATGAGCGTGACAATTTTCGTGCCGCGCGACTCGACTTCGCTGGCGCTGGGTGCCGATGAAGTCGCGCAGGCCATCGTCGCCGAAGCGGCGGGACGCGGTATCGCGATTCAGCTGGTACGCAATGGCTCACGCGGCATGTTCTGGCTCGAGCCGATGATCGAGGTCGACTGCGGCGGCACGCGCATCGCTTATGGCCCGGTGGATGTGGCGGATGTCGCTTCGTTGTTCGATGCGAACTTCATCGAGGGCGGTGCGCACCGCCTGACGCTGGGCAAGACCGAGGAGATTCCCTTCCTGAAAAACCAGGAGCGGCTGACCTTTGCGCGTGTCGGAATCACCGATCCGCTGTCGCTGACGGACTATCTCGCGCACGAAGGCTTTGCCGGCCTGCACAACGCGCTGAAGATGACAGCCGAGCAGATCGTGCAGCAGGTCACGGACTCGGGTCTGCGTGGGCGTGGCGGTGCGGCTTTCCCGACCGGTATCAAGTGGAACACCGTGCGTACCGCAACGGCGTCGCAAAAGTACATTGTCTGCAATGCCGATGAGGGTGATTCCGGGACCTTCTCGGACCGCATGGTGATGGAAGACGATCCGTTCATGCTGATCGAAGGCATGACCATCGCTGGCCTCGGCGTCGGCGCGAGCAAAGGGTATATCTACGTTCGTTCCGAATATCCGCACGCCATTGCGGTATTGAATGAAGCGATTGCGATCGCGCGCCAGCACGGCTATCTCGGTACCGATGTCTGCGGCTCCGGTCACTCCTTCGATCTCGAGGTACGGGTCGGCGCGGGTTCGTATGTATGCGGAGAAGAGACGGCGCTGCTCGAGAGTATTGAAGGACGGCGGGGCATCGTGCGTGCGAAGCCGCCGTTGCCAGCGATCTCGGGCCTGTTCGGCAAACCGACCGTCATCAATAACGTGATCTCGCTGGCGACCGTGCCGGTGATCTTCGCGCGTGGCGCGGACTACTACAAGAACTTTGGTATGGGCCGCTCGCGCGGCACGCTGCCCATCCAGCTGGCCGGCAACGTGAGGCATGGCGGTCTGGTCGAGAAGGCATTTGGCATCACGCTGCGTGAGATGCTGGTCGATTTCGGCGGCGGTACGCGCTCAGGTCGGCCGATGCGGGCGGTGCAGGTCGGTGGACCACTGGGTGCTTATTTGCCTGAATCGCAGTGGGACACGGCGCTCGACTACGAAGCCTTCCTGAAGATCGGCGGTACGCTCGGCCATGGCGGCATCGTGGTGTTCGACGACAGCGTGAACATGCTCAAGCAAGCGCGCTATGCCATGGAGTTTTGCGCGATTGAATCCTGTGGCAAATGCACGCCGTGCCGAATCGGTTCGACGCGCGGCAAGGAGGCGCTCGACAAGCTGAGCGCCGGCGAGGAAAGCGAACAGCAGATTCATCTGGTGCGCGACCTGTGCGACGTGATGCTCAATGGCTCGCTGTGCGCGATGGGCGGTATGACGCCGTTCCCCGTGCTGTCCGCGCTGAATCATTTCCCCGAAGATTTCGGTATCGCCGCCAACAACGCGAAGGAGCTCGCATGAACGCGATCGACGACAAGGATTTTGGTACGCCCGCGCGTGAATCCGCCGTGCAGGTCACCCTGGAGATTGACGGTGTTTCCGTCACCGTGCCGGCCGGTACTTCGGTAATGCGCGCCAGTGCCGAAGCCGGCATCAATGTGCCCAAACTGTGTGCGACGGATTCGCTCGAAGCCTTCGGATCCTGCCGCGTCTGTCTGGTCGAGATCGAAGGACGCAAGGGTTATCCGGCTTCGTGCACCACGCCGGTCGAGCCTGGCATGAAGGTGCGCACGCAGACGCCCAAGCTGGCTGATATCCGCCGTGGTGTGGTCGAGCTGTACATCTCCGACCATCCGCTGGATTGCCTGACTTGCCCCACCAATGGCAACTGCGAATTGCAGGACGTCGCCGGACTGGTCGGTTTGCGCGAGGTGCGCTACACAAAGGGCAGCAACCCCGGCAAGAATCATCTCAACCTGAAGAAGGACGAATCGAATCCGTATTTCACCTACGATCCGTCGAAGTGCATTGTCTGCAACCGCTGCGTGCGTGCCTGCGAAGAGACCCAGGGTACCTTTGCGCTGACCATTGACGGCCGCGGCTTTGATTCGCGCATTGCTGCCGGACAGAATGAGAAATTCATGGAATCGGAATGCGTGTCCTGCGGTGCTTGCGTTCAAGCCTGCCCGACCGCCACGTTGACCGAGAAGACGGTGATCCGCATCGGCGTGGCCGAGCACAGCGTGGTTACGACTTGTGCGTATTGCGGCGTTGGTTGCGCGTTCAAGGCCGAGATGAAGGGCAGTGAGGTGGTGCGCATGGTGCCGTGGAAGGATGGCAAGGCCAACCACGGACATTCCTGTGTGAAGGGCCGTTTCGCGTGGGGCTATGCGACTCACAAGGACCGCATCGTCAAGCCGATGATCCGCCAGAAAATCACCGACCCCTGGCAGGAAGTGTCCTGGGACGAGGCGATTGGCTATGCGGCCAGCGAGTTCCGCCGCATCCAGCAGAAGTTTGGTCGCGACTCGGTCGGCGGTATCACCTCATCACGCTGCACGAATGAGGAAACCTATCTGGTGCAGAAACTGGTGCGGGCAGCGTTTGGCAACAATAACGTCGATACCTGCGCGCGGGTTTGCCATTCGCCGACCGGCTATGGACTGAAGCAGACACTCGGCGAATCTGCCGGCACCCAGACCTTCGATTCGGTCATGCAATCCGACGTCATCATGGTGATCGGCGCGAATCCGGCGGCCGCGCATCCGGTGTTTGCGTCGCAGATGAAACGACGGCTGCGGCAGGGCGCGAAGCTGATCGTTGTCGATCCGCGCACCACCGAAATGGTGAAGGGCGCGCATTATCGCGCCGACTATCACCTGAAGCTTAAACCCGGTACCAACGTCGCGGTGATCGATGCGCTCGCGCATGTGATCGTCACCGAAGGGCTGCTGAAGGAGGAGTACATCGCCGAGCGCTGCGACCTGAAGTCTTTCGAAGATTGGAAGGCATTCGTCTCTCGGCCAGAGAATTCACCGGAAGCGATGGCCGAGGTGACCGGCGTGCCCGCCGAGCTGCTGCGCGGTGCTGCGCGCCTGTATGCGAGCGGTCGCAATGCCGCCATCTACTACGGTCTGGGCGTGACCGAGCATGCGCAGGGCTCGACGATGGTGATGGGTATTGCCAACCTGGCGATGGCCACCGGGAACGTCGGCCGGCTGGGGGTGGGCGTGAATCCGCTGCGCGGGCAGAACAACGTTCAGGGTTCCTGCGACATGGGCTCGTTCCCGCATGAGCTGCCGGGCTACCGGCATATTTCTGACAGCATCGTGCGCGCTGAATTCGAGGCGCACTGGGGTGTCACGCTGAACCCGGAGCCGGGGCTGCGGATTCCGAACATGTTCGAGGCCTCGCTCGACGGCAGCTTCCGCGGTCTGTATGTGCAGGGTGAAGACATCGTGCAGTCCGACCCGAATACCCAGCATGTGGCCGATGCGCTGATGGCGATGGAATGCCTGGTCGTGCAGGATATTTTCCTGAACGAGACAGCGAAGTATGCGCATGTGTTCCTGCCGGGCTCATCCTTCCTTGAGAAGGACGGCACCTTCACAAATGCCGAGCGTCGAATCTCGCGTGTGCGCAAGGTCATGCCGCCGAAGGCTGGCTATGCGGACTGGGAGGTCACGCAGCTGCTGGCGAATGCGCTCGGCTATCCGATGAACTACGCGCATCCGTCCGAGATCATGGCTGAGATTGCCGCGCTGACGCCGAGCTTCCACGGTGTCAGCTACGAGAAGATCGAGAAGCTCGGCAGCGTGCAATGGCCGTGTAACGAGCAGGCACCAGATGGCACGCCCATCATGCACGTCGGGCAGTTCGTGCGTGGCAAGGGTCGTTTCATGATCACGCAATATGTCGCCACCGAGGAAAGGGTCACGCAGCGCTTCCCGCTGATCCTGACCACTGGCCGGATTCTGTCGCAGTACAATGTCGGCGCGCAAACGCGGCGTACCGAGAACATGCAATGGCACTCGGAGGACCGGCTGGAGATTCATCCGCATGATGCCGAGGAACGTGGCATACGCGAAGGCGACTGGGTTGGCATCGAGTCGCGTTCCGGGCAGACGGTACTGCGCGCGACCATCACCGAGAATGTGCAGCCCGGCGTGGTCTACACCACCTTCCATTTCCCGGAATCCGGTGCGAACGTCATCACGACTGACAATTCCGACTGGGCGACCAACTGCCCGGAATACAAGGTGACCGCGGTGCAGGTGATGCCGGTCACGCAGCCCTCGGCATGGCAGAAGAGCTATCAACGCTTCAACCGGCATCAGCTGGAACTGGCGCGGGCAGACGTACCTGGCGCCTGACTGTATTGGATTGTGTATGGGACATGACCCGAAGACGACTGAACTGAGCGATGGCGCCGATACCCTCAGGCAGGTACCGGTATGGCGTTTTCGTGATGGCGTGTCGTCCGTGTCGGAGGACGTACTCGCGGTCGAGACACCGGTCGCGCTGGAGTTCAACGGAATTTCCCATGCGGTGATGCTCGCGTCACCGGCGGATCTGGAGGATTTTGCGCTGGGCTTTTCGCTAACTGAGGGTATCGTCGGCGAACCGTCGCAGTTCTACGGCTGCGAGATCGAGGCGACGGCCGAAGGCTGTCTGGTGCATATCGATATTGCGACCGAATGCTTCCTGAAACTCAAGGAGCGCCGCCGCAATCTGACGGGTCGTACCGGCTGCGGCCTGTGCGGCACGGAAGCGCTGGACCAGGTGGTCCGGCCGTTCCCGCCGGTGTTGCATCGGCATGGGGTCGATCCTTCGCAACTGATCGTCGGCATGCGCGCGATGCACAGCCTGCAGCCGCTGCAGCAGCAGAGTGGTGCGACGCATGCGGCAGCCTGGATGAACGAGGCAGGCGAGGTCGTGTGCGTGCGCGAGGACGTGGGGCGGCACAACGCGCTCGACAAGCTACTTGGCGCGCTGACGCGGCAAAAGACGGATTTCACGCAAGGTTCGCTGCTGATCACCAGCCGCGCGAGTTTCGAGATGGTTCAGAAAGCCGCGATGATGAACGTTGGTGTGCTGGCGGCGATTTCGGCGCCGACCAGTTTCGCAGTCCGGCTGGCCGAGCAGGCCGGCCTGACTCTGATCGGATTCATGCGCGATGCGTCGTACGTGGTGTATGCGCATCCGGAACGTATTCGCGTGGAGTGAGGCAATGGATATTCAGCACCTGGTAAAGATGGCGAATCAGATCGGTACGTTCTTCGAGAGCATGCCGGATCGGGAGCAGGCGAAGGAGGACATCGCGATGCACCTGAAGAAGTTCTGGGAGCCGCGGATGAGGAAGGCGATTCTGGCAGGACTGTCGACCCCGGAGGCCGATGGGCTGAGCGAGATCGTACGTGAAGCGATTGATGGGCATCGAGAGCTGCTTGCCTGACGCTGTTTTTTCCGAAAGCATCCGCTTGACGAAGGTTCGCGGTGGTTCAACGATGGATCCCGGCTTGCGCCGGGATGACGATTGAAGAACCAACCATCTGACGAAGTCATCCCGATTTAGGAGCCGACACCTCACAACGTCATCCCGATTTAGGAGCTGACACCTCACAACGTCGTGCCGAGTCAGGAGCCGGTACATCACAACGTCATCCCGATTCAGGAGCCGACACCTCACAACGTTATCCCGATTTAGGAGCCGGCACCTCACGACGTCATCCCGAATGAAGAGCCGACACCTGACGACGTCGTGCCGGCTATCAGGACTGATATCTTTTAAAACGTCATCCCGGCGCAAGCCGGGATCCATGCCAAAGCAAGCTCAGCATTTCCTTTGTTGCGACGGCCCCGTCCCTCGTTCAAGCTTCAAAGAACAGCCGCATCGCCGCCACGAATTCCGCCTGCGAATGCCTCGATCTGCCGAGAACGAATAGCGCGTGCCGGTCCGCTTCGCCGAGCGATGCCCAGCGCTGCAACGGCGGCAGCGTCAGCTGCTGACGCTCGCACTGATCCGCGATCACCACAGGCCAGCGCGATCGATCTCGCCACGGCTCGTTTCCCTCCAGCGGATGCGGCGTCGGCGGTACTGCATGATGCCGGTCGATCATCTCATGGAGCAAAGCGCGATACCTGTCCACCTCGTCCGCCGAAGCACAGGCGCACCGGACCAGTTCAGCGCGTTCTTCAACGCTCAATGCCTGCCACTGCGGCAGATGCAACTTCACTTCCGCGCAATCGAGCTTGTGCCGCACTGACAGCGGAATCAGCGCGAGGCTGACCGTGTCCGGACCTTCGAAAGGATAAAAACCCTCAGGAGCGTAAGCAGAAATCATCGGAAGCAGGGGGCATGGGGCAATGGCGGAAGAGCGTGGGAGTCGAACCCACCAGAGATTGCTGGCAACCTCTTCAGGATTTGAAGTCCTGCCGTTCCACCGGGAAGCGCAGCTCTTCCATGCACGTTCAGAGCGAACGCGAATTATACGGACGTTTGTTCAGTTCCACATCTGCGGCTGCCGGATCACATGATGCTCCTTGATGCGTCGCGTATAGCCGATGGTGTCGAAGAATTCGAGTATCTGGATAGCGAGCTTGCGGCCGGTATCGATGCGGTCGCGGAACGGCGCAGCCTTTGCCAGCCCTTGCTCTTCGCACAGCGCGGCTACATGGCCGGCAAGGTCCTTCACCGCCGCCGCAAGATAGTAATGGTCATGCGCGACCCGGTAGGTATGGCCGAGCTTCGCCGATTTGCCCATCAGCCGACGCATTTCCGGTTCGTCGATGCCGAACTCCTGCGCGAGTGGTCGCACGCGCGGCGGCTGGTAGGGTTCGTCCATCAGCTTCGGTAGTACCTTTTCCCAGATCGTCCGTTCGCTCGCGGTGAATTCGACCTTGTGCGAGGGCAGCGCAACGAAGCGGCCCTGCGCGGCGACGACCGCGCCCTGATCCGTCAGGCTCTGCAGCACCGCGGCAAAGGCTTCCGGCGGCAGCGTCGGGAAGGTCTTGCGGCGCAGGCGTTCGCGCTCGACACCGGCATTGTCCGGTTCACGTTCATGGAAGCGCGCGATCTCGTCGACAATCTTCTGCTGCATCGCCTGCCAGTGCGATGGCAGGCAGGCATACAGCCCGGCACCGGTCGATACCTGTACCGCGTCGAGCTCGGCCAGCAGCAACGGCAAGGCCTCGGCCGGCAGGTTGCGGTTCGCCGCGAATTGCGACAGGTTGACGCCGCGCGTCTCCAGCGCGAGCAAGGCCTTCAGCGCAGCCGCATCGGCCGCGTCCTGCTGCGCATGCAGCAGCGCAAGCCGGTCGGCCGAGCGCTTGCCGCGCAGCGGCGGGAACACGTCGAGCACCGTGCAGCCGCCGAGCGTCTGCTTTGCCGACGTGTCGCGCAGCACGATGCGATCGCCATGGCACAGGTGCAGCGGCACATCGAGCGACATCTCGGCCAGCATCGCGCCACCCGGCGCGAGCAGTTCGCCTTCGAGCAGCGCGACGCGTGCCAGCGTATGCGCAGCACCGGCATGCACATGCACGCTGCTCCAGTGCTTCAGCGCTTTCGCATCCGGCAGCAGCGACAGCGCGACACTGACGCGGTCACTGCGATGGTTCAGCGCCTCGGCGACGATCCAGTCGCCGCGACGGATCTCGCTGCGCTCGACGCCGGCCAGGTTCAGCGCAACGCGCTCGCCGGGCCCGCATCGCTCGACCTTGCGGTTGAATGCGTGCATGCCGCGCACGCGTGCCGTCAGCGGCCTTTCGTTCTTTGTTGACGGCAGCATCCGTATCGTGTCGCCGACCGCCAGCTCGCCGGCATGCACGGTGCCGGTGACGATGGTGCCGCGGCCCTCGATCGAGAAGCTGCGGTCGACCGCCAGCCGGAAGTGGCGCTGCGCATCGCGATCGCCTGCGCCTGACTCGTGCCAGCGGCGCGCGGCGTCATGCAGGAAAGCTTTCAGCTCAGGCAGGCCTGCGCCGCTGACGGCGCTGCACGCGAACAGCGGTGCATCGGCGAGGAAGGTACCGGCCAGCAGTGCGCGGATTTCATTCGTCACCTCGGCCACGCGCTCTGCCGGCACCTTGTCGATCTTGGTCAGCGCAATTGCGCCGTGCCGCACGGCCAGCAGCTGCAGGATCTGCAGGTGTTCGCGCGTCTGCGGCATCACGCCGTCGTCGGCAGCTACCACCAGCAGCGCCATGCCGATGCCGGTCGCGCCGGCGAGCATCGTCGGGATGAAACGTTCATGGCCGGGCATGTCGACGAAGCC
>JACCDS010669728.1_pt1 | contig 18726 bp, 13 predicted proteins | sample 7446441 | NCBI WGS metagenome assembly JACCDS01 (sample SAMN15323445, study PRJNA562643) | freshwater metagenome | isolation source: river surface water | place: USA:Blue River Watershed | collected 2017-08-17
GACAAGATGGTGTACTTCAGCGAGGGCTCGTGGTACTGGACCCGGCCCGATGCCGGCAGCGTGGAAGCAGCGCTGCTGGCATCGACCTGCAGCGTCTATTGAACCGGTGCCGCCGGCCTTTGCCGGCCACGGTGGTGGTCCAGGGGCCGTGGATGGCATCGAGCTTGCCGGCCACCAGCGCCTGCAGTGAGTCTGCCGGGCTGTTGAACTGCGTCAGTTCGACGTTCAGCCCGGCTTTCTCGAACAGGCCGAGCGCCTTGGCCAGCAGCAGGTGTTGTACGCAGCCGGCAGGCAGGTGGCCGACCTTCAGCAGCTTGCCGCCAGCCGCCGCTTCCGCCCGGCTGGATGCGGCCAGCAAGGCGGCGCCGCTTGCGCTGATCGCCAGGCCGCAACCGCACGCGCACAAAAACCTGCGGCGCGCGGCTGAAGAGGGCAGGGAAGGGCCGTCGGATTCGGTCCGGCGTGGTGCAGCAGGGAAGTCGTCGGGTTGGTAGCGCATGGCGTGTTACTCCTTGTGTCGAGTCAATTCGGTTTCGTCGGTAACGCTGGCGGTATCACACGCTGGCGAACCGATCGAATGAACACATCGTAGGAGGAAGGAGCGAGGGCGGGAACGAATATGTTCGCATTTGATTATGCGGATCCCGCTCGTCAGCGTTGTCACCGGGATGTCACCTTATCGTCATCAAATTTACATCGTCCTGAAAAATAGAATTGTTTGAATGGGTCTTTTCGACAAGGAGACCCGCATGCCACTTTCCCTCGCAGCCAACCAGCAACTCGACCTTTCGCTTCTCGATCGTGTGGCGCTGGCCGGCGCAGAAATTTCTGCCTACGATGCGCTGAGCAAAAATTTTTATGTGACCTCGGGCAGCGGCCTGCAGATTGTCTCGGCAGCCAATCCGGCCGAACTCGTCGCGGTCGGCACGATCGATTTTTCATCGGCGCTGTTCGGGTCTTTTGGCAATGGCATCACCAGCGTGGCAGCATTCGGCGGCCTGGTGGCCGTGGCAGTTGCGAATGGCGCCAGGAGCGAGCCGGGCCGGGTATTCCTGCTCGACAGTGGCGGTGCGCTGATCAAGGCCGTCACCGTCGGCGCATTGCCCGACATGCTGACCTTCACCCCGGACGGCAAGCGGATTCTTGTCGCCAACGAGGGGGAGCGGGAGGGCGAGAATGGCGAACTCGATGCAAACGGCGGCGTTAGTATCATTGACGTGTCGAACGGCGCTGCACAGGCGAGCGCCAGCACGCTCGACTTCACTGCCTTTGACGGCAGTGAGGCCGCCCTGCGTAAAAGCGGCGTGCGCATTTTCAATGACAAGTCGGCCAGCCGCGACCTGGAGCCGGAATATATTGCCGTCTCGTCCGATGGCAAGCAGGCGATGGTCACGCTGCAGGAGGCCAGCGCGGTTGCGCTGCTCGATCTGGTTACGCAGAAGTTCACCCGTATCGTGCCGCTCGGACTGAAGAAGTATGAAGGCCTGCAAATCGACTTCAGCGATCGGGACGGCGGCTATCTGCCGCTGTCCGGCAAGCCGGTGTTTGGCATGTACATGCCGGATGCGATTGCCGCGTTTACCAACAAAGGCCGGGTGTTCTACGCAACCGCCAACGAAGGCGATGACCGCGACGATTTCATGGTCGGCGGCGAGAAGGCGCGTCTTGGCACGCTCACGCTCGATCCGGCCAGGTTTCCGGACGCCGCGGCGCTCAAGGCCAGCGCGGTGCTCGGGCGCCTGAATACGCCCAATCCTGCCGCTGTCGGATCGCTCATCAGCGGCGACACCGACGGCGACGGCGACATCGATCGGATACTTTCGTATGGCGCGCGCTCGTTCTCCATCCTCGACGCGCGCGGCAAGCTGGTGTTCGACAGCGGCGATCATATCGAACGCTACCTGGCGACCCAGGGCGCGTTCGTCGCCGGTCAAGAGGATACCGGCGCGTTCGACGACAGCCGCAGCGATGACAAGGGACCGGAACCGGAAGGCATTACCACGGCCGTGATCGGCGGGCGCACGTTTGTGTTCGTCGGCCTTGAGCGCGGCGGCGGCGGGGTCATGGTCTATGACGTCACCCGGGTGAACGATGTGCAGTTCGTCACCTATGCGCGCGACTGGGCTGACGTGTCGCCCGAGGGCCTGCATTATGTGTCGGCCAATAACAGCCCGACCGGGCAGGCCATGCTGGCGCTGACGCACGAAGTGTCAGCCACGCTGACGGTCTACGGCCTGACCGCCATGAAGACCGGCGGGGCCGGCGCCGACAAGCTCGTCGCTACGGAAGGCGTCGATGAACTGACTGGTGCGGCCGGTGCGGACCGCTTTGTGTTCGCGCAGGTGCGCATTGCGGACGCTGCGCCCGGCGCAAGCGACCGCATCACGGATTTCAGCAGCGGCGAGGACAAGATCAACCTGTCCCGTATCGATGCCGACAGTGGACGGGCCGGTAACCAGGCCTTTGACCGCGTCGACGCCTTCAGCGGCCGCGCCGGTGAACTGGTCGCGACGGTCGACGCGCAGAAGCTGGTGCTGTCCGGCGATGTGAACGGCGACGGCATCGCGGATCTCGTGATCGACCTGATTGGCGTGTCCGCGCTGGCTGCCGCCGATATCGTGCTCTGAGTCATGCGCACCGGGGAGTCGCCATGCACCGTGGCCGACGGCCCCGGTGCGTCGCCTGGCCAGTGGCAATCATTGTTGAAATAAGTACAAAAAACTTTCTTATGAAAAAGGAAGTTTCTTATAAATCCGTTTAAATTAGTATCAAAAATATAATATTTGGCGCGACTTCTGTGATGTTCACTGGAATAACGGTGACATAATTGTCGAAATTTAATCTTTCTTATAAATTCTCAACTAGCTAAGTTTTCCTACGCCTATCCTGCCTCGCCCAGCGATGCCCCAGATGCCCTTGTCTTTGTCGAGATATCTGATTTACTGGCATGCGCTGCGCGCGCGCTGGACGCTGCTCCTGTTCGGGGTAGTGATGCTGATCGGCTTGCTCACGCTGCTATGGCTGAGCCTGGAGCGCAGCCTCACGGAGAAGCAAGCCGCGGTACGCGCGCAGGTATCGGCGCAAGCGCTCTCGCGTGCGACCTCCTACGCGGTGCAACTGGAAGACCTGACCGACCGCATGACGCAGGTCGCCGACCTCATTACGCTGCAGTGGCAGCAGTCGCCGCGCTCGCTTAACCTGCGCGACAGCCTGAAGGGTCTGCTGTCGAGCAAACGCATGCTGTATGTAGCGATCGTGGATGAACGGGCGCAAGTGGTCGCCGTATCTTTCACGCCGAAGGCCAATGGCATTCCGGGACTCGAATTTTTCGAGGCGCTGCGTTCCGGTTGTTGCGCCGGCTGGCTGGTGAGCCCGCCCTCGTATGCGCCGCTGGTTGACAAGCAGGTGGTCCGTTTCAGCCGGCGTCTCAACCGGCCGGACGGATCATTCGGCGGCGTGCTGATTTTTGCGGCGCTACCGAATTTCCTTGAGACCTTCCAGGACGATTCTGTGATCGCGCACGGTGACTTCGTCACCGTCCGTCTGCTCGATGGTCCGGCCCTGATGACCAAGCACAGTGCGGCCGATCCGGACCGCGCGATCGACCTGCGCGATCCGGTGTTCGACTCCGATAGTGGCGTGCGCTTTGAGGCAGGCGAGAATTTTGCCGATGGTGTGCCGCGCTACGTCGCCTGGCGCAAGCATCCGCACCTGCCGCTGGTGGCGCTGGCCGGTATGTCCGGCGCGGAGGCGATGGCCGAGGTGCAGTCGACTGCCCGTACTTATCGCACTATCGTCGCACTCGCGACCTTCGCTTTGCTGGCGGTGGCCACGGCGATCCTGGTGGGTGTGGCCACCACCGGCGCGCGCAGGATGGCGCAGGAGGAGGTGCGCCGCACCTACCGGCTGGCGACCGATGCCGCCAACGAGGGTTACTACATGTTGCGACCGCTGTTTACGCCGACCGGCGAACTTGATGAGGTGCTGGTCGAGGACTGCAACGAGCACGGCGCGAGCATGCTGGGGGTCACGCGTGACGCACTGGTCGGCGCCCGGGCTGGCAAGCTGCTGGAGCCGGTCCTGCGTGCCAGCCTGCTTGAGGCCTGCGAGCGCACGATCCGCTTTGGCGTCATCGAAGACGAGTATCGGGTGCCGCCCGGCGCCCGGCTGCGCGCGTCCTGGGTCTACCGTCGGCTGATGTATAGCGGCAGCGGCATTGCGTTCACGCTGCGCGATATCTCGGCAGTGAAAGCGCATCAGGAGGAGCTGAACCGGCTGGCCAACAATGACTCGCTGACCGGCCTGCCGAACCGTCACTGGCTGATGCATCAGTTGCCGTTGGCAGTCGACCGCGCGCGACGCAGCCATACGCAGCTGGCCTTGCTGTTCATTGACCTCGATAATTTCAAGATGGTCAACGATACGCTCGGGCACGACAAGGGCGATGAGCTGCTGGTCGAGGCGGCAGTGCGGCTGCGCCGGGCGGTACGCTCGAGCGATCAGGTGGCCCGGCTCGGCGGCGATGAATTTACCGTCGTGCTTGAACAGGTGGTGACGCCGGCGATGGTCGCGCAGGTTGCGCACAAGATACTGCAGGTGCTGTGCGAACCGTTCGCCGCCCTGGCGTCGTCATCGCTGAAGGTCACCGCATCGATCGGTGCGAGCCTGTACCCGACCGACGGCATGACGCCGGAAATCCTGCTCAAGAACGCCGATGTCGCCATGTATGCGGCCAAGGCGGCCGGACGTGCGCAGTTCCAGATGTTCGACCCCAAGATGTCCGAGGCGCTGTTCGAGCGCCTCGGCGTGGAGCAGATGCTGCGCGAGGCGATCGTGCGTAACCAGCTGACGCTGCATTACCAGCCGCGTTTCGATACGCACAGCGGGCGGTTGTTAGGTCTGGAGGCCCTGGTGCGATGGCAGCATCCGCAGCGCGGACTGCTGCTGCCCGGCGATTTCATCGAGATGGCCAGTGAGGTCGGACTCGGTGCGGCACTGGATGATCATGTGATGCGCCTGCTGGTCGTACAACTCGCCGAGTGGCGCGATCGTTACCAGATCAAGGTTCCGGTCTCTTTCAATGTCTCATCCGCGCAGCTGCGCAGCGGGCAATTCGCCGCGCGCCTGCGCGCGCTGCTTGAGGCTCATCACATCCCGCCGCAGCAGCTGGAGGTCGAGATTGCCGAATCCACGCTGGTCGAGCGACGCCTGTCGATCGCAGGCGAAATCGACGCATTGCGTGCGCTGGGCGTGCGCGTTGCCGTCGATGATTTCGGCGCCGGACACTCGGCCCTGGCGCAGCTGCTGCATCTGAAACTGGATGCGCTGAAGATCGACAGGAGCCTGACCGATCTGCTGGCCAAAGAGGGCGGCGTCGATTCGTTGTACAGCGCGATCGTATCGATCGGGAAGGCGATGAAGATGCGCGTGGTGGCCGCGGGCGTGGAAACGCGCGCGCAGCTGGCGCTATTGCAGTCGCTCGAATGTGACGAGGTGCAGGGCTTCCTGGTCAGCCGGCCGCTGACGGCGGACGCGGTACCCGCGATCCTCAGTGGCGCAGATGAGGTTTTCATGGGGCTGGACCAGCGCAGTACCGAGGAGGCGCAGCTGACCACCGGCTGAGGCCGGCGGACTGTGGCCCGGCCCCGCTGTGCGGGTCCGCTCAGTCGCCGTTGAGTGCTGCCGCGATCAGGCGGTCCATTGACACCACATTGCTCGGGTGCGCTATGCAGTCGGTGCTCCAGACCTGGTTCACGCCGGCAGCGAGGATGATGCGCAGTGCGTCGCCGGCGAACAGCGCATGCGTGACTGCCACATCGACCGACGCGGCACCAGCCTGTAGCGCCGCCTGCGCCGCGCGCGCCAGCGTGCGGCCGCTGCTGGCTACATCATCGAGCAGCACCACGGCGCGGCCGCTCAGGTCGAGCGCCGGCAGCCGCACCTCGACCTCGCGGTCACCGTGCCGCACTTTCTCGCAGACCGCATGCGCCAGTCCGTGCGCGCGCGCTGCGCTGGCGATCCACTGCGCGGACTCGCTGTCCGGACCGAGCAGGAAAGCACCGGGACGCTGGCGCACGATGTAGTCGCCGAGCAGCGGCGCGCCGCTCAGCACCTGCGGCCGGCGCACCGGCACCGCCTCGGCCAGGGTGGCCACCCGATGCAGGTGCGGATCGACCGTCACCACCGCATCGAACAGCGACGCGAGGAATTGTCCGACCACGGCCTGGCTGACCACCTCGCCGGCATGGAAGGCGATGTCCTGCCGCATGTATGCGAGATACGGGCAGACCAGCGTCAGGTCCTGCGCGCCAAGCACGCGCGCGCTGCGCGCGACGAACAGCAGCTCGACCAGCTTCTCGTTCGGATGCGCCAGCGATCGGTAAACAACGACCTTCGGCGGCAGCACCGGCGGCAGTCGCAGCTTCAGCTCGCCGTCGGGAAAGCGGTGCCGCTCGACCGCATGCGCGGCCAGTCCGGATGCGTGCGCAACGCGCAGCGCGCCCGCCTGTTCGTCGTCGAAGTACAGCAGCGCACCATCGCTCATTGCTAGAACTCCAGGTAGGCGTGCGGGAAATCGGTGGGCTCGCTGATGGTATAGCCGCTGCGCTTCTCGCACAGCTGCTTAGCGAACATCAGGTCGCTGGCGAAATCGGCATGAACCTCGTACAGCGTATCGCCGGCTTTCACCATGGCGCCGAGCTTGCGAACGAGCTCGATGCCGGCATTGCGCACTTTCGGCGCACCGGCCAGACGTGCCACTTGCGCGATCAGCAGGTTGTCAATCGCCGTCACCATGCCGTCGCGCGGCGCGACCACCTGGTGCGTGAGGCGCGCCAGCGGGAAATCGTTGTGGTTGAAGCCGGTCGCGCCCTGCGCGTTAATGATGTCGTGCATTTTCGCCAGCGCACGGCCGGATTCGAGAATGTCACGCGCGATTGCGAAGCCGTCACCGCCGCGGACGTCCGGATCGAATTCGATCAGGCGGCCGGCCAGGTGCAGTGACTTGCGGCGCAGATCCTCGGGTGCGCGCGGATCGTTTTCCAGCACCCGCATCACATCGCGTGCCTCGAGCGCGGGGCCGATGCCGCGCCCGATCGGCTGGCGGCCATCGGTGATCACGACCTCCAGCTTGACGTGCATGCGTGTCGCGACGTATTCGAACAGCTTGCGCAGGCGCTGTGCGTCGGGCGCGGAGCGCACCTTGGCCGATGGCCCGATCGGGATGTCCAGCAGCAGGTGGGTCGAGCCGGCCGCGACCTTCTTCGACAGGATGGAGGCGACCATCTGCGTGACCGAGTCGAGCGACAGCGGGCGTTCGACCGAGATCATCACGTCGTCGGCCGGCGACAGGTCGGCGGTGCCGCCCCAGGCGAGGCAGGCACGGTGCTCGCGCACTACCTCGGAGATCCGCTTCTCCGACAAGTTCACGTCGGCCAGCATCTCCATCGTGTCGGCGGTGCCGGCCGGCGAAGTAATCGCGCGCGACGACGTCTTCGGGCACAGCAGACCGTGCGCGGCGACGATCGGCACCACCAGCATCGATGTGCGGTTGCCCGGAATGCCGCCGATGCAGTGCTTGTCGACCACCATGTGCTCATGCCAGTGCAGGCGCCGGCCGCTGGCCACCATCGCGTCGGTCAGGTAGTACAGCTCCTCGCGGTCCATGGTGCCGTCGTTGGTCGCGATCAGGAAGGCGGTCAGCTCGATCTTGGTGTACTGGCCGGTGGCAATGTCGGAGACGATGGCGTGGTAGTCCTTCTTTTCCAGTCGCTCGCCGCTGATCTTGCGAAACAGCGCGCCGATCGACGCCGGCCGCTCCGCATGCTGCACGCTGACCATCGCGCCAGCCTCCATGCCGAGCCGGCGGAACGCGTCCTCCGACAGGCCGACCTCGTCCGGCGCGACGATGGAGATATCGTCGGCAACGTTCAGCGTCGCCTTCACGCTGCGCCCGCCGTGCACCACCTCGATCTTTGACAGCGCGCGAAAACCCTCGGTGCGGTAGACCCCGCAGTCACGGTGCAGGTAGACGACGTTCTCGAGATGGGTGTCGATGGCGACCCGCCTGAGCTTGAGTTTCAGCTTTTCCCTGTCGCCGTTGCCTTCGGCAACGGCCGGGGGAGTCTGGGGTGTGGCTTGCATGCGAAAGCGCCTTCCGTTCGGGCGTCCCTGGTTTTTTCCATGAGGTGCGGATGCCGCAGACAGGCGGCGATGTTGGATGCCATCATACCGTTGCCTCCGGCGAGCGTCGTGCTTTTCAGCGCGCACCTAGCGCAGGCTCAGCCGGTACCAGCGCATCTGCCCCTGCCAGAGCCCGGCGCCAACGATCTGGCGGCGCCCGTTGATCGCCGTGGCGGTGAGAAACTGCCAGCCGGCAGCGCCGCTGCCGGCATAGGCGTTGAGCTCGTGCAGCACGCCGTCGAGGATGACGATCGGCTGTGCGCCGGACTGGCCGACCACGTCACCGAGGTCGTTCAGGTCCTCATAGGTCGTGTGCGAATCCGCACGCGGCAGCAGTGTCGCGCCGCTGCGCGATACCAGATAGCCTTGCGGGTCGCCGCCGCGATCGGGCAGCGGTGACATCAGTACCTGCCCGCGCGCGTTGACGCGGCGCGCTTCGCAGCGGCAGCTGAAGTAATCGAATGGCAGCGTGCGCCACTGCCCGTCGTATAGCCGGGGCGTGAGCAGGATGCCATCGCGCTCGATGGCGCCGATGATGCCATTGCTGGCGATGCCGAACAGCTGCATGCCGGCCTTCGCCTGTACGTTGCGGTACAGGCTGGCGCGGCTGCCGTTGGCGCGCCATGACACGATTTCCTGTTCCGAGCTCGCCAGGTGGGTCACATCGGCGGCGAGGCTGCCGTCGTCGGCCGGACCGACCACCGTGGTGATCACATCGCCGGCCGGCAGCGGATGGCGGACGGCCGGCGTGCCGTCCCAGGTCCAGGCGACATGGCGGCCGGCCACCACGCCGTGGCCGGCCAGCAGTCCGTGATTGTTCGACGAGGCGGTCTGCAGCCGTGTCCACGCACGCCGGTCGCGCCCGAAGAAGTTGCGCTCCGACGCGATGACGACATCGGACGGCGAGGCCGACAGTGGCAGGGCGAGCTGGCCGGTCGGTGCCTGCTGGACGCCGGACGCGCGGCCATTGTCGGCGAGCCGGTCCAGTCGTGTGCCGGTAAAGGACAGTGGTAGCGCGACCACCATCGCCACGCTCGCGCGCGCTGCGGCACCCGTATCGGCACGACTGACGGGCTTCACCGCAGCGCTGGCGCGGAAGGGCGCCGCCGGTGGGCCGGCGTGCAGCGCTGCCTGCCTGCCCTCATGCCTGCCGTCATCGCAGCCGCCCAGCGCCAGCAGGCATGCTGCTGCCCAGGTGTGTGCCGTTCGCTGACTTGCTGTCATCTGCCTCCCGGTCGCGTGTATCGCTTTGCCGCAATGCATCCAGAGTGTGCTGTACCTGCGGCCGGGGAATTTGTCGCGGATCGACCGCGGCCACGACGATGTGTCAGGAACCTTTCACCGCTGCGCACTGCCAACTTGTATGGCACGTTTGAATCAAGGATCCACGGTGGCGGGTACCGACGGAAGTGCGTCGATCAGGGAATATTTGCCGGACACACAGCGCGGATTCTGGGCGTCGTTGCTTTGGCTGGCGAGCGTGTCGCTGGTGATCGCGGCGATCATGCTGGGCACCAATGACACGCTGGAACGCGCGGAGGTACAGGCGCGCAGCGACGCGATCCGGCAGGCCGAGGCGCTGGCCAATGCGTACGCTACGCAACTGAAGTACGCGTTCGAGCAGATTGACCAACTGGTGCTGCGCGTCGCCTTCGCTTGGCGTGACAACCCGGCTGGTGTGGATCTTGAGCGCGACCAGCGGCGCGGCCTGTTTCCCGGTCGTCAGGATCTGTTCGTCTTCATTGCTGATGCTAATGGGCGTGTGGTCAGGAATTCGCTGCGTTTGCGCGATCTGGAGACGATCGAAGGATTTGATTTCTTCCGGCACCAACGGGCCGGCTGCTGCCGTGGTCTGTCGATTTATCCGGTGGAACACAGTCCGTGGGCGCATCGCGATGTCGTACGCTTCGTACGCCGGATGGATAAGGAAGATGGCAGCTTCGACGGCGTCGTGTTTGTGTCGGTCGCTCCCGGATTCCTTGCCACCTTTAACGATGAAGCGCTGCGCGGCAGGCATGATTTTGTCAGCATGCGGCTCACCAGTGGTCCTTTGCTGGCGACCAAGGTGGGCCAGCGCAGCGATGCGCCGCAGGTGTTCTACAAGCGCGATCCGGTGTTCGTCGAGCCGCGCGGTGCGCGGCTGGAACCGGCAGCGCTTTTCACGGACGGCCGCGCGCGCTTCATTGCATGGCGCCGGATTCCCGCGTATTCGGTGGTGGCGCTGTCCGGGCTGACCGAGGAGGATGCGCTGGCCTCGTTCCGAGAAATGGCCCGCAGTTACCGCGTGACTGAGGCGACGATGATTGCCTTGCTGGCAGCCCTGGCGCTCGGCGGGATTGCGCTGCTCTCAAAAATAGCAGTGCGCCGGAAGATGGAAGAGGAAATCCGGCTGACCTACCGCATTGCGACCGACGCGGCGAATGAGGGCTTTTATATGCTGCGGCCGCAGTTTCGCCAGGGACGGCTGGTCGACTTTCTGGTGGAGGATTGCAATGAGCGCGCTGCCGAGCTGCTGAACACGACGTCGGCGCAACTGGTCGGCGCCTGCATCAGCCAGGTGCTGGGGCGGGCGCACTGGCGCGACCTGATTGCGCTGTGCGAAAAGGCGATCTCGCACGGCCAGGTCGAGGACGAATTCCGTGTGCCGGCCGGCTGGATGCGCGCCTCCTGGGTGTTCCGGCGCGCAGTGCGTTTTGCATCGGCCATCGCGCTAACCATGCGCGACATTTCCGACCTGAAGGCTCATGAGCAGGCGCTGGCCGACATCGCCAACAATGATGCGCTGACACAGTTGCCTAACCGGCGCTGGCTACAGGGCTTCCTGCTGGCCGCAATCCGGCGCGCGGCGCGCGGCAATGGCCGGCTCGCGCTGTTGTTCATCGACCTTGATAACTTCAAGACCGTCAACGACACCCTGGGCCACGAGGCCGGCGACGAATTGCTGCAGCAGGCGGCGCAGCGGATCCGAGGGACCGTGCGTGCCACCGACCATGTCGCGCGGCTGGGCGGCGATGAATTTACGGTGGTGCTCGAGCATTTTGACGCAGACGACGACGTCGCCCATGTGGCGCAAGCCATCGTCGCGGCGCTGGTGACGCCGTTTACACTGGCCGCCGGCGGCGGCAACCTGATCAGTGCGTCGATAGGCATCAGCGTCTACCCGCGCGATGGCGACGCTGTCGAGCTGCTGCTCAAGCACGCCGATGTCGCGATGTACGCGGCCAAGGCCGCCGGCAAGGGATGCCATCATTTTTACCAGCCGGAGATGTCGGAGGCGCTGCTGTTGCGACTGAGCCGTGAGCGCGCGCTGCGCCAGGCGGTGGAGCGCAGCGAGTTCATCGTCCATTACCAGCCGCGTGTCACGGCCAGCAGCGGGCGACTGTCGAGCTTCGAGGCCCTGATCCGCTGGCAGCATCCGGAGCGTGGTGTGATCGCGCCGGGCGAGTTCATCGATCTGGCTGAAGACACCGGACTGGTGGTGCCGATCGGCGACTGGGTGATGCACGAAGTCATCGCACAGCTCGCACGCTGGAAATCGGCCGGCGAGCCCCTGGTGCCGGTGTCGGTGAACGTGTCGCCGCTGCAATTGCGCAATGGCCTGCTGGCAAACGCGCTCATGCGTGCACTGGATGAATACCAGGTCGAGCCGTCGCTGGTTGAAGTCGAGGTCACCGAATCGGCGGTGGTCGATCGCAGCCTGACGGTGGTGCAGCAGCTCGATGCGCTGCGCGATGGCGGCATTCGCCTGATGATCGATGACTTCGGCGTCGGGCATTCTTCGCTGGCGCAATTGCACCGGCTGGATGTCGATGTGCTGAAGGTCGACCGCGGCTTTACGACCGCGTTGTCGGAAGGATCGGAAGGTGAATTGCTGTATCGGGCCATCATCTCGATGGCCGAGGCACTTGAGATGACGGTGGTGGCCGAGGGGGTCGAGACCTTGCCGCAGTTGCGCCAGCTGCGTGCCATGGGCTGCGACGAACTGCAGGGTTACCTGATTTCACGGCCCTTGCCGCCGGAACAGGTACCCGGACTGCTGCGGCAGCCGGTGCTGCCGCCCTTCGATCGCCTCGAACTGGTGGCCACCGCTTAGTGTGGTGTTCACCCGGTCTGCGATCGGGTGATCAGCGCAGCCTGGCGATCTCAGCGATAGCCGCGCCAGCGGCCGCGGCCCGGGCCGTCGTCATAGTCGCGGTGATGGTGGTGGTAATGGCCGTAACGTGGTGCGCTGGGCCAGGCCGGCGGGCCATAGTAAACCCGCGGTGCCGGATAAATCATCACCGGCGGCGGCGGCGCATAGCCCACCATCGGGGGCGGTGGCGCATAGCCCATCATCGGGGGTGGTGGCGCATAGCCATAGCTGACCACAGGCGGCGGTCCGTACACGACCGGCGGCGGCATCGTGCCATAGTGAACGTTGACCGACGGCCCGTACGACGACCCGAGCGCGCTGCCGATCACGGCACCCACAACGGCACCCGCGAGTACGTCGCCGCTGTCGGCGCACGCGCTGCCGGCAGTCACGCTCAAGAGCGCAAGTACAGCAATCCGGGCTTTCATCGCAGCTTCCTTTTCTGTTCTCTGGTGAGGCCAGTATACGGAGCACACGACGTCGGTAAAGCTGCAAATTGTGTCCAGCTGTAAAGCCCTGCGGGTACCGCCGCGCGTCGCCTTCGGGTACAGTCATGCCGAGCTTGACCACGGCATGCATGGAGGCGCCATGAAACTGCTGTCATTCCTGCAGGACGTCGGGCCGGACCATCGCGGCCGCACGCTGTCGGACATCTGGGCATTCGACGACGAACAGATCGAGTCGACGCACGATGTCATCCAGTGGGTTTTTCCGCTCGACACGCACAGCGGCGCGCAGCCCGATGCGCCGGTACTGGTGCCGGCCGAGATCGACATGATCCACAAGTCGGCGCCGGCGACGATGAACCTCGAGCGCTCGACCGACTGGTTCCTCGGTTTTCTGGCGCGCAGCACCGACTGGCTGGCGCCGTACAATCACAATCACCTGCGGATCACGCGCATGATCCGCTCCAACCGGCTGCTGCTCGGCGAGCTGGCGGCCGAGTCGGCGCGCCGTCGCGTGCTGCAGTTGCACGAGCAGTTGAAGGGCAAGGCCGCCGAGACGGCGATCGGCTTCTGGATGCGAGCCTAGCGCGGCACCGGCCACGAGCGCCCGAGCGCGGTCGAGAAAAAGAAGCATCGCTTCGTCAGCGGTAGTCAAACCTTGCAAAGTGGATGAGATCGTCGCGAACGCCGCGTGCAGGCAATACGCCGATGCACTGGCCGGGCCGGCGGCTGCGAAGGCTGCGAGCGCACGTCAAGCAGCGCCGGCGCGACGACCGACAGCAGCCTCAGCGGAACACCATCACCGGTACGCTGGCGTGCGCCAGTACTTTTTGCGTCGAGCTGCCGACGAACAGCTTCACCAGCCTGCTCTTGCGGTGCGCGGCCATGAAGATCGCGTCGCATTGCAGGCGCGCGGCGACTTCGACGATCTTTTCGGCCGGGTCGTCAGCTTGCTCGATCACGTTCTCGCAGTGCACCCCGGCTGCGGCGGCCGCATCCCTGACGGCCACCAGATGTCGGGCCGCCTCGCCGCGCAGGTATTGCTCATACCTCTCCCACTCGCTGGCCGGCATGCTGTTGGCCGAGGGATCGATGGGCAGTTCGTTGGCAACGGTCAGTGCGACAATCTGGCCACCGGTTTTTTTCGCGATCGCGAGTGCTGCCTGCAGCGGCGCATCGAGATCCGGCGAGCCATCGGTCGGTACGAGAATCTTGGTCAGCATGGGTTTTACCGGGTGAGTAGGGCGGGTGAATTGCTTCTTTTGACTATATCAATGTGCCCTTCGGTAAAAATTGACTTGAGTCAAAACGCTCCTGATCCACCGAACAGCAGTCCGGCCGCCTGTCCGAGGCCGAGCAGCAGTGCGGCGCCGATGGTCAGCAGGATGGCCGTTTTCAGTCGCTGCGGCGTATGTCGTTCGTGCCAGAGGATCACGCTGGCCGTCAGCGATAGCGGCAATGACAGCAGCCCCCAGGCGGCGCCGGCCGGAATCAGTGAGCGCAGCAGCAGCGTGGCCAGCCAGCCGTGGGCTGCCAGCGTGATACCGGCGTAGGCCAGTGCCGCGCGCGTTGGCCCCAGCCGCACGACCAGCGTGCGCTTGCCCGCCTGCGCATCCGAGGCGGCGTCCGGAAAGCCGTTCACCACCAGGATAGTGGCGGCCATCAGTCCGTAACTGACCGCGCACAGCACCGGCAGCAGACCGAATTCACGCTGCTGCACGAAGGCGGCGCCGACCACGATCAGCGCCCATGCGACGGCGACGGCTAGCTCGCCGAGCCCGCGCGACATCAGCTGCAAGGGAGGCGCCGAATAGGTCCAGCCGATCGCCAGGCCAAGCGCGCCGATGGCCAGCAGGCCGGGGCCGCTGGTCAGCGCCAGCCAGCTGCCGCCGGCGCCGGCCAGGCCGAGCAGCAGCAGCCCATAGTGCCGGGTGGTGCGCGCCGACACCTGCTGTTGCTGGATGAAGCGGGCGCCGCCGGTGAACGGGACGATGCGGTCGGTATTGATGGCGTCGGCGCCGTTGAGATCGTCGAAGTAATCGTTGAGCAGGTTTGCACCGGCATGTGCGAGCGCCGCCAGCAGCAGGGTCGCACCCGCGCGCAGCGGGGCCAGGGCGGTTGCGGGGCTGGCCGCCGCCGCAGCGATCCCGAGTGCGCAGCCGACCAGGGTGGCGATGATGAAACCCGGCCGGGTCATGGCGAATAGGGTGCGCGGGGAAAGCCGGCTTGGCACGGTCGGTTCGATCGCTGGGTAGGTTGACGGGCGACTGGCGTCCGTCGGGCTGAACGATTTAATTTTTATAAATTTTCTCAGGGAAACGATTCGAATCCAAGAGAAATATCGGCCGGCCGACATTTTCCGGACCGAACCCGCGCCGCTGCCGACCTATCTAAGCGGCATGACACGCCTGCTGCGCATCGCCACCCGCACCCTCGTCGCCCTGACGGCGCTGCTAATCCTTTTGCTGGTGCTGGTGGCGACATTCGACTGGAACCGCGCGAAACCCTGGGTTAACGACAAGCTCAGCGAAGCCAGCGGCCGTGGGTTTGCCATCGATGGCGAGCTGGCGGTGTCATGGCAGTTGCCGCCGCAGGCGTCGGGCTGGCGTCGTTACCTGCCGTGGCCGCAGGTGCGTGCGACCCGGGTGCGCCTGGCCAATCCGGACTGGGCCGGCAGCGCGGCGCTGATGGCGCAGGTGGCCGCGCTGGATTTCAGCGTGAACCCGTGGCGCTTGCCGCACAGAGAAATCCAGGTTGCCCAGCTGCGGCTGGGCGGGCCGGTACTGGTGTTCGAGAAACAGGGTGAGCGCCGCAAGAACTGGCAGTTCGATGCGGCCGGTTCAGGCCAGCGCGGTCGCTGGCAGGTTGCACTCGGGAGCGTCGCAGTCAGCGATGGCCGCGTGCGCTATGTCGAGCCGGACCGACATACTGACGTGCAGCTGCGGCTCGACACCGCCGCCGATGGCAGCGTGCGCTGGCAGGCGGCCGGACGCTATAACGGCAAGCCGCTGGTTGGCCGCGGCAGCGCCGGCTCGCTGCTCGCGCTGCGCGCGGCCGGTGTCAGGTATCCGGTCGATGCGCAGCTCGCCATTGGCGAAACACGCCTTCGCGCAATCGGCAGCGTGACCGATCCGGCCGACCCGAGCGCTCTCGACATCCAGCTCACGCTGTCCGGCGCCAGCATGGCCGAGCTGTTCCCGATCAGCGGGCTGCTGCTGCCGGAAACGCCGGCATTCGACACCCGCGGGCGCGTCGTTGGCCGGCTGACTCCCGGCCAGCTCGACTTGCGCTTTGAGAATTTCAGCGGGCGCGTCGGCCGCAGCGACATCGCCGGCACGCTGGCCTACCGGCAGCAGCAACCGCGTGCGACGCTGCGCGGCCAGGTGGTGTCGCGCCGGCTGTGGCTCGCGGATCTCGGCCGGCTGATCGGTGCCGGCGACGATCGCCACGCCGGTCAGCCCGACGAGCCGCCGCAGCCGCGCGGGCGCGTGCTGCCGGTGTCGCCCTTCCGTACCGAGCGCTGGGACACGATGGACATCGATGTGCGCTTTGCCGGCCAGCGGATCATTCGTCACCGCGCATTGCCGATCGAGCATCTCGACACCCGTATCCGGGTGCAGGATGGCGTGCTGACGCTCGATCCGCTGGCGTTTGGGATCGCGGGTGGCACGCTGGCGGGCACGCTGCGCATCGACGGCCAGTCTGCGCCGGCGCAGGGCACGCTGGCACTGAGCGCGCGCCGGCTGGCGCTGGCACGGCTATTCCCGCAGATCGGTGATGCGCCCGCCAGCATCGGCAACCTGAACGGGCAGCTGCGGCTGACGGCCAGGGGCAATTCGGTCGCCGCGCTGCTTGGCAGCGCCAGCGGTGAGCTGCGCGCGGTAGTCGGGCGCGGCACGGTCAGCAAGTTCATGCTCGAGGCCGCCGGCCTGAATATTGCGAATGCTGCGTTGGTACGCCTTTTCGGCGACCGCCAGGTGGCATTGCACTGCCTGGTGGCCGACCTGCAGCTGAAGGAGGGCATCGCGCTGACCCGCGTGTTTGTGCTCGACACGGCGGAGGCGACGGTCAGCGTGACCGGCGCAGTCAACCTGCAGGGCGAGCGCTACGACCTGACCGTGCAGCCCGAGAGCAAAGGCGTGCGTGTGCTGTCGCTGCGCTCGCCGTTGTATGTGCTGGGCAGCTTCGCTGATCCCGAGGTGGGCATTGACACGCGCCGGGTTGCGCTGAAGGCCGGCGCGGCGCTGGCACTCGGTGCAGCGGCTGCGCCGATCGCCGGCTTGCTCGCGCTGGTCAGTCCCGGCGATGCCGGGCAGCGCCCGTGCGCGGCGCTGCTGCAGCGCGGGCGACGCTGAGCCGGCCTGCACTCGCCGCGCAGCAGGGATGCGCAGCCAATGCCGGCGTGATTCCCTCTGGCTAAGTGAGAATCGTTCTCACCGGTTAGAATATCGTTATTGTCTTTTTGCTCTGGTGATAACTTAGTCATGCGACTCCTACCCTGCCTGCTGGCCATCGGTACTGCCGTGGCCGCCCTGCTTGCGCCGGCCGCCCATGCCGACACCGTGACCGTCTATTCGGCGCGCAATGAACAGTTACTCAAGCCCTTGCTCGATCGCTTCAGCAAGGACAGCGGTACCGAGATCCGGCTGCTGACCGCGAACGAGGGTGCGCTGCTGGCGCGACTCAAAGCCGAAGGTGCGAGCACGCCGGCCGATGTACTGATCACGGTCGACGCTGGCAACCTGTGGCTGGCCGCGCAGCAGGACCAGTTGCGGGCGCTGAACTCGGCCGTACTGCAGAAGAACATTCCGGCGCACCTGCGCGATCCGGGCAACCAGTGGTTCGGCCTGTCGGTGCGCGCGCGCACGATCGTCTATGCCAAGGCGCAGCTGAAACCATCCGAGCTGTCGACTTATGAAGACCTGGCCGCGCCGAAATGGAAAGGCCGGCTGTGCCTGCGCACCAGCAAGAAGGTGTACAACCAGTCGCTGGTGGCGATGATGATCAGCGAGTTCGGCGAGCAGAAGACCGAGGCCATCGTGCGCGGCTGGGTGGCCAACCTCGCCACCGATCCGTTCCCGGACGACACCTCGCTGCTGAAGGCGATCGCCGCCGGCCAGTGCCAGGTCGGCATCGCCAATACCTATTATCTCGGCCGCCTGCTGGCGAAGGAGCCGGATTTCCCGGTCGGGCTGTTCTGGGCCAATCAGAATGGCAGCGGCACCCATGTCAACGTGTCCGGCGCAGGCGTCACCCGCCATGCGAAGAACCCGGCCGGCGCGCAGAAGCTCATCGAGTACCTGTCGCAGGAAGGCGCGCAAAACTTCTATGTCGACGAGGACTTGGAGTTCCCGGCCAACCCGAAAGTCCAGCCGAACTCGGTGGTCAAGACCTGGGGGCCGTTCAAACCCAACCTGCTGAACGTGTCGAAGGCCGGTGAGCTGCAGGCGGCGGCGACGCGCCTGATGGATCGTGCCGGCTACAGGTAAGCAATGGGCGTGAGCGCATCGCGGCCGGCCTGGTCGGTGCTGCCGATTGCGCTGCTGACCCTCGTGCCGCTGCTGGTGGTGGCGGCCAGCTGGCTGCAGCCGCAGCCCGAGGTGTGGGCCCACCTGCGCGAATTCGTGCTGCCGCGCGTGCTGGCCAACACGCTGTGGATGGCGGCCGGCGTGGCGCTGCTGACCGCGCTGCTCGGCATCTCGCTCGCGTGGCTGACCGCCGTCTGCGAGTTTCCCGGACGGCGCTTTTTTGCCTGGGCGCTGGTGCTGCCGCTGGCGCTGCCCGGCTATGTGTTGGCGTCGGTGATGGTCGGGCTGCTCGATTACAGCGGGCCGCTGCAAACAACCCTGCGCGCCGTCTTCGGGCCGGCCGTGGCCTTGCCGCCGGTACGCTCGGTCGGCGGTGCGGTGCTGGTGTTCGGGCTGGTACTGTATCCGTATGTCTACCTGCTGGCGCGCCAGGCGTTCC
>JACCDS010525881.1_pt1 | contig 18720 bp, 12 predicted proteins | sample 7446441 | NCBI WGS metagenome assembly JACCDS01 (sample SAMN15323445, study PRJNA562643) | freshwater metagenome | isolation source: river surface water | place: USA:Blue River Watershed | collected 2017-08-17
ATTGCTTTTGGCTTTGAAGCGCTTGCCTTCGGCTTCAAGTTGCTCCAGCCTGCGCATGGCAATCTCGTTGCCGTGTTCGGCATCCTTGAAACCGTACAGACCGGTATAGTGCCGGGTTTCAAAACGGATGATATCGCCTTGATCGAGTTCGCCAGTTTTGAATAGTCGCGGTTCAGGTCATAAAAGGCCAGCCACGGGCGCAATACCATGCTGTAGATCGCCAGCCCGTTTTGAATGGTGTACAGGGCAAACTGAAAGTAATGGCCACTAATATGGCGCACGCTGCCATCTTCGCGTTTCAGATGAATGCACACCCGCTTGGCTTGCACCGCTTTCAAGGCAATGCTGGCGTCGTCGGACAACAGGGTCAGCGTAAATTCAAAATCGCACGAGAGCGATTCTTTGGCTACCATGGTTTCCGGCAGTAGCACCGCATTCGGGCCATTGTTGTCGGGGAAAGTCAGGGTCATCAAACGCGGGGCACTTTGCAGCCACTGGGCCAGGGTGTCAAGCATAAGATGCGCCGACAAGGAGAGGGTGGGCACTCAATTTTTGCATAAAAGAAATCTTTTGTGAGGATTATTTGAACGTGACGGCATTATATTGAAAAATGGCATTAGAAACAAGAAAATTTTATTTCTTATCACCGAATGGAATTATGCAAGGATTTACCAGGCATAGGCAGCGATCAGCCCGCCGCGCCCTTTTCTCGAATCGCGTTCAAAACCATGAGCAAAGCACACCCAGCGCCCCGGAATCGTCCCTTGAACCTCCACTGGGGAACCCTGCCCCACTTGTGGTTCGCGGAAAAATTGTTCTTATCCTATCATGCAAGACATGTTTTGCCTTGCCCAAACCGGGATGAACCAGAGGCCACAACCAGTGCCAGACCACAGAAAAACCCGAATCATTGACAGCACGCCCGGCACCTGCCATGCTGGCAACCATTAACGCTTTTTGCAATGCTATGTCTCGGGAGAACGCCATGAAAGGCAATGTTGGTGCGATTATTTTGATTGTGGTTGGTGCGCTGCTGCTGGGGCGCAATCTGGACTTGTTTGACTTTAATTTTTTCCAGTTGTTTTCCACTTGGTGGCCGGTGATTTTGATTGCGGTCGGTGCCGCGATGATGTTCAATCGGGACGAGGAAAACAAGCGCAAATGAGCAGTGGCAAATCGAGTGTGACGCGGGTGCCCTGCCCGCTGGCACTATCGATGCTGATCTGGCCTTGCAACAAGGCCGTGACCAGATTATAGCTAACCGGCAAACCAAGCCCATGCCGCCCCTGTGCCAAGCGGGTATGGGCCAGCGGCGTGAAGATGGATGCCAAATCTTCTGCGGCAATGCCCACGCCGTCGTCATGCAGCACCATCAGCACCCTCTCCCCCACCAGCACGGCAGATAAATGCAGTTGACCGCCACTGCGCCCGGGGAAGGCATGGGTTAAGGCATTGCCGATCAGGTTTTCCAGTACCCGCGCCAGTGTGCTCGGGTAGCTGTGCAGCATCAACTCGGCTGGAACGGCGAGTGTAATCCGGTGCTCGCCCGCCTGAAACAGGGGTGCCAATAGTTGTATGACTTCTTCACACATCCCCGCGAGCGAAAACTCACACAATTCCAGCGTATGCTGATCGACCGCCACCTGTTTGAAATTCCTGACCAGTGCCGCTGCCACCGATAAATCGGCATCGATTTGCCCTGCCATCTGGCCGATGTTACCCAGTTCGGCCAGCAGTGTGGCTTTGTCACCTATCGCGCCAAGCGTGCCATGAATGTGCTGCAATTGTTGTATCTGCTGCTCACAGGCTACCAGCGGCTGTTGCAGTTGTTGCGCCACCCCCGCGACCAGTGAACCGAGCGATACCAGTTTTTGCTGCTCCAGCAATTTGGTGCGGGTGGTCTGAACGCGGCGGTAGGTCAGGGCATTGTCAATCGCAATCGCGCCGTAGGCACACAGCGTGCCAAAAATTAATTGCCGTTCTTCGTCAAAGGCCAAGCGTTCAAACGATTGCAGGCTCATCACGCCCAGTACCCGCTGCGCCAGCGTCAGCGGTGCAAACAGCGCGCTGCGCACGGTGTGGCCGGTGCCTTCGATCTGGTTCCAGTCACGGTCAAACTGATCGTAATCACGCACGATCATGCGCCGCTCTTGCCAGGCGCGTACTGAATCGGCCTGCGCATCGTTCGCTTCAATCGGTTCCATTTGAAATGGCTGGCCCTGCTCTAGCCCGAGTGCCAGATGCAATTGCAGGCTGTCTTGATCGAGCAAAAAAATCAGCAAGCTATCGACCGGCAGCAAGCCGCTCGCCTGTTCGGCCAGTGCCTGCAAGACTTGCTGCAAATCGAGCCGGGCGGTTATTTGCAGGCCGATCTGGCTCAGGCGGTGCAGGGTTTGGTTGCTGTGCGTCAGTGCAGCGGACAGGCTGGCGGCACTGTTGGCCAGTTGCCGGTGGTGTTCCGAGCTGGCCCGGGCTTCGGCGGTTTGCCAGGCAATGCGCAGTGCAATGGTGCTGCGGGTGCCATCGAGCCGGTGGTTGCGGTCGCGCGCCAGATTGGCTTGTTGCATGATGGCGTGGGCTTCGGTAAAGCGACCCAGCCGCGCATATTCGCGCGCCAGTTCATCGGGCAAGCCGGTCACGATCTGGTATTGGTGCAGGGTCTGCGCGACATGGTAGGCTTGCAGCAGGGTGTTCAGGCTGGCACTTTGGCCTGGGTTTTGGTCCGCACTTTGCTCATTCGTTGCGGGCGGATCGGTTTCCAGGGCGCGCTGGATGCGGGCCAGTACCCGCCACGCGGCAATCTGGCCCGGCACATCTTCAATTTTTTGTGAGAGTGCCAGTGCCGCTTCGGCCATTGTCAGTGCGCTGTCACAGCGCCCGAGTGCCAGCAGCGCGCACGCTTGGCCGCGTCTGGCCTGGGCCTGAAAATCGGTCTGATCAATCCGGTCGGCTTTTTGTTGCAGGCGAATAAAATAATCCATGGCCTGCGGGTAATGGGACAGGTCGAGCGCCAACTCTGCCAGATAGGATAGGTTCAGGATAAAGTTGCGCGAATCGCCCAATCCTTCAAACAGGTCATGGGCGCGCGTCAGGTAGCTGTTGGCCTGTGCCGCTTGGCCCTGCAAGCGCAAGGTTTCACCGATTTGCGACAGGCACAGTGCGATGCTGGCACGCCAGCCCATGCGCTCGGCCAATTCGAGCGCGCGCTGCATCCATTCCAGCGCGGCATGGTGTTCATTTAGGGCATTGAAGGTGGCACCGGTGTTGGACAGGGCCAGAATCGCCCAGCGCAGTTGGCCGGTGGCGTACATGCCGTCAAAGGCGGCAATCCAGTACGATACGGCTTGCGCGCAATCATTGCCCCAAGCCCGGGCGCTGGCATGGAAATACTGTAAATGGGCCTGTGCGCCGGGCGGCACACCGGTTTGATCGAGCGCCAAGCGCTCTCTCCATTTGGTGTAGGCATGTGGCCCGTCGTGAAAAATATCGAGCACGGCCTGCAAGCATTCGCAATACCACATGCGCTCCGACTGCCGGCAGCCGATTGCCAACAAACATTGCCGGGCCTGCTCCAGATGTGCCAGCCGTTCGGCAAACTGGCCGCGCGTGGTGTGAATCGCAACCGAGAGCAGATGGGCGTCGATCTGGCACCACGCCAGCGGGGTTGGCCCGGCTGCCTCGGCATCGGCTATTGGCTCGCCTGTTGCGGCTTGCACTATCTGCATGGCCTGTGCTACCTGACCGAGCGCAGCATCAAATTCGCAGCCCAAAAACAGGATTTCACCGCGTATCAGTGCCAGCCGCACCTGTGCAGCCCGGCGTGCCTGCCCTTCTGCTGGCAAGCGCCCTTCGGCACTGGCGGCCCATTGCAGTGCCGCCTGAGAATCGCGCTCACGTGCGTGCCAAGCCAGTTGCAGCAGTAAATCCAGATCGCCCGGGGTATCGGCCAGTTGTGCCTGCCACTGGGCAAATTGTTGATCGGTGACAAAAAAATCCATCACAATCCCCTTGCATCGAACGAGGCATGGCCGCTGGCGGTGTCTACCGAGAGCGGCAAATCGAGCATGAAGCTGCTGCCATGGCCGATTTGGCTTTTGACGGTGATCTGGCCATGCCACAGGGTATGGATGATGCTGTGCGCGACCGACAGGCCAAGCCCGGAATGGCCCTGCCCCATTTTGCTGGTGAAGAATGGTTCGAATACCTGTTTTTGCTGTTCCGGGGCAATGCCACAGCCATCGTCTTCCAGTACCAGCCGAACCTGTTCGGCACCATGCATGCGCGCCGCCAGCCGCAGGCGACCGGCTTGCCCCGGTGCATAAGCATGTGCGAGGGCGTTGCCGATCAGTTGTTGCAGTACCTGTTGCAGTGGCCCGGGGTAGCCATCTTGCACGCAATCGGGCGGGATGTCGAGCGTCAACTGCACGCCCGCTTGTTGCAAGGCGGGCTGCATCTGGTGCGCCAGATGTTGGCACACCTGGGCCAGATCAAATTGCTGGCGCTGTACTTGGCCGTGATCAACCACGACTTGGCCAAAGCTGTCGAGCAAACCGGCGGCGGCATGGACACTGGCTTGCAGCAGGGCGATTTCTTGTTGGCTGTCGTCGAGCCAGGTTTGCCATTCGCGCCGGGTCAGGTTGCCATTGCTGAGCCGGGTTTGCAGTGCGCGGCACGATTGGGCCAGACTGCTGCTCATCATCAGGCCATTGCCCAGCGGAGTGTTGAGTTCATGCGCTACGCCCGCGACCAGACCACCTAACGCGGCCAGTTTTTCTTGTTCGGCCAGTGCGCTCTGGGTCGCGAGCAACTGACGCCAGGTGTAGGCGTTATCGAGTGCAATTGCGGCATAGGAGCACAGGGTATGAAAGATCAATTGTTCGCGTTCGCCAAATGCGTGCCGGTGCTGGGATTGAATGCTCATCACACCCAATACGCGCTGTCCGATCAATAGCGGTGCAAACAGTGCCGAACTGGGCGTGAGTGTGCCGGGATGGGGTGCCGGTGCGCCTTCCGACCAATCCAGATGCAACGGCTCGCGCTGGGTCAGGCAGCGCACCGACAGGTGGCTCTGGTCATCAATCGATAGTTGGCGCAGTGGCAGTGGCTGGCCCTGTTCCAGCCCAAACACCCGCACCAGCCACTTTTCCTGCACTAAATACACGGCAAACGAATCGAGTTTGAGCAATTGCCCGACGTGTTCGGCCAGTATCTGAAACACGGCATCCGGGTCTAACTGGCTGGTAATTTGCTGGCCTATCGTATCAAGATGTTCCAGCGTTTGCCGGGTTTGCAAGAGCAAGGCCAGATGGCGCTCTTTTTCCTGCGCCAGTTGCTGTTCGCGCTCGCATTCAGAGCGCACCCGTTCTGACTGATAGCGAATTTGTAGCGCAATCGCGCGCGAGGTGGCTTGTGCGGTATGGGTTTTTTCGCGCGCCACGCTGCCCAGACAGGCCATTTCATACGCCTGTTGCGGCTGGCCCAAGCGGATATATTCGTCTGCCAGCGCATCAAACAAGGGGGCTTCGATGATATAGCCATCAATCCGCGCCGCCGTGGCCAGTGCCAGTTGCCAGTAGTGCAGCGCTGCGCCGCTGCCACTCTCCTCACTCTCCTCACTGTTTTCACTGGCGTCACTGAGCGGCACCAGCGAATCGGGCAAATTGTGCCCGGTATGGATTTGCGCCAACATCTTCAGGACATCGAATTCGCGCTTGGCATCACCACTCTCACGCGCTACGCGCCAGCCCTGATGCGCCAGCGCCAGCGCCGCCGCCGCTTCGCCCATGCGCAGCCGGATGGCGGCCAGCCCGCACAGTGCCAGCACTTGGAAATCGAGGTACTGCAACTGTTGGCCCAATTGCTGCAAGCGGGTGAAATGGTCCAGCGCGGCATGGCTGTCACCCGAATCGAGCGCCAATTGGCCCTGATACACCAAACCAATGCCAAAATTGCGCGTGGCAGGCGCGGCTTCGAGCAGCGACATGCCTTCCTGCAACAAGTCCTGCGCCCCTTCAAAACGCCCGAGCCGACGCAGCGTTTCACCGGTTTGCAGCAGCGCCAGTGCCAGCGTGCCGCTCCAGCCGGTCTGACGCGCCAGCGCCAGCGCCCGGTCATTCCATTCGAGCGCCGCTTCGTGTTCGTTCAATTCGTTCAAATGGTCGCCAACATTGCTGGCGGCCACAATCGCCACACGCAACTGGCCGGACTGTCCGGCCACTTCAAATGCGGCCATGAAACAGGTTGCCGCGTCGTGCCGCAGCACAGGCATCGCCGCGCGCAGGCAATGCAATTGGGCCGCCAGCACCGGATGCAGGCCACGCGGCTCCATGGTTTGCCAGTGTTGCAGCGGCAAACCGGGCTTGCGGGCAATGACATCTAATATGATCAGTGCGATTTCAGCGGCCTGGGTGCGCACGCTGTCACCGGCTTGGCGTGCCGTTGCGATGCATTGTTGGCGAAACGCACGGCGCTCTTGGTCGCGCCCGGTTTCGGTACGCTGGAATGACAGCAGCGCATACACGTCGGACAGCAGCAACAAATCACCGCTGCTCTGGGCCTGTTGCAATAATTGTTGTAATCGTGCATCTTGCTCCGGGCTAGAGCGGTGCAGGCATATTAATTCGAGTTCAATCAATTCGAGCCGCAACAAGGCCGTGGCTTGTTCGGCGGGTTCCAGCGCGTGCTTGATCTCGGCTGGTAACTGTTGGCACAACGCCATAACTTCTGTTGATTTTTCTTGACGCCAGTACCACGCCAATGCCAAACGGGCACGACAACGCTGCGCCGCATTCAATTGCGGCAGGCTCGCAGCCAAGCGCGCCACGTCATCACGATGGGCAAAAAATTCCATGAACCGTTCACCATTGCATCCGGTTTGCTGAGCTTACATCGTACCGGAAACCGGGTTCGGGTGCCACGATTTTTCCGGTTGGCAAACCGGGGCTGGCGCAAAGTGGCGTGGTTCAGAGCGGTTGATTAGCCGCGCCGTTGCGCGCGGTATTCTGGCCGCTGTACTCTGATAACGACTTAATGAAAGATGTCCTGCAAGCTCGGCTGATCAAATATGCGCAAACTCCAGCGCCCGAGTTCTTCGGTACTGGCATCGCGCAAGTAGGCCAAGACCCAATCGGGCAGCGGGCCAAAACGCATCTCCAACTGTTTTTGCAAAAGCTGGGCCTGGCCCAGTTGTACGCCTTCCTGTCGCCCCAGTTGCACACCTTCTTGCCGCCCCAGTTGCACACCCTCCTGCCGCCCTTCTTGCCGCCCCTGCTGATGCCCTTTCTGCCAGCCTTCTTGCTGCCATTGCTCTGTCCATTCAGTGATCCGTTCAGCCAACATGGTATTTCCCTCCAAAATATTCCTCAGTTCACGTTGCTTTATGCCCGGCATGCGGGCGGGTAACAGCACGCGCCCGATCCACACCGTGAAGCAGCGCCGCAAACGCGTGCGTTCCGGTGCCCTTAACCAATCTTTCAGCGCTTCAATGGCTGTTGCCATTGCTTGCGCATCGCGGCTTTTTTCCAGCCGCATCAGTGCCGCCGCCAAATTTTTCAAAGAAAACTGAGCCGTTTCATCGACAACACCAATTTCCACCAGAAAATACCGCAAATGCGGCATGTATGCAAGCAGGCCACCGGGCAATTGTTCAATCAATTCATCGATATCGCGTTTGGCCCACCACTTGGTTTTGCCATTGTATAACACGATCGGAAATACCGGGGGCAGCTTGCCATTGGGCAGCAATTTGCCAGTGGCAATAATATCCTGATACAGCAGGGCCAGATAGCCCATGATGCGTACCGCCATGATCGGATCGACTTCGGATTGAAATTCCAGCAAGATGTATACATACACTGGCTGGCCCTTGATATTGACCCGCCAGATGATGTCGTCCAAGCGCTCGCGCAAGTCATCGGTGATGTAGCTGTTCGGTTCTCGCTCCAAAGTGGAGAAATCGACCTCGGCCACCCATGGCTCATCGACAAAGCCGATAAACAGGTCGCGGATCATTTCCGGGTTGCTGAAAATGAGTTTGTAGCTTCGGTCGTGGCGCATGGGGTAAATTTGACGTGATCACTAAATGGCATGGTAGCAGATTACTACGTCATTTTTTCATGCCTTGCTATTTACCTAAAATAAAATGCGCCCCAACATTGCAGCGGGCGCTTGGTGCATCGGTCAAATCCGGTGTTTCAGGTTATGATACCGTTCCTGCATGACTATAAACACCCGATAGTCAACCGATAGTCAACCGATAGCCACCCGATAGCCACCCAATAGCCAACCATGACATCACCCTTGCTGCGCATCCACCATACCGCCCTGATCTGTTCGGACTACGCTACCTCGCGCCGGTTTTATCATCAGATACTTGGCCTGCCGATACTTGCCGAAAACTGGCGCGCCGAACGCAGCTCGTGGAAGCTTGATCTGCAATTGCCCGATGGCGGGCAGCTTGAACTGTTTTCTTTCCCGTCCCCGCCGCCGCGCCCCTCACGCCCGGAAGCATGCGGTTTGCGCCATTTGGCTTTTGCTGTGGCCGATCTGGATGCGGCGCTGCTGCATTTGCAAGCGCACGGGGTGTGTACCGAAGCGGTGCGGGTGGATGAATATACCGGTGCCCGCTTTGTGTTTTTTGCCGATCCGGATGGTTTGCCGCTGGAATTGTACGAGACTGGGCGCTAACGGCCCGGTTTATTCGTCACCGATCCGGCTTTGCCCGGTCCGTTCCCGTGCGTAGCCGACTGCACGCTGCAACTGGTTTTGCAGCAAGGCAAAATCGGGCATCTGGGTCGGGCATTCTGCCACCCTCATTTCCGGCACGCCAGTGCAATTGTCGCGACAGTGTAGCGACAATTTGCCGGCCATACGCTGCGATGCGGCCCGCTTCGATCAGGCGGCGTAACGCATCGAACCAGCCTTGCGCGGCTGGGGTTGGCTTGGGTGGTTTTTTGTTGGCGACTTTCATGGGGTCGCGCCTTGGCCAAAGTATATCAAGGCTTTTTCACTTGCAGACGCTGGGCCATGTGCTTGGCTGCACGTTGCAGTTCTGGTTCTAGTTCATCGAGCATTTGCAGGCGATTGGCTGTGATTGCTTCAGCCGCCAGCAGTAGCGGGCGCGCATGCTTGGCAAAGTCCAACTCGCGCAGGACTGGCAGCAGTGTGGCGTATTGGGCCAAGGCTGGAGCCAGAAAATCTTCTACCATGGCTGTGCTGGCCAAGGCGGTGGCAATGTCCACTGATTCAGCCAGTAGTTTGGCGATGGCTGCGCGCAAAGCGGGTACGTCGCCCGCTGCCAATGCCTCTTGCTCAGCTTGCTCCAAGCCACAACGCTGGCCACGCAGTTGTTCTCCCAACTTTAACAGCACATGCCCCGTTTCCGGCACATCACCGGGGGCCAAATATTCCTCAAGTTGCCCGCCCTCTTGCTGCAATTCTTCCAGACTAAACATCGCCTCCAAAAAGCGCGTCAACCCGAGCACGTTTTGCCGGATGCGCCGATTGGCGCGCATTTGCAACCAAAGCCGGAACAATTGCTCGGCAATCCGGTATTGGGTGCGGCCATGTTCGGCAGTTTTTTCCACCAACCCTTCACGCACCAAATTCTCCAGTTGCGCCGATACGCTGCTGGTAACAAGCTGACAATGCTGCCCGACTTCTGCCGCCGTCAAGCCATAACGCAAGCCGTCTTCCGAACGACACACCGCCAGCGCGTGCATGACCACCTGTGCCTGTTCGGCCAAATCTTCAAAGCGTGCCTTGTAGTAAGGCGTGGTCAAATCCATCAAACGCTCAAAATCTTCCACCGCCCGGCTGTTTGGCCCCTGCCGCAACAATTCAAAAATCAATCCAAGCGCACGCGGATTGCCGCCAGTTAGTTCATACAGCGCTTCGACCCGGCTTGGCCGCTGTTGCAGCCGCTGTTTAATGTCGGCCAAGCCGCGCAAATCGGCCAGCCGCGCCAATACTGCATTCACGTCTTGCAAACTAAGCCTGACCAAGCGCTTCGGGATAAAAAAGTCGTAAAACGCTTTATCGACATCGACAAACGGTTCGGACAAACGCACCGAGCCGCCAATCACAATCGGGGAGGAAGTGGTGGACAGGCTTTCACGCAGCGCCCAATATGCCGGAGCTTGCGCATCCTTGAGCTTGCGCCCGGATTTATCGATCCGTTCAAACACCAAATCAAGGTTATCGACCAGCAACACCGGACGCAAACCAAGTTCGGCGCAATACTGTTGCAGGCATTGCAACCCGGCATCGGACAGCGGATCAGTCGTTTGGCTTTTACCACGCGCCATAGCCGTACCAAGCCGGTCGGCCAGCGCGGTTTGTCCGCTACGGTCAAGCTCATCAAGCAAGGCATCACAGGCGGCCCACCAAAAATCAGACAGATTTTTAACTTGATACAGTTCTTCAGGAAAAGACAGCGCAATCAAATGGTCTTGCAAATCCGCATCACGCCGCAAGGCCACAGCCAGCCGTTTGAGCAACGTAGTTTTACCCGCGCCGCGCAAGCCCACCAGCAGGTAGTGCTGTACGCTACCTTGGCGCGGCGTATGCGCCAGTTCGTCGCGCAGAAAGGTGAACTCCTCCTGACGCGCCACGAAGTTTTTCAGCAAGTCGTCGTCACTCAACCAATCCGGGTTGTAGTGGTGCATGGCAGGGCTACTGTTAACCGGTGAACCAGCAATATTGTCCATATAGCACTCCAAGTCAGGAAATTTCAGGCCATGCGCGCCACGGCATCAGCGCAGTACTATGGAATCATAGCACAATAAAATCATAGTACTATAAATTTATAGCGCTACAATTCTATAGCCCTCAGACTTTCACACCCCAAGGCCGTACCGGGGCCGCAATTGTCGCGACAGTGTAGCGACAATTCAGGCGCGCCGGATAGATTGGCAGTGGAACGAGTTGAGACAAGCGCTTGACTTCCCGCCCCATTCCCGGCACGATGGCACGGTTTTTACCATTTACCCCGAGTTTTCATGCCCGCTACCCGCCTTTTGCCGGTTCTTTTGGTTCTGATTGGCCTTTTGCCCTGCACCCTCCCCTCCGCCATGGCGACTGACATGTGGTGGCGCTATATGGCGCGCTTTGAAAAGGGGCGCGGCGTGATCAACACCGATCTGGCCCTTGCCAAACGGGCACCGCTGGCCGATTATCCGTATCTAATCATCACCGGTTCCACCTATAAAACCAATATCCTTAATCCTTTGCCCAACGAAAAGGAAAAGGCCCGGCTAAAGGTATTGACCGAACACGAAATGGCGGTGATGCGCGCCGCTGGGCCGATTGTGTACGCCGGTAATTTTTCTTATGCCGGTGAGTACACGCATTATGTGTATGCGCAAAAAGTCGATGGGGTCAAGGAAGCGCTGGCCAAGCTGTATGCCGGACCAGCCCAGTTGTGCAAACCATGCCGCAGCTACACCGTGATCAAGGAAGACCGCGACTGGCGTACCTATAAAAAGTTTTTATACCCGAATCCGCAAACCCGTAACTTTTATCGCGGCCAACTGACCAAGCTTGGCATTCCGATTGAGTATTGATCGAACCCGGATCGACCATGGACAACCCCACCGAACTGGCAAAGATCCAGCAATTTCTGGCTCAAATCGGCATCGTACTGCATGAACGGGATTTGCCCGACACAACGTTTTTGCCGGGCCTGCAACTTGGCCCCGGTTGTGTGTATGTCGATTATGCCAAACTGGCCTGGCCCGGAGACCTGTTGCATGAAGCCGGGCATTTGGCGGTGACGCCGCCCGAACATCGGCATCAGGTCGGCACGCCGTTGCAACCGGCAAGCTGGCCACCGGATGGGGAAGAACTGGCTACCCTGCTCTGGAGTTATGCCGCAGCACGCCATATCGGCATTGCGCTAACTACCGTATTTCACCCGCATGGCTACAAGAATGATGCCGACTGGCTAATTGAGCGCTTTGAAGCGGGTGACCATATCGGTTTGCCGTATCTGGAATGGATAGGCTTGACGTTTGGACCAAAACGGGCAAAAGAGGCCGGTGTGCCACCGTTTCCGCACATGCTGGCTTGGCTGCGCAGTTAAAGCTCCCCCAATCTGCCACTATCTGCGCCCTACCTGCGCCCTACCTGCATCGATCCACCGCCATACCAGCGTTGCAGGAATGCCGCAGCATGCTACCTACAAGCAAATCGAATCAATCATCGATTCCGCTGTGACAACATTTTTCCCCTTACCCAACAAGCGCCGATTTTTTGCTTTCCAAGTCGCACCAGCCATGTTACCGTATGAACCGTGCCTGGCGACCTCATTGCACCAGTTCAATAAATGATGTAAAGTAAGTTTTATCAAACTACAATGTCGTTATATCACGCGTGCTATGCCGGGGTTCTCTACCGCGCCACCCGCCTTGAGGAAAAGTAATTAATGGAAGCCATCGCCGATCATATTCAAACCCCGCGCCTAAAGGACTTTTTCCTTGGGCGGCAACCGATTTTGGATCGGCAACAAAACCTGTATGGCCATGAGTTGCTGTTCCGCAGTGCCGGACAGGACACCGCCCAAATTACGTCCGATCTCTCTGCCACCGCTGCCGTGATCGCCCATGCGGCAGAGTTGGGCATGGAAAAAACCCTGGGCGATACGCTCGGGTTTGTCAATGTCGATGCAGCGGTGTTGATGAGCGACATTATCAAATTCTTGCCCCGTGAACGGGTGGTGCTGGAAATTGTGGAAACGATGCAGGTCACCCCGGAAATTCTGGCCCGGATTGGCGAACTGGTACAAAAGGGCTTTCGCTTCGCGCTCGACGATGTGATAGCCGATACCGATCAGGTCAAGCAATTATTGCCGTATATCGATGTCATCAAAATCGATCTGCGTGACATGCCAATGTCGGCCCTGCTCAAACTGACACCGCATTTCAAACGGGCCAACAAAACCTTGCTGGCAGAAAAGGTGGAAACCCAGGAAGAGTTTCAAACCTGTCTCGATCTCGGGTTTGATTTGTTTCAGGGCTTTCATTTTGCCCGGCCACACATCATCAGCGGCAAAAAACTGTCGCCGTCCAAGCTGGCGGTGATGCATTTGATGGCGCTGTTAAATTCCGATGCCGATAATGCCGAGATTGAAACGGCGATCAAGCGTGATGTGTCGCTCGGCTTGAATTTGTTGCGCTTGGTGAATACCCCAGCGGTCGGTGCCCGGCAAAAAATCGATTCCTTAAATGCTGCGCTGATGGTGCTGGGCCGCCGCCAGTTGCAGCGCTGGCTGCAAATTACGCTGTATGCCGAACCATGCCGCCAGGGCCATTGCATGAGCCCGCTATTGTCACTGGCCACCACGCGCGGGCGCTTGCTTGAATTATTGGCTGAAAGACTGCAACCGAACCAGCGCCAATTGTCCGAACAGGCGTTTACGGTTGGCATCATGTCGCTGATGGATGCGCTGTTTTCACTGCCGATGGAAGAGATTTTGCAGCAGGTGGCGGTGGTGGAACCGGTGGAACAGGCACTGTTGCACCGTACCGGGTTTTGTGGCGAACTGTTAAAGCTGGTCGAGTACCTGGAACAGATCAAGGAATGTGCCAGTCAGGTACCGCAAATGTTGCAGCGGCTGGAATTGCCGGTTAGCGAATTGCTCAATATTGAAGTGGCGGCCTTTGAATGGGCTGATAATGTGGCACGCAGCGCGTTGTAACGTCCGGCATCCCTACTCGGTGTTGGTTGTTTGGCGGGCTTTTCCGCTACACTGTTATCCATTGCCACTTTGGATAATGCCATGTCCAGTATTTTGCTCAGTGTCACCAAGATATCGAAATCATTCGGCACCCGGCGTGCGCTCAATGATGTCTCGTTTCAGGTCAAGCGTGGCCAAACACTGGGTTTGCTGGGGCCGAACGGGGCGGGCAAATCGACCACGGTTGGCATTGTCTGCGGCCTGCTGCACCCGGATGCGGGCAGCGTGTTACTCGATGGCCACCATGTCCACGAAGGTTACGATGCGGTCAAGCTGAAAATTGGGCTGGTGCCGCAGGAACTGGCGCTGTTTGATGATTTGCCGGCGCTAGAAAACCTGAAGCTGTTCGGCGCACTGTATGGCTTGCAGGGTGCCAAACTCAAACAGCGCTGTGAAGAGGTCTTGTATCTGGTCAATTTGCACGAACGGGCCATGGACAAGCCGAACAGTTTTTCCGGTGGCATGAAACGGCGGCTGAATCTGGCCTGCGCCATGTTGCACAATCCCGAATTGCTGATTCTCGATGAGCCAACCGTCGGGATCGATCCACAAAGCCGCAATGCAATTTTTGAATCGCTGGAACGACTGCGCAAGCAGGGCCATGCCCTGATTTATACCAGTCACTACATGGAAGAGGTCGAGCGGCTGGCCGACCATATTGTGATTATCGACCATGGCAAGGTGGTGGCTGATGAAACCCCGGCACACTTGTATCAGCGCCTGCCCGGTCAGGCGGCACTTCATGTCGATTTGCCGCATGCGGCGCTGCCGGAACTGGTGACCCGCCTAAAAACCCGCGAAGGTGTTACCCGGGTAGTGGCAAAGGAGCATAGCCTCGAAATCAATCTGCGCGAACCGGAACAGGCGCTGCCACTGCTGAACTGGCTGCGCGAGCAAGGACACAGCCCAACCCATTTTCGCACTGGCCGCGCCAATCTGGAAGAAGTGTTTTTAACCCTGACCGGCCGCACGCTGCGCGACTGATCAATCGACAGCGGAAACCTCACCATGTTCTCTACCCCTGCCCTGCTCGCTTTGATCCGCAAGGATTTGCTGCTGTTTGTGGCCGACCGGCGCGCGTTGCTGCTAACCTTGATGATGCCGGTGGTACTCGGTGCCTTTTTCGGTTTTTTGTTTGGCGGTTCCGGCTCCAGTAACCAGGGTACGCTCGGCATCGGGCTGGTGCTACAAGATCAAAGTGACACCAGCCTGAAAATTGCCGCTAGCCTGAAAGCCGATAGCAATTTGCAGGTGACGACCTTGTCGCTGGAAGAAGCTCAACTGCGGGTGCGCAAGGGCAAGTTGTCGGTTGCGGTGATTGTGCCCGCCGGTTTTGGCGATGCGGCCAGTGCGGCGTTTTTTGGCACGCGTGACAAACCGGTGCTGCCAGTGCTGTACGATCCATCACAAAGCGCGGTGCTGGCGATGGCCAAGGGGATTTTGACGCAATATGTGATGCAGCATGTGTCAAGCGGGGCGTTAAATGGCCCATCCGGCCTGAAAATTATCGATGACAGCCTGAATCAACTTAAAGACGCTACCGCACCGGACAAGATCGAACTGCGCGACTTTTTGGCCAGCGTCAAACAATATCAGCAAAAAGTACAGGCACATAGCCAGGCCAATCCGGGCGCGGTGCCGCAATCGGGGCTGGCGATGCCGTTTACCACCAGTGACCAGCCGCTCTCGTCCGGGCCAAAATATAATGGCTATGGCCACTCTTTTGCCGGTATGAGTGTCCAGTTCATCCTGTTCATGGGGGTCGATGCCGGTATTGCCATGCTGCTGTTGCGTCGGCTGGGGATTTGGCAGCGGATTTTGGCGGCACCGATTGATTTAAGTACGGTGTTGCTGGCACGCATTCTCTCGACCACGATTTTGGCGTTTGGCCTGTTGTGCTTTGTGTTTTTGTTTGCGTTTTTGGTATTTCGGGTCGAGCTGGCCGGTAGCAAGCTCGGCTTTTTCGGGGTGGCGCTGTGCTTTTCGCTGATGACGTCCACCTTTGGCCTGTTCATTGCGGCCTTTGGCAAAACCCCGGAAGCGGCGCGCGGGATTGCGGTGTTCGCCACGCTGATACTGGTGATGCTGGGCGGGGCGTGGGTACCTTCGTTCTTTTTCCCACAATGGCTGCAAACCGCAACCCTGATCGTGCCAACCCGCTGGGCAGTCGATGGTTTGGACGCGATGACCTGGCGCGGTTTGGGCTTTGATGTGGCATTACCGGCCATGGCGGTGTTGTTCGGTTTCACGCTGTTGTTTGGAGGCTTGGCAATCTGGAAATTCAAGCGCGGGCTACCATAACACTTTCTGTACATTTTCTTCACTGTTACGCAAGGGCCACTTGGCTTTGTCCGCTTCGGGTGATGGTTGACAATTATTGCTGTAGAATGATTCTGCAAGGCTGTGCATCAACCTACCGGCCCGGAGCCGATCATGACTGACGAAACGATACTTTGCGTGGACGATGACCCAACTGTACTGGCCGCCCTGCGCGCCCTGTTGGGCAAACTCGGCCCGGGCCATTCGATCGAAATCGCAGAGAATGGTGCTGAAGCGCTGGAAATTGAAGAAGATTTGCGCCAGCAGGGCCGCTCGCTGGCGGTCGTCATCTCTGATTTTTTGATGCCGGACATGCGCGGCGACGAGTTGCTGGTGCGGCTGCATCAGGCCAATCCGCAAACGATTACCATCATGCTGACCGGCCAGAGTGACTTTGACGGGGTCAAGCGCGCCATCAACCACGCCAATCTGTACCGCTTTCTGGAAAAACCGTTTAACAGTGACGATTTGCTGCTGACCGCCAAATCGGCCTGTCAGGCGTATGAACAGCAAAAGGAATTGCAGCGGCAAAATGTCGAACTGAAGGGCTTGAATAGCGAGCTTGAACAAATGCTCGAACGGCTGAAAAACCAGCAGGACGAGCTGGCCAAAAGTGAAGCCAAGGCCACCATCAGCACACTGGTGGCAAGCGTGTCGCACGAATTGGGCACCCCGATTGGCAATAGCGCGCTGATGGTCAGTTCACTGGCCGACATTGCCAACCAGATTCAAAAAATGGTCGATAGCGGGCAAATCCGGCGGGAAGCCTTAAATACCTTCATCCATCAGGTGCGCGATGCCGGTGATTTGTTGCAGCGCAATTTGCAGCGCGCCAATACCCTGTTGCAAAACCTAAAACAGGTGGCGGCCGATCAGGCCAGCGAACAGCGCCGCACGTTCGATCTGCACACCGCGCTGCGCGAAGTCTTGGCCACCATGGCCCCGAGCCAGCGCAACAAGCCGTATCAGGTCAAGCTGGCCATTCCGCCTGGCATTAGCATGGATAGCCGCCCCGGCACGCTGGGCCAGGTGGTGATCAATCTGGTCAATAACGCTTATTTGCATGCGTTTGAAGGGCGCGATCATGGGGTGTTGACCATCAGTGCCGAACCAGCCCACAATGCCAACGGGGTACGGCTGAGCTTTGCCGATGACGGAGTCGGGATTCCCGCCGAACACATGACGCGCCTGCTCGAACCGTTTTTCAGCACCAAAATCGGGCGTGGCGGCACGGGCCTTGGCCTGTCGATTGTCGATAATCTGGTGCGCAAATCACTGGCGGGCAAGCTGCATATTGCCTCCACGCCCGGGGTTGGCACCACGTTTACCATCGATTTGCCGCTCCACCTGAGCGTGCCATAGCTGCTAGCCGCTAGCTGCTACCCGACTGATTGCGCGCGGCGCAAGCTGGCAATGGTTGCCGAGACGTGCGCTACGGCGCGGTTAATGTGGCCAGTCAATTGCATGATGCTGCCGATCAGCCATGCACTCTCCACGATCATTTCCGCCCGTGTATGCTGCAATAGCAGGATATAGTCGCCCAGCGCTGCATCGGCCTGCAAGCGCACCAGATAATCAGCCAGAACCGGGTTGGCTGGCAAACCGGCTCCGGCCAGTTGCGCCAGCACCTGCCGCACCCGCAGACGTTGCTGGCGGCGGCGCAAAGCCGGTTGCAGGGCACTGCCAGCCACCAAGCGCTGGAACAGCCGCAGGTGTTCTGCTTCCAGTTCGCGAAACAGATACGGCATGCGCACCAGTCCCAGTTCCAGACTTTTGGCGATGCGCTGGCCGCTTTGCTTGAGTACCCTGATCGGCACCTCAATCTCCCGCGTGACACCGCCGATCAATTGCCCCAGCGCAGCCGATTTTTCTGATTGCACCAACTGTGCTTCGGTGGCACTCAATTCCTGCAAGGCAGTATGGGCCTGTTGCTGTGCCAGGAGGGCCTGTTGCCGCGCAGTTTCTGCCTCGGCCAGCGCACCGCTCAGAGCCTGGTTGGCGTCCGACAAATCGTGGTTGCTTTGCTCCAGTTCCAAACTGCGCCGCGCCACCCTTGATTCGAGTTGCCGCTCCAGCGTGCGCAGGTTTTCGACCAACTGTTGTTGCGCCGAAAACGCTTGGGCACGCGCCTGCGCACGTTCCCGCAAAATGGTTTGGAGTCGGTCGGCCAGCGCCAATGCCAGCAACAGCATTTCCAGTGCCGAACCGATCTGGGTACCATTCAAGGTCAGGAAATTGACTGGCAACCAACCAAATATGCGTAGCGTTGCGGCCAACCCGCTGCACATCAACACCGCAAAGGCCAGTACAAACCACACCGCACTGCGCTCGCCCCGCCAGGCAAACCACAGGGCCACCGCCAAGATATTGAGCGCAATCCCGGTGTACCAAATCGCCCCGATCCGGAAGATGAACTGGATTTTTAACAGCATCACCAAGGTGAGCAACAAGGTCAGTCCGATTTGCCATTGCAGCACCCGATCAACGCGCGGTGCGATGCGCCGAATTTGCAGCATGTGACGCATAAACAGCAGCAACACGGTCAGTGACAAGCCAAAACCGACACCATTGGCAATATCCGACCATGCCGGGCTGTCCTGCCACAAAAATTGCTTGGCCAGCCCGGTTTGAATCGCCATGGTGCCAGCAAAGAGCGTGGCAAAGCAGGC
>JACCDS010643243.1_pt1 | contig 18719 bp, 16 predicted proteins | sample 7446441 | NCBI WGS metagenome assembly JACCDS01 (sample SAMN15323445, study PRJNA562643) | freshwater metagenome | isolation source: river surface water | place: USA:Blue River Watershed | collected 2017-08-17
CATCTAAGAAAACCTTAAATTCATATCCTTGATTTTTTGAAAATTCAGTTTGTTTTTTTGAATGTGACAAATAAAATTCATTTCCATTGTTTAATAATATTTCAACTGAATTTTCTTTTTCAATTTTTTGTTTTTCGGCTAATAAAATTACGGTTTCAACACTAGCGGTTTCAAATGAATAACCAGCTAAATTTATAATTTGATTTAACTTATTAGTTTCTAATAAAAACTTTCGCAATCCTTCACCAGAATACATCATTAGCCAAGAATTTGGAATAATTAAACCATGAATACCATTATCCTTCAAAATATGAACTGTTTTTTCCATAAAAAGCAAGTAGGTATTTATTTGATATTTGGCAGAAACATATTTAGAAACGAAATAGTCTTTTTCTTCTTGACGGAAATTATCTCTTGCAAAAACATACGGCGGATTTCCAATAATAACATCAAAACCACCTTTTTCAAAAACTTCGGGAAATTGTTCTTTCCAATTAAATGCTTTATCTCCTGCAACCGATTTACTTTCTATTAATGAATTACCACATTTGATATTATTGTTTAAACTAGTTAATTTTCTTTTAGGTTGTGCGGTGCGTAACCATAAAGAAAGTTTCGCAATTTCAACACTTTCCTCGTTTAAATCTACTCCGTAAATGTTGTGTTCTAAAATTTGGTTTTCAATATCAGGAAAGGTAAAACCACCACCAAATAACTGTCGGTTCAACTCATCTACATAGCTATGCTCTTTAATCAAAAAGTCTAATGCCTGGTTTAAGAAAGCTCCAGAACCACAAGCAGGGTCGCAAATGGTTAATTGTAATAACCAATCTCGGTAGTCTTTTAATTGTTGGTCTAGTTTAACAATAGTAGTAGTTTGGCGGTTCTTTCTACCTTTGGCATATTCTTCGTCAATAATACCTAATTCTTGTTTTTTATCAGTACATAATTTACCAATGGTATTGTCAACAATGTATTTTGTAATGTATTTTGGGGTGTAGAAGACACCGTCTTTTTTTCGTTTGGTTTTTTGCTTGTCAAAATCAGTTCCTTCAATCTCTGCATTAACACTTTCAATTTCATTTAAGGAATGTTCAAAAATATGTCCTAGAATATTCACATCCACTTGACTTTGGAAGTCATACGTTGTGAGCTTTTTGGTATGACGGTACAATAAATCGTCGTCAATAATCATGGCGTCCAATAATGCATCAGGTTGGAATAAACCACCATTGTAAGCAAAGATTTCTTCTTTTTTATCGGTTCCTTTTCTTCCTGTATCTAAATAGCTGAAATATTGCTTGTAACGGTCATACAATGGAACAACCATGTCTAACTCTTCCAAAGCTTTCCATTCGCTTAAAATCGTAGAAATAGAGTTTGGTGCTAATAGACCTCTATCTTCAGCAAATAGTATAAAAAGGAATCTATCAATTAACTTTTGAGATTTTTTGAATAGCGTAAGTTTACTGTTCTTTTCGGTTAGTTCACGAAACGTTTCGTTTTTCATGTTTTGCTTTACCAAATCACGATATAACTCACGTTTAAAAATGGAATAATCACCATAGAACTTCTTGGTTATATTTTCCTCTTCAACAATTGAAGCTTCTTTGATTTTAAGTGGTTTGTTAGCTAACAAGTTATCTTTAGCTAAACACAAGTAGAACAATTCAAATTCGGTTTCTGTTAAAGTAAACAGATTGAATTCTTCAAAATCTACTGCGTTATTGATGTAAAAGCGTAGCTTTTCAAAATTGGAAGTAATTACATAAATACACCCGATTTGATTGGCTTTATAATCAAATGCTTGTTGTCGAATGCTTTCTAAATCTTTGGTATTTGTGCCTTTTAATTCAATTACAGCTAGTGCCTTGTCGTCTTTTAAAATGGCTCCATCAACCTTTTTTGCGCCTTTTAAATTTTTAAGTTCCGTTGTTAAATTGAATTTTGGAGATGGATTCAAAGTATAACCCAAAATATCAACAAAAAGCTCTCTCAAGAATCCTTCTTGAAATTGCTCTTCTTTACTATTGCGAATGTTTTCTTGAATAGCAGTATTGTGGAAGTACTTAGAATATTTTTTATAGGCTCTGTCTACAAGACTTTTATCTTGTTGGGAAAGAAATTTTTTTAAAACGGATTGTTGAAATAAAGGCATAATAATTATTGTTTAGTTGCTTTATACCAATAATAAAAAGCTTCAGGGTTGTTCTTTTTTAATTTATTTAATTTGTTGTATTGCGGGTCTTCGATACTCCAGTCTTTTATTTCGAGTGGATTTGTAAATCTTACTATTGTAACTTCTTGTTCATTTTGTATTAGTTGTGTAAGATAGGCCACTTTAGCTGCTGCTGTTATGGCTTGGTCTATTCTGAATTGTTCAATGGGAAAGTTAGTGAAATTGGCAATGCCCTTTTGTAATTGTTTAAAGTCTGCTGACTTTTCATTTCTTTCAGCTAGTGTATAGCACGCTTTCCAAGTATCTTCTAGTACTTCTTTAGCGGTTATATCTAATTTTCGGAAACCTATTTCTTCTTGCACTACTTTGTTATAGCTGTTTTTTACAATAGTAAAATCAGTCATGTTATCGAATATAAAAGCGATGTTGTATAGTTGTTTTATAATTTCCGCTGATCTGTTTTTACTGTATAGTATTCCGGTTGTTTTTGGGGCGAAAGCTGTTAGCTTGTCGCCAAGAATAGCATCAAATGTTGGCATTGTGATTGTAACCTCATCACCAGATGTGATTAGCCATGGGTGTTTTATTAGAACTTCTTGTGTTTCGGGGTAGGGATTGGGTGTGTAGAGTAGGTCTAACAAAATAGGTTCTATATTGTCATCTACTACACTTTTATAATAGGCTTTGAAATGACCTATTGGTGCATCGGGTGTGTGTTTACGGTTGTTATCGTCTTCCCAACTCAAGAATATTTTATCGTCCACTATTTTTTGTAAAACTGCGGTTATTTCTTTTTCGGAATGTTCTGTTATTATATCGATGTCGATTGAAAATCGTTTTGGTTTTTCGGTTGCTAAGACTAAAGCTGTACCGCCTTTGAATGTAAAGTTTAAACCGTTTATTTGTAATTGTTCCAATAGTGTTAGTGCCCAAATTACTTTTTCAATTAATTTGGCATCGCTATGTTTTCCTAACTTTCTTTTTAAGTTAAGAATCCAATTACTGGTATGTGTTTCGTTATTTATCATTTTATAGTATTGGCAAAAACGGCTTTATTTTGCCGAAATTATATTGGTTTGATTTTTAATTTCAGCTTCGCGATTTCTTCTCGATGCGTAGCGTTTCATTTTTGATTCGTTGATGTTGTATTTGTCAAATGCACTTTTGAAAATAAATTCGAGTTCGCCTTGCTGTGCTGCAAATAGTTCGTCGTCTGCTATGATGTCTACTAGAATTTTTTCTAATGTTGGCACATTTATATTGTTCCATTTTTGAATGGGTGCTTCTGAATTTAGGTTTTTGATGATTATAGCATTATCTAAAGCTCCGATGTATCGTTCGATTGTTTTTTCGTCTGGATTAATGAAAACATTTGGGAAGTGGGTATTGAGTTGGTTGAATACTTGCTCATTCGCTACTTTTTCTACTTCTACAATTGTAAAATTTTTGAATGTTTGATGCCGCATTAGATCATTCAACCAGGCACTTTCCCAAACGCAATACTTTACAAATGGAAATGTTTTATTTATGATTGATGCTATTTTAACTGCTTTATTGTTTAAATGCGGTTGAAATGTTTCTTCATTTCCTAAGGCATACATGCCTCTTGAAAGTGAATGAATAATACCTTTTTTTTGTAAACTAGACAAATATATATTGATGGTATTGTCTGTCCAATTGGCAAAATCTTTTTTAATTAATACCAATAGTTCTTCTCTAGAGATTTTGTCTCTAGTTTCAAAATATTTATTTATTTGATTTTCTATTGTAACACTCATTATTTGCTTGTTTGTAGCAAAGGTATATCTTTTTTCTGAATTATATAAAATTGGCAAAAATATTTGTTTTTTGCCGTTTTTATATTAGTTGTTTAGCTTGTGTTTGTGTGGTTTTAATGTTAGGTGTTTTGTTACTGGTTTGATAGCTTGGGTGGTCATAGTTTTTTTAGGTTAATTATTGCTTTAATGCAGTTCTAGTGTTAATAGAGTAATTTAATTATTTGACAATCAATTATTAGCGAATTTTTATCGTGATAAAAGGGTGGAAGATAGCTAACCAATATTGTTGTCAATAGAAGTAATTGATCGGTATGATTTTAAAGAGTGACAAATTCTACCTCTTACTATTGCAGGATGTACATTTATTTTTTTAGCAAAAGCTACAATATCTCGGTCGTTATTTTTTGCACTTAAATTTGTACTAAATATTGCCCAATCTTCTTTAGGAATTAGTTTGTTTTCTGCAAATTCATTGGCCTGCTTTTCCTCTATGGAATTTTTGTATTCTTCTATTTCGCTTTTGGTTTCTAAATCAATGAATTCAGCAGTATCGCTGTTGATTAGGTGCTCGTAAATATGACCTAACTCGTGAAATAAAGTAAAAGCAAAATTATCCAAACGATTGTGTCTGATGGTCATACCAATTGCAGGATTGCCTTCGCTCCAAAAGGAGATGCCGTCAATAGGTGTTTTTTCTCCTTTGGCTTGGTAAATCAATTTGATACCAAAATCATGTAGTTTGCTTTTTACTTTATCAAGTACATTTTTATTTTTTGATAGAATCAGTTTCAATTCATTAATTAACTGTTCTTGATTTTCTTGATTGAAAGGGGGAGCTGTTATTGCTGCGGCTTTGTATTGGACCAGTTTGACCCAGCCAATAATGTTTACCACATCTGATTTTAGTTGGGTCGATTTTTTGAAACGTGCAAACGTATTTTGCACACTCAACACCGCTAAATTATCCAGATTTAAAATGCCATAAAGCGCTCTTATGATTTGGTTGTCTTGAATTGGGTTTCCTGTAATGATTTTTTCTTTTTTAAAGAAAGCTACCGGAATAAAGATTTTAGTGGCATTCCATATTTCAATAGATTCTAGTAGCTCTTTGTTTTTCTGTAGGATGCGTGCTTTATCTAAATCAAAATTTTTTTGTGCTTCCATCCAATAGTCTGCATCAATACCTACTGTTTTTTCAAGGAGCAATGCTAAATCAGCACTGATGTTTCTTTTCCCTTTAATAATTTCATTTAATTGACTTCTGCTGTATCCTATCATTTTGGCAAAATCAATTTGAGAAAAATCGTTTGCTTCTATCTCATCTTTTAGGATAGTACCCGGATGGGTAGCAACTGCTGGGATTGTGTTTTTAATCGTTGTCATCTTTTCTAATTTTTAGTTTTCGTAATGTTTACTTAACTCTTCGATTTCAAAAATATCGATTGTAAGTTCATCAGAAGCGGAAGCTACTTCTGTAAAGATTATTCTGTACTGCATGTTTACCGCTACAGCACTATATCCTTTTAGATTACCTGTAAGTTTTTCATAGCGTAATGACTTGATTTGGTATAGTTGTTCTTTTTTAGTGATTGATTTTAGTGTATTAATCACTTTGATGTATTGAACGACCAGTGGTTTATTTGATTTATACTCTTTGTATTTTTTAATAGTACCTTGATAAATGTCTGCTAGGTACTCTTTTTGAAATTTAATTTCCATGTTCGATTTGGAATTCGTTGCAAATATATATAATTGTTCACAATTTTGTGAACAATTAAATGTTAATTTTTATTTTTTTATAATAGTGGGGTGTGTTTATTAATCTAAATATTTGAGCAAATGATTAGTTAAAGCTCTACAAGTAGTGGTTTTGATGTTCATGTTATTGGTTCTATACAATTAATTTAACTCGGATTACTTCGTCAGATTACTTCGTTCGTATGCAAATCCGCGCTTTCGGGGTTTCATTAAACTGCTGTTGGCAGAAGTTGTTATATCCATTCCAAATTTGTTGTGAAGAAAATTTGTTGAATTGTCAAGTAACTTGTGAAAATTATTAAAGCAATTATAAATACAAATTCGATAGTTCTAAAGACAATTGCTTTTTTATATACATAAAGAGTTATAATACGAATACATAATAATAAAATAATAACAAACCATAAAATGTATATAGATGAATTATAATTTTTTGTTTTAAAATTTTTCAAATCTTTATAAATAAAACCTTTTTTTGTCCCTTTTATTCTTGACTCTAAATTAAAATGTAGATTATTATTATCCTTTAACTTTGTAAATAAAATATTAAAACTAGCACCATCACCATACTCTAAAGCTTCATCGTTTGCCAATTTAATTGTAACCGTATCATTAATTTTTATGTAATCAAATTTTAATCCTTTTCTGCTTTTTTTGTCAAGTGAAACAGATAGAATTTTGATACTATCAGTACAATAAAACTTGATTGGTTTTATTGTAACAAAGTCGCTATAATCAATATAATTTTCTCCATCATTCCATAAAATTAGATTAGTAAAGTAAATGTTATTAACTTCATTATTTTCATAAAAAATTTTTAATTCTTCATTAGTTTTTTTTGCAACTAGTTCCGATGGAGTATAGTAATAAGAAGGGCTTTTGTAGTTTTTTGAAATAAAATAAAAAAAAGTTCCTAGAATTATACTAAAAGCTAAAGCAGTGATTGGATTACTTAAAAAAGCCCATATTTTTTTACCCAACTCTTTGTTGATTAATATCATTTCTTGCAACGGTTTTAATAATATATCTTTTAATGTGACCCGAATTACTTTTAATTACATCTATTTTCAGAAGAATTTTTCCTGCTCCATTTACTTGATTTGATGAGTGTAATGACCAACTTAATATTTGTTTTTCTTCATCAGTTAAGTCTTTATGACAATGGAATGAAATTGTTTTTCTTTGGTAATCATCGTAAAACCTTCCAATCCCGCTTAAATTATTATATTTTGTAACATTTCCTAGAACATTTTCTAACTCTTCGGAATCATTTTGCGACATTACGTAGTCAAAAGTGTATTTATCAAATTTTAATACTGTTCCAATCCTAGGTCTTTTGATTTCTATAACAATATTTCTGTCATTTTGAATAGGTCTATGTATAAGTTGCAAAGGTCTTTCTAGTGCGTGTTCTATTTCTTGTGTTAAAAATTCATTTTCATTTATTAATTTGTTGGTTTTATATTCAGTTAGTTGAGCTTCTCGACCAGTTGCTTGTCTCCAAGTGAAATTTATAAAGTCCCAAAAGGCAGCAACCAAAACAGATGAGCCAATTGCTTGTATTGCAGGGTCTTCAAAAACAATTGTTACTAACTCTATGAAACTTCCTTTTTTTGGAGGATGTAAATAAAAATTCACATTTGGTATTGAATCTACGCGGTGACGAACTGCACCATCATTCACTAGGGCGTGTGAAGTAATACCTAAAGCTTTTGCTAACCCATGCATTGAAGCCGCAGCATCATATAAATCTAGTAAACTTTCATCTGCTTTTCCTCCTGTATATCTTATTGTGAAATTGACTTCTATTGCCATTAGTTATTTATTTAGTAAGGGTTGTTTATAATTTTTGCCAACTATTAAATAGCATCAATGCTATATGTTATTTTGAGCAGTATTTAATACTATTTTATGTGTTTATTTCGATGGTCTTAAGGATGGTGTATTGCATTGTGTTCCTTTATTATCACGTTGACTTTGATCAGGTTTTTCATGTTGAGGTTGTTGTGCTTTTTATTCCTGGTTTGATTGCTTTGATGGTCATAGGTCTTTATTTTTAATATTGATTAAGTACGAATTATAAAATCGCGCCATAATGATTATAATTTCGACGCTGAAGGTTTATCTGGTGTAGCATCTATTACTAAAACACTTATATTTAACCCAAGCTTTTTATTAATTGCATAAACCTTATGTTCAATTCCTGAAACTTTTTTAATATCACTTTCATTATAACATACAGCAATAAATATTCCGTTCCGATCCTTTTCGACTTCTAAATATTTTACTAATTGAGTTTCTAAGCCATCCCAAAACCTAGAATTGTTTGCTTGTTTGATTTCTATAAGATATTTATTCTGATAACCTGAACTAAATTTAAAATCGACTGGACCACGACCTAAATTGACTTCTCTATTTAAGTCTATATTATTTGCATTGCAATAATGAATCACAATACCATAAAAAAGCAATTGAACAGCTTCTTCTTTTTTATGTTTTTTATTATCATTCCAAAGTAATTTATAGCCAGAATTATTTTCTAAAAAATGAACAAAACTGTTAATCACATCGTTTACAAATATTTCAAACTCTTGTTGTTTAGTTACATCTGTTTTTTTGAGTTTGTTTTCTTGTGTATATTCTTCCGTGTAATTTATCCATTGGTAAAGTCCAGCCGAGTCTTTAACTATATCGTATGGTTTTGAGCCAGTTTTTTTTAGAAAATCTTCATATTCAAGTACCCACTTTTTATTTTGCCTCGCTAATTCGATTAATTCTCTTTTTCTTACACCGCCTTTAACTTCAATGCTATATTGATCACGAAGTTCCTCATTCTTGTTATCCCAGCAGTAATTCCAAAAATCATCAGAGTTTATTGTTGGTAATTCACGTAAGAATTTTTTAGGCACTAGAATAATAGCTTTATTACTGAAAGGATTTATTGGAAGAAATACTTTTTTACTCTCCCATCTATTAAAACGAAAATTGAATGTATATTGACAAATTGTGACTTCTTTTGTTACAACATTATGTTTTTTGCAAACGGCCAACGTATATTCAATTAATTCTGTTTTTAGTATTGTTGCAGTCATATCGCTGATTCTATCGCAACCGAAACCAAGATTAAAAAGTCCAATTTCTTCAAAAAAATTAAAATTGGTGATACCTAATTTCAACGATTCGTAAAGAGAATCGACAATAATTTTTGCAAATTTACCACCGGATCCCGAACCTCCTGTATCGCTTTCCGCATAGCCAAGACAAATTTCTGCGACTTCTGGAAAACTCATCATTCTCTTAAGTTGCTTATACCTTATGTCAGTATCATTCGGTTTAGAAACAGCAGCGATTTCAAATCCCTTTTCAAAAAAATCTATTGTTTTTTTATGACAGTCTATAAATAACGGATCTTTTGTGTCGAATATTAAAAAGGGATCTATAAAAAGTTTGGTGTCTTTCTTCAGAATTGGATCGAACCAATTATCATTTTTATCGGGTGTAACTTTGAAGATTGTTGAAAATTTCATAGGTTTCTGTTATTAATATTGCTGCTTACTAGTAAATAATATCAATGTTTTATAACTTTTTAAATGTTAATAGCAGGATGTTATTTCTATTTTTTTGGTGTTGATTTCGAAGGTTTTAAGGATTGTGTATTTCCAGGTGTTCCTTTATTATCACGTTGACGTTGATCAGGTTTACCTGTAGAAATTGCAATTCTTTTTGGGCCTGGTTTGATTGCTTGGATAGTCATAGGTCTTTATTTTTATATTGATTAAGCACGGATTACAAATCCGCGCCATCGGGGTGTATTGCCTGGTGTTTCTTTATTATCACGTTGACGTTGATCAGGTTTTCCTGTTGAGGTTGCTGTTCTTTTTGGTCCTGGTTTGATTGCTTTAATGGTCATAGTTTATATTTTTATAAGTTAATTATTGATTAGTGCTTTAATGCGGCTTCAAAGTCAGTAGACTTCGCAGAGTGGGTTAAAATTATTCACTTTATTAATTTTTTCAATTATTAACTTTCAACTTCCCAAAAGTTTCAAATTCAATAAATTTTGATTTGAATAACTCTTTAGGTATTTTTTTTTGCAACAATAGATGAAAATTCTCTTCATGTGTAGAGACAATCAACTGTTTGTCTAATGACAACGTCAGCCCTCTAAATAAATCGATAAACGAAAGGATATTTATACTATCCATTGATTGTATGGGGTCATCTATAAATATACAATCAATAGAATCTCCTGTTTGAGGATTCCTAGTTTTTAAAGCACGAGCTAAGAAAATACTTAAACTTAGAATATTTATTTGAGCGGTACTGAAATATAAAGAAGGTACAGACCAATCTTCTTCTCCAGTTCCCGTATAGATTTGTAATCGAGGTTTGTTTTCGGCAAAATCACACTCAAATTTTATCAAATTATAGTCAGGATGCGGATCAATTTTTCTATAAATGGTATTAATTAATGGTGTGTAAAAATATGCCTCAATAGTATCTTTTAGATACAATCTAAGACTTTCTTTTTCAGTATTTAATTCTCCTTCAGCATTTCCTAACTCTTTTAAACTATTTGTGATTTCCTTAATTTTATCTTGTACTTTTTTAGATTCAGTAGCTTTTATGCATGCTTCGTTTAGAATATTAACAATTTTATATTTTTCAATTTTCTTTTCTACTTTTTTCTGCACATCCTTCTGTCTGTCTAATAAATCTATAAATGCTTTTTCAATTTGAGATTTATCTTTGTCACTTATTATTACTCCAAACTCTGAATGAATAAAATTTTCATAATTTTCATAAACTCTCAATATTAAATTTTTATTATCATACAGTTCTTGAGTTCTTTTAACATACTCACTCTTAGATAAAGTATAATTTGATAGTTTTATTTTTAATTCATCTAATGACTTCTTGTGATTTTCTTTCTTACTAATTAAATCATTAATATTTAGTTGAATACTAGATATACGTTCTAATAAAATAGTTTTTTCAATCTTATTAGTATCCAATTCTCTAAAAAAATACTCTCTAATTTTTTTATGTTCATCTGAGGACTCATATTTTAATAGACTGCGTTCTGAAATTTCTAGCTTTTCTTTAGTTGTTTTAATTAAAGTTTCTTTTTCAGAAAAGGCTTCATCATTTTTTTTAATTTGATAAGAGAACTTTAATATCTGATCATCTAATTTTGATAAATCATTTTTAATTTTGATCGATAAATCTTCAAATGTTTTTGAATCACCTAATGACAAATTAATGTTATTTAAGATCGATTGATTACTATTTAATTTTTCAAGATTAGATTTTCTCTCAGAGTAGAATTTATCTATTACATTTTGTATAATCTTATAATCTGATAAATAAGGCTGTTTGATTACAGAATATTCTTTTTCAATTTTTTCTTTTTGAACAGATAACTGTAATGAAAGTTTGTTTATTTTTGATTCTTTATCATTTTTTTCTTTCAAGTATTTCTTTAACTCATTATCTAATAATTTATTAGATAAAATGTTTTCAGATAATTTTTCAAACGTATTATATTTATGACTACATAAAGGACAATCTGAAGTTTGCGACTTATTTGCTAATTCTAATCCAGAATTGATAAAATCGTTAAGTTCTTTATTGAACTGATTTTGATTGTCAATTTTATCCTGAATATCTTGAATATCTTTTCTAAATTTTTCTAGATTCTTTTGATCGGTTAGATAATGAGAAACTAATTCTTTATGTTGAGAAAATAGTTTAAACTCTAACAAAAGTTCAATATCATTATTGAGTTTATTTTCATAATATCCAAATTCATCTAAAATTAACTTAAGTTCATTTCGTTTATTTTCCTCTATGGCAATTGATTTTGATAATTCATCAATTATCTTTTGTGAATCAATAATGTCTTTAGAAATTAATTCAAGTTGTTTTTGCTGAGATGGTATATCATTTAATTTAGATTTATTACTTTCAAGAGAATTCTTTAATTCATTAAGCTGAATTATTGAATTATTTTTCTCTTTTTCAATATCAAACTTCTCACGTTCGATGTTAAGTAATTTATTTTTAGACTCAGTAATATTCTTCTGTAAACTATCAATCTCCTTCTGTATACTAAGAAATGTTTCAAACTGTTTCTCAATATTTAGAGCTTGCTTCAATCTATTTTGATGAATATTTAAATTTTCATCGTTAAAATCAATTTCATTATTAAGTTTTTCTTGAGCTTCAAGCCATTTAACTATCTGATTTAGTTCTTTAAGTTGTTCATTTAATTTTAGAATTTTACTTTTATTGTCAAAATAGGATAGAATTCCACCTGTTAATTTATTATCCTCTGATTCTTCTCCATCTCTTGCTAATATTATTGTATCGACACGTAATTTAGCTTTGATTAGCTCATCTTCTAATGAGGATAATCGAACTTCAACATTCCTAGATAAATTTTCATAAGAAGTCTGATTGAATGTATTTTGATCAATTAAATTTAAGTTTTCACTTTCTTTATCAAGTGAACAGATTACTTCATTAATTTCATCAAATTTTTTAAACTCTTGGTCAAAATCAATCTCACCTTGATATTTGGCTTCTTCTTTATTTTTCTTTTCCACCAAATCTTTTCTTTCATCTTTTATATATTTTAATAGTTGGATGATTTTTTTATATGCAACATCATATTTTTTTAAATTATCATCAACTTCTAAGAAGTTTTCATAACGTTTATCTGCTTTTTCTTCTTTTAAAAAAGCGTCTATTAAATCTTGAGTTAAAATTTGATTCTGAAAATACTCATTTACAGGCTTTTCATTATACTTATATACCTTCTTTTTATTGATAATATTTTCAAAATTTCCCGAACTAGTTTCAACTATTACTCTTCCTGATAGTGAGGCTTTATTTAGTAATAGAGGGGCATCATTATCTTTTCTGATTTTTTCAAAATCAACCATTCTATCAAAACGTTGAATTTTATGTGTTATTCCCCATTCAACAGCATCATAGAAAGAAGTTTTACCAAATCCATTCGGAGCATATATCGAAACAAAATTCATTATTCCACCATTTTTCGTAAAATCAAAAGTGGAATCCTGTTCTCGTTCAAATGCTCTGAAACCATTAATTTTTACACTTTTAATTTTCATAGTGTATTTATTTTGCTAATAAATTCTTCTTGAACTTTTCTATCACCAATGACCTTCTCTTCTCTCATTAAAAGTTCCCAAATTTTTTCATTTTTAGGAATATATTCTGAAATAGTAACTTCTTTTGTTGCTGCCACAATTTCTTTCAAATCTGAATTTGTAATGTGCTTTATAATTAAACGATTAGCCTCATCATAATTAAATTCTTTATCAAAAGAATCTTCAACAATCTTTCTACTTGAAAATTTATCATTTTCAATTTTATTTTTGAGTTCTTTGGAAGTAATATCACTTGTGACATATATGATATAAAGGTTCCATTTTTCATATGCTGTTTCTAATTTAGACTGGTATTTTAAAGCAATTTCTTTTGAAACATTTTCCCATAAATTTTCTTCAGAAAGAACAGAACTTTTAGCTAACACAAAAAACACGGATATATTTACATTTGAGTGTGCTGACTGAAACTGAAAATCACAAGTCGTATACTTTTCTTTTAATTGATTAATTACTTCCGCACTATATTCCAAATACTTTTCCATACTCTTCTTTTAATTTTATTAATAGTTCATTCTCATTAGATCTCTTGTAGATTTTGAAATTTTCACTGTTTTCAATTAGCATATATTTTTTTAAATATTCAAAATGGATAAAATTATATTTATCAAATACAAATTCATCAACATCAGACACAGCACTTCCAATATTATTTACTGTTAAAGTTCCATCTTCATGCTTCTTTCTAAAGGCATCGATTCTTGGTACTAAACTCCCTTTTTCTAACTTATAAAAAGCTATATTTCCTGCAATTGGATTATTTTTTGTCTTTATAAAGACTGTCCCGTTTTCATTTAATCCTGCATATTTTGATGACAAACAGTCTCCCAAAAAATTATCACTTTGCCAATCATTATTTGTGTCCTTATACAATAATCTTGTCATTGAAAATATACTTTCAAGATCATTTTGATTGCAGACCTTTTCTTTTGCAATATTTATTAATGTTAGAAATTCTAACCAAGTAATGTATATCAACTCGTCATTAAGTTTTACACCATTATCTTCATTAAGTAATAATCTATCCTTAAAAAGATCTTTGATAAATATGGGAGTAATGTCACTACCAATAACTTGAAGTGTTTTATCTTTTAGAAACTTTCTTGTATAAGAAATATTATCATCTAATATTCCCGCAGAAATATCAAAAGCCTTGTCTTTTAAGAACTCAAAACTTGCCAAAAATGAAGGTGCCATTTCTGACAAACTGTTCTTCTCAACTATTTCTATAAACTTATTAATCGGAACAACATCAATTTGTCCATTTGCATAATCCGTAATTGTGGATGATTGAATTCCGAGAATATTTATTATTCCATTATTTAATCTCATAATTCCTCCACCAGAGAATCCTTTAATATCTTCGTGATTTAAATTTCCAAAATTTGTCTCTAATCTTAAGTATCCATTATTTGTGGTAACTATTTTACGATTAATTTGATGATTACTATATCTGTCATTTTTATTATCATCAATTTTACTAGGATAACCACATAGTAAACACTCGCTAAATTCGATACAATCTCCATCAACAAATATCTTGTCAAAGCCTAAATTTTCATTTAAGATTAAAATTGCTGCATCAACTTCATCATCATGGTGTTCAAAAAAATTCCTCCCTTTTTCCACAACAATTTCTTTTTTATCATTTTGAGCATTCGAAAAACAAAAACTAATTTTCTCTGTTAGAGAACTTATTTTTTGACCTCTATCATCCTCTGTTTTGTTGTAAAATATATGCTTAGCAGAAAGAATATAGGTTATTTTTTCATCTAAAGGTTGAAATAATACCCCACTTCCAGCACCTAATAAAACTGTATATCTTTTTAAATCTCCTTCGTCCATTTATATTTAAATTCATTAGTTACTTTAGCTTTAAATGATAAGAAATCACTCCAATCTTCATCTAAAAAAATCTTTTCTCTTATATCATAATTAAAACGTATTATAGCATTAGGATTATTATCAATAATGCGGGCTATTGTTCTTTTATTAGGTAATCCGTGCTTAGTTGCATTTGAACTTATTAGATAATTGTCTGTTTTTATAATTTCTAAAAGTTCCTTGTTTGTATTATAACTACTTCCATGATGTGACAACTTAATAAATTCTGCATTTAGTTGATTATTTTTATTATAGCCAAACTTGTTTAACCCTTCAATAATTACTGAGGGATGGGCATCAGCTAAAAAAAGAAAACTTTTGTTTTCATGCTCTATTATAAAAGCGATAGAACTCCCATTAGCAACTCTTTTCTCTTCTTTAAATTTGAAACCAGGCTGACTTTCTTCATTTATGAAATCTTTTAGAGAGATTTTAAAATCATATTCGTCACCTTCTGTAAAATAATCTTTTTGCATTTCATATAATTTCAAAAGTTTTTCTAGCTTGTAGATGCTAGGAGATAAAATTTTAAATTTTACGCCAAAAAAAATTTCCTCTAAACCTTGATCTATTATCTTTCCCTCCCACAAATTATTATCCCTAAGATATTTTTCAAATTTAATTCCTTGATTAGGACTTGTATAATAATCGTTTGCCCCTTCTACTATTTCAATATTTAAATCATTATTTTTTGCTATTTCAAACTTCTTTGATATTTCATTTCCAGAGTTAAACCAAACCTTTTTAATAAGTTTAGATGCATCTTTATCTTTATTCAACCATCTTAAAATTCCTCCAATATGATCATCATCAAAATGGGTCAATACAAGAAGATCAATGAACTGTTCGTCTCTTTTAATTTGTTCAATTACTTTAAACAAATCTCCTTTCACGTTTGCAGTATTTTTATAAGTATCACCAACACCGCCGTCAATCAATATATTATGTGGTTTTTCGTTGTATATTAACGAAATCCAAATCGAATCACCATTAAATGCTTGTAAAAATTTCACTTTCATAATTTTATAAAAAAATAAATTTACCAGTCATTTCCTATTAAGATTTTTCATTATACCTTCTTTATCTATTTTCTATTTTTCAACTAGTTATTTTTTCTTATATAAAGTAACTATGTTATTATCCCAATACACTATCCAAAGCGATAACACATTAGAATAATAACAAAGCCGTTATTTTGTTTTTGGAAAAATAGAAAGTTTGTCTGGAATGATTTTACGGTTTTCCGGACAATTCGTTACGGTTACTAGTAATTGAAGTTTGCCAAGCGGATGGCTTGGTGCGTTTGGGGGCGAAATGGTGTAGTTCATTTTAAATTTGGGTATAAATGATTTGGATTATAAAAGTAGTAAAAATAGGATTAAGTAGTTTACTATTTGGTCTTCTTTTTTTTAGTTGCTATTCAAATGGTTCTCGATACATTTTAAATCCTTTCCAATAGGGATTGGAAGGATATAAAACACTCGAACTGACGTGGGATTAGCTTAGGCTTCGTTCCTCGCTATGACTACCGCTTGTCGGGGGTGGATTTGTCGAAGGAGATGAGGTTGAGCATGGCGCGCATTCGGGAGCGAACACGGTTGCCATAGGCGTTTTCGATCTCGGAGGCGGATAGGTTGGTCGTAATGTGGGTTTGCACTTTCTTGGCCACAAACAAGTCGTAGCGCGATAGGATAATTTCGGCCATGACGTTGCATTCGTTTCCGAAGTATTTCAGGTTTTTCTCCACTCCCAAATCGTCAAAGCAGTAGTTGCGACCTTCTTGGTTGTTGCCCCGGCTGTAACGGTGGATGACTTCGTAGCCGTCTTTAATGAATTCGAAACTAATATCGCGGCAAGTTTTTAAATGGAAACGGTTGTCTCTGTGGGTGACGTATTTCATTAAGTTCATCAGTGAGGTTTTACCACAACCGATTGGCCCAGTAAGGAGGATTCCTTTGCTGAGGTCTAGGTCGAATAGTGTCGCTACTACTTCGTCTTTTAGGTAGTAGGCGATGAGTTTGGACAGGTTGTTTTGGTCGGCTTCACGGAAATGGAATTGGGTACCATAATCGGTTTTTCCTTTTTGTTCGAGCCATTTGATTATTTCGGGGTAGTCGTAGTGGGTTTTCATTTTTTTTGGGTTTATAGGTTGCTTCGTCCCTCGCAATGACGTTCGTTCCTCGAACTGACGGGTTCTCGATACTATTTTTTTGACAAAAAATCACTCGAACTGACGTTGGATTAGCTTACGCTCCGTTCGCTTCGCTCGGGTGCTTCGTTCCTCGCAATGACGGGTTGCTTTGTTCCTCGCAATGACTAAAGTGGTTCGTCGTAGTTTTTGTCTACTGCAGTGTGGAGGTTTTGCGCCTGGGGCTTGTTGGCGCCTGTTGTTTTGGGAGGTAGGCTGCTGCTGAATTTGGCGGTGTTGAGGATCCAATTGCGCGCGGCGGCTTGCCAGTCTTTCATTTTTGTTTTTCCGCCAATGAGCCAGCCGTTGCTGGTGTAGTAATTGAAAAAGCGTTCGGCTTCCAATTCGGAGGCCTGTTGTGTGCTGAAATATTCCTTCACAATTTCGAGCGCCGGGTGTGTTTTTTGAATTGACTCTTTGGCTACTGCCAAGACATTTTCTTCTTCCTTAATTTCCAATTTTTCGGGGGTGGTCTCTTTATAGTGTTTTCTTTTTGTTTTAAGTATAGGTTTACTATATATAGAGGGTTCAGCCACTTGTTCAGCGACCTGACTAGTAGGCTGCCTATTTTTGGTACTGCTTCCGTTGGACAAATCATGGATAATAACCGTTGTTCCCGCATACGGATTGTAGGAGGGTAGGTAGTCAATGAATCCCAATCGCTGCAGTTCTTTGATGCATTTGTGGTAAGTAGCCTTGGAAGCGATTTTACTGGCTTTCATCATTTCGTCTCTGGAAATGGTTATGGGATTTTTGAAGCGGTTGATGTTCCATCGCTGAAAGAGGGCGAGGTATAAACTGATGTGCGTTGGGTTGAGGGTTTCTTCATGGGCGATTTGTATGAAGAAGCCAGTGAGGTGTTTGATGTAGTTCATTTTCTGTTGTCGGTTTTCTGTTGTCAGTTTTCTGTTGTCAGTTTTCTGTTCTCGGTTCTCTGTTATTGGTTGTCAGTTGTTGGTTGTTGGTTCTCGATACGATTTTTTGGCAAAAATCACTCGAACTGACGGTTGTCTGTTGACGGTTGTCAGTTTTCTGTTGAGGGTTGTTGGTTCATGATTTGTTTTGGTTGAGGAGTTTGTCGATGTGGGCGGATTCATAAAAGAGGATCCCGCCTACTCGAGAGTAGATCAGGGTGCCGTTGATGCGGAGGTTTTGGAGTGTGCCGGGCGAGATATTTAACAGCTTGCGGACTTCATTGGATTTGAGCCACTTTTTTTGCTGCTGTTGGGGTTTTATTTCTAATAGGGTGCTGAGGTCGGCAATGAGTAATCGGCGGAACTCGTTTAGGTCTTCTTTTGTGATAATTTCTACAGACATAGTTTATTTTTTAAAATTAGTATGGTGCAAAATTGTGGGGTTTGATTTGGTTTGTTTCACAACGGGGATGGTGTTGGGGAGGATTTTTTGTTGTCGGTTGTCTGTTGTTGGTTGTCGGTTGTCTGTTGTCGATTTACGATATACGACTTACGATATACGAATTACGATTGTCTGGTTCCTAGATTAGTTCGTCGAGATTGTCCATTCGTTTGAGGAGTTACATATACAGGAGGTTGTAATTCATTTTTTCTTTTTCTTTTGGCTTGACCCAAAAGAAACAAAAGGTCAAGACTTGGAGCCCTCGTCGGTCAAATTTATTCTCGAGGGCTAAATGAAAAAAACTCGGCTAAAGCCTCAAACAGCTTTTCATTTTTCGCCCTCTTCGACTATTTGACGCTCGACTGCGGACTCTAAGGTCG
>JACCDS010047781.1_pt1 | contig 18709 bp, 15 predicted proteins | sample 7446441 | NCBI WGS metagenome assembly JACCDS01 (sample SAMN15323445, study PRJNA562643) | freshwater metagenome | isolation source: river surface water | place: USA:Blue River Watershed | collected 2017-08-17
AGGGCATGAAGGTGCGCGGCCCGACCCGCCAGGTCACCAAGCTGCTGCAGGCCGTGGGCGCCACGCCGGTGGGCATGCCGCTGCCGCAGATCCCGGACGCCCTGTCCAAGGGCACCATCGACGGCTGCGTGATTCCCTGGGAAGTGGTGCCGGCCGTCAAGGTGCACGAGCTGACCAAGTACCACACCGAGTTCCCGGCCGGCCACCCGGGCCTGTACACCACGACCTTCGTCATGACCATGAACAAGGCCAGGTACGAGTCGCTGGCGCCGGAGCTGAAGAAGGTCATCGACAACAATTCGGGCCTGGCCACCTCGGCCTGGCTGGGCAAGCAGCAGCAGGCCAGCGACATCCCGGGCCGCAAGCCCTCGGTGGAGCGCGGCAACAGCATCTACACGCTGAGCAACGCCGAGGCCCAGGAGTTCGTCAAGCTCTCCGCCCAGGTGGATGACGAGTGGGTCAAGGACATGGACAAGCGCGGCTTCGACGGCAAGAAGCTGCTGCAGACGGCCAAGGACCTGATCGCCAAGCACGGCAAGGGCTGAGCCCGGCTCCCGCCATCCGGACGCGCCCTGCGGGGCGCGTTCTGCTTTCTGCCCCGGCTAGGGCCGCGTGCTGACCAGCCGCACCACCAGCCGCGACCTGCGCGAGACGTCGCCCTCGGCATCACCAGTGGCCATGTTCACGGCCCAGCCCTGCTGCACGCCCAGCCGCGTGCCATCGCTACGGCCCTGGCTGATGTTGCCGTAGTTGTAGGGGTTCACGGCCCGGGTGTCGATGCTGGCCGTCATGGTCCAGTACCAGTCCAGCGGCGCGGCCGGGAAGAGGTCGGCCGCGGGACTGGCCACCTTGCCGTTTTTCGCCGCCCAGCGCCGCAGTTCGGTCACGCGCGGCAGGCGCCAGGACACGCCGTCGGCCTTGGCGCGGCTGGCGGCCCAGGCGCTGGCCTCGGCATGCGTCATCAGGCGCGGCTCGCCGCTGCAGCTCTTGCCGTTCCACACCATGCCTTCCACGCAGCGCGGCCAGGCCAGCTTGCTGCGCACGTCCACCACGTAGGCGCCGTCCTCGGTCACGACCAGCCCGGCGGCCGCATCGTCGCCCAGCGCCGGCAGCGCGGCGCAGGCACCGAGCAGGGCGACGGCCAGTGGGACACGGCAGCGCTGCAGCATGAGATCGCGTCAGGACTTGACGAGTTCGAGCACGTCGCGGAAGGCCGGATGATCGGCCGTGCGCAGCCACTCGAAAGCCACCATCTCGGTCGTCACGAGTTCGGCGCCGGCACCGGCCAGGCGGTCGAAGGCGGCGTCGCGGTTGCGTTCGCTGCGCGAGCCGCAGGCATCGGTCACCACCCAGACCTCGAACTCGTCATCGAGCAGGTCCAGCGCCGTCTGCAGCAGGCAGACATGGGTCTCGCAGCCGGCCATGACGATGGTGTTGCGCTCCGGCGCCGGCTGGGCCGGCTTTTGCAGGTGCTTGGGCAGGCTGCGCGCATTGCCCCTCGCCTGGGCCGCCTGGGGCGCCGGCGGGCGCAGCAGCTCGGCCAGGCCGGCCGCCATGGCGCTGAAGCTCATCTTGGCAAAGGTCTTGCCACCGGCCTGTTGCACCAGGGCCTGCAGGTCGGGCACCGTGCCGCCCAGGCCGGCGGGGTTCTCCTCGGTCAGCAGCATGGGCACCTTCAAGAGGGCCGCGATCTGCGCCAGGCGGCGCGCATTGGCCAGCACGGCCGGGCCCTCGTGGATGGCCGGCATCAGCTGGAGCTGGTAGTCGACCAGCAGCAATTGGGAGTCGTCGAGTTCGAGCAGCATGGTTGGTTTCCTCAGGCAATCTTCACCACGACCCGGCCGCGCACCTGGCCGGCCATGAGCGCCTGCGCCCTGGCGATGGCGCCTTCCAGCGGCACTTCCTCGGTCATGCGCTCCAGCAGCGCCGGATCGAGGTCGCGCGCCAGCCGGTCCCAGGCGCGCTGGCGCTTCGCCAGCGGCGCCATCACGGAATCAACGCCGGCCAGCGTGACGCCGCGCAGGATGAAAGGCATCACGGTGCCCGGCAGATCGAAGCCCTGGGCCAGGCCACAGGCGGCCACCACGCCGCCATAGCGCGTCTGCGCCAGCGCATTGACCAGGGTGTGCGAGCCCACGGCATCGACCACCGCGGCCCAGCGTTCCTTCTGCAGCGGCTTGCCGGCACTGGCCAGTTCGGCGCGGTCGATGACGGCACTGGCGCCCAGGGCCTTCAGGTAGTCGGCCTCGGCCGCCTTGCCGGTGGCTGCCACCACCTGGTAGCCGAGCTTGCCCAGCAGGGCCACGGCCACGCTGCCCACGCCGCCGGTGGCGCCGGTCACCAGCACCTCGCCGGCTGCGGGCGTGAGGCCATGGTCTTCCAGCGCCAGCACGCAGAGCATCGCGGTGTAGCCAGCGGTGCCGATGGCCATGGCCTGGCGCGCCGTGAAGGCCTGGGGCAGCTTGACCAGCCAGTCGCCCTTGAGGCGTGCCTTCTCGGCCAGGCAGCCCCAGTGCGTCTCGCCTACACCCCAGCCGTTGTGCACGAAAGCGTCGCCGGCCTGCCAGGCCGGGTGGCTGGATTCGAGCACGGTGCCGGCGCCATCGATGCCGGCCACCATGGGCCAGCTGCGCACCACCGGGCTCTTGTTGCAGATGGCCAGGCCATCCTTGTAGTTGAGGGTGGAGTACTGCACCGCCACAGTCACATCGCCGGCCGGCAGCCGGGCCTCGTCCACAGACTGCAGCGCAGCCTGGAATCCGTTGGCATTGTCCAACACAAGCGCCTTGAACATGAAAATGACTCCTGCTTGAAAAATCTTTTTAAATCAACGGCTTTTTTGATTTTTCGCGAAAAGGCTTTAATTGACAGCCGGTTCGGGACCGCCCTATGCTAACCGCATGCCCTGCCTACGTCATGTCCTGTTGCTGACCACGCTCGCCTGTGCGCCGGCCTGGGCGAATGGCACGGGCGACGAGCTGGACCGCTTTCTCAGCGAGCGCGGCCTGCTGGAGCAGGCGCCACCGCAGCGCGAGACGTCCGGGCGCCCGCCAGCCGGGAGCGGCAGCGAAGCGCCCGCCACGCCCGAGCCGGCCGACCGCATGTCCGAACTGGTCGTGGCCGCCATGGGCGCCCTGGGCGTGCCCTACCGCCGCGGCGGCAACACCTTTGATTCCGGCTACGACTGCAGCGGCTTCGTGCGCGCCATGTATGAACAGAACCTGGGCCTGACGCTGCCGCGCCAGGCAGCCCAGCAGGCCGCCGCCACCCAGATGATCGAGCGCAGCGAACTGCTGCCCGGCGACCTGGTGTTCTTCAACACCCTGCGCCGTTCGTACAGCCATGTGGGCATCTACGTCGGCGACCACAAGTTCATCCATTCGCCCAAGCCGGGCGCGGTGGTGCGCATCGAGGACATGCGCGTGAACTACTGGAACCGCCGCTTCGAAGGGGCGCGCCGCGTGGCCGGCCCGACCTCGACCGCCGGGCGCAGCATCCCGGTGGGCTACGCGCAGCCCAACTACTGAGCGGCCTGGCGCTCTTCAGGCTCCGGCCCGGCACCCAGCTCGATCTCCACCGCCTCGCCCCGCTCCAGCAGCGCGCCGGCGGTGGCTGCCGTCCGGCGCTCCAGCCGCGCCTGGCCTGCCGCAACCAGCGCGAGTGCTGGCGCTGCAGATCTGCCCGGCACCAGCCGCACCGGATTCACGCGGTTGTTCTCGGCCGTCGCGCTCAGCCGCGGGTTGAGCTCCGGCCGGCCGTTGACGCTGAACAGGCCGTTGCCGGCATTGCTGACCTGGCCAAAATCGCCGCTGACGCTGCCTGCGGGCGCATCGACGCTGAGCTGCGTGGCACGGCCGGAGAGGTTCACGCTGCCCTCGGCGTGCACGCTGGCCGATACCGCGTCCAGCAGCAGCTGCACCTCGCTGACCGCCTGCACGGTGGCGCTCGGCGCACTCACGCGCCCCGCCACGCTCTGGCCGGCCAGCGCCGCCGAATGGGCCGCGGTGACATCGACGTCGACCCGCTCCTGCGCCGTCAGGCTGACGTCCTGGCCCGCAAAGCTGCCGCTGACGTTGCGCCCCGACACGGTGGTCGCACCATCGCTCGTCACGTTCGCCTGCACATTGCCGCCACTGAGCAGCGCCACACTGCCCCTGCTCACCGTGCTGCCGGTCACATCGCCCGAGCTGCTGAGCGTGTTGTGGCTGCCGGCATCCAGCGCATTCAGGGTGTGGTCGCTCAGCGCCACGTCACCCAGCGCATCGATGGCATAGCCCTGGACCCACAGGGTATCGGCCAGCGTGAAGCGATTCGAACGCACCTCCAGCCGGCCCAGGGGGTTGCCCTCGCTGCCGCCCGTGCTCATGCTCACGTCCCCCAGGTCGCTGCCGCTGCCGGCCGCCAGCGTCAGGGCGCGCGGGATGCTGCCGGCGTTCTGGACGTCGGCGGCCAGGGCGATGAGGCTGCCGGTGGTCGCCAGCGTGGTGTCGGCCAGCAGGCGCACGGGCGCCCGGATAGTGATGCCGGCCGCGCCATCCACCGTCAGCTGCCCGCCCAGCCCGGCGCCGGCGGCACCGGCTTGCAGCGTCAGCCCCCGCAGCACGCTGCCGTCGAAACTCAGATTGCGCGGCGCCGCCAGCGTGACGCTTTCGGCGAAGCGGCCCGGCCCGACCTCGATGTCCGCGCCACTGGCCGACTGGCTGATGGCCGTGGCGATCGACATGGCCTGGCTGCCACCGGCGGCCAGCTGGCCGACGCCGACCTGGTAGCGCGGCGTCGTCGCCGTCCCGTCCCAGCCCTGGACATGGCTGGCCGCGGGCAGCGGCAGGTTGACCGCATGGTCGTAGGCGGCCTGCGGCGTCGCCTGCAGCCAGGTGTACTGGCTGCTGCCGGCACTGCCGGCATTGCGCACGGCGTAACCGAAGCCGGCGATGTCCAGGCGGCCGAAGTCGTGCAGCGCCGATTCGTCCTGCAGGTAGACCGGGTTGGCTTCGGCAAAGGCATTGCTGTCGTCGATGCGGATGTGGTCGACCCGCTGGTTGTAGCTGCGGTTGGCCTGGTAGATGGCCAGCCCGCCCCAGGCGTTGTTGAGCGTGCGGCTGCTGCGCACCGTGACATTGGCGCTGTCGGTCAGCTGCAGGCCGGCGCCCTGGGTGGTGGCGGCGTCGTTGCCCACCGGCGCGCCGTTGAGCGTGAGCTGCTCGATCAGCGCGCCGTCCACGCCATTGAGGTCGAGCTCGGCCTTGCCGGCGCCGCGGCTGGTGACGCGCGTGATGCTGAAGTTGCGCAGCCGGGCGTCGGCCGTGCCGCCGGGCGAGACCTTGATGCCATAGGCCGCGGCGAAGAAGGCGGCCGGCCCGTAGACGGAGAAGTCGCGCAAGGTGACGTCGCTGGCGCTGACGCTGATGCCGTAGTTGTTGCTGATGCTGCGCGCGTCGATGACGGTGCTGGCCTCGCCGGCGCCGGCCAGCGTCAGCGGCCTGGCGATACGCAGCGTCGTGCCCTGCGCGTAGCTGCCGGCGGCCACCGCCACCGTGCCGCCCGCCACCACGGCATCGATGCCGCCCTGGACGGTGTGGAGCGGGGTGAGCCGGCTGCCCTGGTTGCCGGCCGCGCCGCTGGTGGCGACCTGGACATGGGTGCGGCTGGCGCTGCTGTAGCCCTGGTCCTGCACGGCCCAGCCATGGTTCGTGCGGCTCAGTTCCAGCAGGCTCTGCTGCCACGCGGTCGTCGGGGCCGCAGCGATCGGCGGGTTGTTGCCGACGATGGTGCTGCCCACCAGATGGCCGTTGAGGTGCAGGTTCAGGCCCCACTCGTTGCCGACCGCGCCCTCGCGGTTGCCGGCGATGCTGATGCCGGCGGCATCGGTGTACTGCACGGAGACGCCGCTCTTGGTGTTGTCGATGGTGTTGTGGCTGACGCTGCCCGTGCTGTTGCGGCCGTGGATCAGGATGCCGTTGCGCACGTCATGGATGTGGTTGTTCCCGAGCGTGAAGCCGGTGACGCCGTCGCCGACGGCGATGCCGCGGCTGATGTTGCTGCGGGGGGTGGCGTAGTAGTCGTGGTACGGGGCATTGAGCGGCCCGGCGATCTCCAGGCCCTGCACCGTGACGTTGCCGGCGCTGATGGCCAGGCCGTTGACCTCGGCGGCATCGGGCACCCGCAGCCGTGCGCCAGGATGGCCGCTCAGCGTCAGGTGGGCCTTGTCCAGCGTGACCAGGGCCTTGTTCGGCGCCATCGCCTCGACGTAGTCGCCGGCCAGCACTTCGACCGTGGCGCCGGCCCCCGGCGTGCCGGTTCTGGCGATCCGCACCGCATCCTGGATGGAAGCGCCGGCCTGCACCTGGATGTGGCTGGAGCTGCCCGAGACGCCGGGCGCATTCAGGTCGGCCGTGAGCACGACCGTGTGGCCGTTGACGACGATGGCGCTGCTCGCCTGCTGCACGCCCTGCAGGTTGATCACGCCCGACAGCAGCTGGGCGGCGTCGCCGGTGCTCAGCAGCAGCTGGGCGCCTTCCAGCCGCGCCGCGGCGCCGTTGCTGATGCTGGCGTTGGTGCCCAGGGCGCCACCGGGCACGGCGAACTCGTACAGGCCGCCGTTGAGCGAGATCGTGGCGCGGTCGGCGCCCGCAAGGGCGATGCGCCCGCCCGTGGCAATGATCCGGCCCTGGTTGCTGAGCGTGGGCGCCACCAGCGCCACCAGGCCGCTGGTGCTGATGGCCCCCTGGTTGACCACACTGCCGCCGCCGACGCCGCTGATGCCGAAATTGCCGCCGGCCGTGAACTCGCCCTGGTTCACCGTGCCGGTGGTGGCGACCAGGGAGCCGACATGGATGCTGGCCCCCGACTTGAACAGCACCCCGTTCGGGTTCATCAGCAGCACCATGCCGTTGGCCGCCAGAGTGCCGGCGATCTCGGATGCGCTGGTGCCGGCGCTGACCCGGTTGAGCACCGCCGCCGTGGCACCGGGCTGCACGAACTGCACCGTGCGGCCCGGGTCGATGTTGAAGGACTGCCAGTCGATGACGGCGCGGCTGCCCGTCTGCGTCAGCGCCAGCGTGTTTCCGGTGACGTTGCCCGTCACCGTGCCGGCAGCCACCACGCCGTGGCGCGGCAGGCCCGCCGTGAGCGCGTTGATGGGCTGCGACAGCGCCAGCGGCGCAAAGCACAGCGCCAGGGCCCAGGGCAGCGCCCGCGGCACGCAGGCCGGGGACGACTGGCGCCGCGCATGGTGTCGGGCACGGTGCCGGACCGGGCGCTGCAGCTTGCGGGATGTCGGACTGCTCATGATCTACCCCCTCTCATCGATGACGGCTGGCCACTAGAAGCGCACGTGCAGGGAGCCCAGCAGCCGCACGGCCTTGCCGTCCTGTGTTGCGCTGGCCAGTTCCTTGGTCAGAGGCCAGGCGGCCTCCAGTTGCACGGTCACGTTGCCGGCGAAGTACAGGCGCGTGCCCAGGCCGGCCGAGGCCAGGCTCTGGCTGATGGGCACGCCCGCCTCGCGCGCGCCCACCCTGGAGACCTCGCCGACGTCGTAGAAGGCCAGCAGCTGGTAGCTGCGCAGCCAGGGATCGGCGCTCACGCCGCTGTAGCGCGGCTCCAGGCGCAGGGCCAGGCCGCGGTCGCCCACCAGTTCGGCCGGCTCGTAGGCGCGCCCGTAGCGCCGCCCGCCGAGGGCGAACTGCTCCGAGGACAGCAGCGGCTGGCTCTGCGTCCACTGGCCCGCCAGGCCCAGCCCCAGGCCCCAGCGCGCGCTCCAGGGATGAAAGCGGGTGTACTCGAAGGTGAGCTTGTTGAACTGGCCATCGGCGCCGAGCCGGCTCTTGAGCAGGTCGGTCGCTGCAGTGCCGCCCACGCCCTGGCTCAGGTCGACGTCCAGCGTGTTCTGGCCGTCCAGGCTGTCGAGCAGCTGCCAGCTCAGGCCGGCGCGCACGGCACGGATCCGGTCCTCGGTGGTGCGGCTGCCCAGGATGCTGGTGTCGACGTCGGCCACGTCGTAGGCCAGGCGCAGCGCCAGGTTGTGATGCCGGCTGCGCCGCACCGGCACCATCAGCGTCAGCGCCAGGGTATCGGAGCGCCCGTGGATGTCGAAGACGCGCAGGATGTCGCCCGGCCGCGTGCGCGCCTGCGACACGCTCAGGCCCGCCGTCACGCCCTCCTCGTCCAGCACCCGGCTGTAGCCGAGCTGGCTGTAGGACAGCTCCTCGCCGCCGCTGCCCACGCCGAGCAGGCGCAGCTGGTCGTTGCCGCCCAGCAGCTGGTTGAAGGACAGGCCCAGCGTGCCCTGGTTCGGCCCGAGGTAGCGCGAACCGTAGTTGTCCCAGGAGGCGAAGCCGTCCATGTCCTTCACGCTGGCAATCAGGGTCAGATCGGCCGCCCCCGGCGTCTGCGCCGGCGCCAGCACGCTGCGCAGCTGCACGCCTGGCAAGTCGTTGGCCAGCAGCAGGTAGCGCTCCAGCACCTCGGCCCGCAGGGGCCGCGAGGCGCGGATGCGCTCGCCGATGGCCGCCAGCCGGGCCCGCACACGTGGATCGCCCTCGATGTGCACGCGGTCCACATAGCCCTCGATCACCCGCAGCGTGAGCGTGGTGTCGTCCAGCGACTGCGGCGGCACGAGCGCCAGCGAGAGGAAATAGCCCGCGTTGCGGTAGTAGGCCGTGAGGGCCTGCGCCAGGGCAAAGATGTCGCTGCCGCTGATCTCGCGCCCGAGATAGGCGGCGGTGAGCTGGCTCAGCGCCTCGGGCGAGAACACCGTCGCCCCCTCGACGATGATCTTGTGCAGGGTCACGCGGATGTCGCGCAGCGTGGCCGGGGCGGCATCACCCAGCCCGCCGCGCAGAGGCGGCAGCTGCGCCCCGCGTGGCGGTGCAGCCGGCACATCGAAGCGCTCGCGCAGGCGCCCCGGGTCGATGGCAGCGGGCGGCGTGATGCCCTGCGCCAGGACTGCGCCGGTGAGCGGGCCCAGCAGCCCCAGGCTGCCGACCCGCAGCCATCGTCCTGCACGCGCGCACCACGCCGCCATGCCCCTCCCTGAACGCCCGCAACCGTGACAGCCCCGGTTCTTGCCCATGTCCCCGCCTCCTGGCCTGGTAGCGGCGGTGTCGGTCATGGCTGTTGCTCTTGTCGAACAATAGTCCTGGCCTTTTATTCGTCCACCCAGGTGTAACCAATGGTAAGCATCTTTAACAAACTGTAAAGCCAAAAGGCAGTTTGCCTATCCGCAGAAACCCACAGAACACCCCGCCCGGCCCGGCCGGCGGCTGCGGCCGGCGCGGGCGAGCGCCCGGCGCAATTGGTGACAGAAACCGGCCCTCAACGCGTGGGGGTAATCCGGCACAATCAGGCGCCCTTGTTAACCTCGCCTGGAGCCCAGAGCCATGTACTACACCGTCGACACCAGCAAACCCTTCGAGCAGGCCTGCAGCGACCTGGACGCCGCCGTCAAGCGTCATGGCTTCGGCGTCATGCACGTGCACGACCTCGGCAACACCCTGCGCAGCAAGGGCCAGGACTTCAGCGAGCAGTGCCGCGTGTTCGAAGTCTGCAACCCGGCCCAGGCCGCCAGGGTGCTGGCGCGCGACATGCAGATGAACATGGCCCTGCCCTGCCGCATCTCGGTCTACACCCAGGGTGGCAAGACCCGCATCGGCATGATCAGGCCCACCGAGCTGCTCGCCCTGCTGTCGCCGGACCCGGCCCTGGGCCAGGTCGCCCGCGAAGTCGACGAGAAGACCACCCTGATGATCAACGAGGCCCGGTGATGAGACCGCTGCACCGCGCACGCCTGCTGACCACCACCCTGCTGCTGGCCGGCGCCAGCCTCTGGGCCCAGGCCCAGGACGCCAATCTGCCGAGCTACGCGCGCGCCGAGCCGCTGGGCACGGCCCTGGAGGGCTGGGCCTATCCCCACCCGGTACAGCTGCTGCAGTTCGAGCTGGAAGGCCGTCCGGTGCGCATGGCCTACATGGACGTGAAGCCGGAGAACCCGAACGGCCAGACCATCGTGCTGCTGCACGGCAAGAACTTCAGCGCCGACTACTGGGCCAACACGCTCAAGGCCATGTCGTCCTACGGCTACCGCGTCATCGCGCCGGACCAGATCGGCTTCGGCAAGTCCTCCAAGCCCGAGATCCGCTACACCTTCGCCATGCTGGCGGAGAACACCGCCCGTCTGCTGGACCACCTCAAGCTCAGCCGCGTGGTGGTGATCGGCAACAGCATGGGCGGCATGCTGGCCGTGCACTTCGCGCGCCGCCACCCGGAGCGCGTCGTGGCGCTGGTGCTGGAGAACCCGCTGGGCCTGGAAGACTATGTGCCCAGCATCCCGCCGCAGGAGACCGCCAACCTGGTGCGCCTGGAGATGGCGCAGACGCCGGCGAGCTACCGCAACTTCGTCAAGAGCTATTTCCCGAACTGGAAACCCGAGTACGAGGGCTACGTCGAGCAGTTCGCGCGCCTGCAGCTCAGCGGCGACTACCCACGCCTTGCCCACGTCTCGGCCCTGACCTACCAGATGATCTACGAGGGGCCGATCTACAACGAACTGCCCAAGCTCACCGTGCCCACCCTGCTGGTCATCGGCCAGAACGACCGCACCGTCTTCGGCCGCCGCTTCGCGCCGCCGGAGGTGGTGCGGCCGCTGGGAAACTTCCCGCAGCTGGGCCGCACCACCCAGCAGCGCATCCCGGGCGCCGCGCTCAAGGAATTCAGCGGCGTGGGCCATGTGCCGCACCTGGAACAGCCCGAGCGCTTCCACGCTGTTGTCATGGACTTCATCTACGGCCGCAAGTAGCCGCCCCCGCCATGAAGAACGGCGCCCGCGGGCGCCGTTTCTTTTTCCGCCGGCACCGGGGCCGGCTCAGAACACGGAATCAGGGAGTGGCCGGCTTGCCGGCGTCGGCCGGCCCGCTGCCGCCCTTCGACTTCAAGTTCAGCTTGTTGCTCACCCAGTCGTCGGCCTTCTTGAAGCCGCGGCCGGTGGCATCGACCGCCTTGTTCACACCCTTGGCCGTGGCATCGGCCCCTTTCTCGATGCCCTTGGCCGTGGCCTGGGCCCCCTTCTCGATGCCGCGGCCCACCTTGGTGCCCACGCCTTCTTCTTCCGCATGCAGCGCCGGCGCAGCCAGGGCCGCCAACAACACCAACAAACCCATCACACTCTTCATCTCAGCCTCACAGGTCCGGACCGGATCGATCCACATCAGCAAATCTACCATCCCTGAACGCCCCTCACGGAAGGGTGGTGGACAACAGGGCGTTGGCACCACAGGCAACGCCAGCTGGCCGCCCCAACCACGCAACGCCCCGCACGCCTCTGCCAAGGGTTTCCCCTATAGAAGTAACCACTTGTGACAACATAATGCGTTCAGCTTGCGCACTAGAAGGCGGCACCCACCCAAACACCTCACGCAAGATGTCCAGGGAGAAAGCCATGCCACAAGTCTTCAGACAGGCGGTCATACGGTCCACGCGGCGCTGTGGACCCGGTGCGAGTCGCCTGCCCCCTCATTTCCCTTGATCCGCGCGTGCCAGGACCGCGTTGAGCGGCCTGATTGGCCGTCGGCGTTTTCACGGAACGCGGCGTGGCAGTCGCGCAGGACACCCAGCAGGACGATCTATCGAGAGACATCCCACTTGCCTGAGAGGGCGCCATGTTCAACACCCCCATCCTGGAAGTCGCCATCGGCCTGGTCTTCTGCTATGCCTCCGTGGCGCTGATCACCAGTTCGATTTTCGAAGCCTTCGCCTCGTGGCTCAATCTGCGCTCGAGTACGCTGCTGGGCCAGATTCAGCGCCTCCTGAACGCGAACACGATTGAAGGCGAGAGACTGCTCCTTCAGGTCTATAACCACGCCCTCGTGCACCCCTTGGGCAGCGGTACCGCCGCAGACACGAAGGAGCTGAGGAAGAATGCCCCTTCGTACATCGATCCCGGACATTTCGCGACGGCCCTGATCGACACACTCCAGAAGACCCAGGGCGGTGCACGGGCGCTGAGCGCGGGCATCAGCGAACTCCCCAACAGCCAGCTGCAGCAGCTGCTGCGCGGCATGTACGACCGGGCCGACGGCGACGCCCTGCGCCTGCAACGCTCACTGGCGACCTGGTTCGACGCCGCGATGGATCGCGCCTCCGGCGCCTACAAACGTCAGAGCCAGCTGTGGTGCTTCGTCATCGCCTTCGTGCTGTCGCTCGCGCTCAACATCGACAGCCTGCATCTCTTCTCGACGCTCTGGAAGCAGCCGGCCTTGGTCGCCCAAATCTCCGCACCGGCCACGGCCATGACCGCCGAGCAGGCTCTGCAGAAGCTGGAGACCCTGCCGATCGGATGGCAGACCGCGGCTGACAGCACGTCGCAGGACCTGTTGCCCCAATGCCGGGTGCTGCTGCTGCAATTTGTCGGCTGGCTCATCACGGCATCGGCGGCCCTGTTCGGCGCGCCGTTCTGGTTCGACTTGCTGCAACGGCTGACCAACCTTCGCGGCGCCGGCCCCAAGCCGGAGAAACCAACGGAGAAAACGGACGGCGATCCACCGCCTGTGCCGGCCAGTGCAAACGTGGCCTTGCCCACGGCAGAACGCAACGCGATCGTCGACCTGCACGCCGCACGCAACAAGGACGACCCGAGTTACCGGCCGCTGCAGCCTGGGGAGAGATGGTGATGGCAAACCCCTGGCCGCAACAGGACTTCGCGTCCATGGTCGCCTTCTACGGCAACGTGGGCGAACAGCAGACCCGGCTGATGCTGCCCTACCCCATGCGCCTGTCCTGGGCACCGGACACCACCGTGCAGCGCATCACCTGCCATGCCAAGGTCAGTGAGAGTCTGGAGCGGATCCTCAGCCAGATCCTCACCCACTACGGCGATGTTGGCGAGGTGCGCAACGCGCGCATGGACCTCTTCGGCGGCTGCCTCAACGTGCGCAAGGTGCGCGGCGGCAACAACTGGAGCATCCACAGCTGGGGCGCCGCCATCGACCTGGACCCCGAGCACAACGCCCTGAAGATGCATCGCCAGCAGGCTACCATGCCGGCCGGCATCATTGCCCTCTTCGAAGCCGAAGGCTGGACCAGCATGGGCCATGTGCGCGACTACGACTACATGCACTTCCAGGCGGCCGGTCTCTAGGAGCAGCGTCATGATCATTTCCATCGTCAATCGCAGCAAGAGCCTGACCGATCCGCAACTGCTGGACGCCATCCGTGCCATCAACCGGCAGATCAGCGAGGATTTCGAACCCTATTGGAGCTTTGGCGCCATGCTGCGACTGGAAGGCCGCACGCGCGGCAAGCTGGACAAGGCCACGTTGGCCGACATGCGCGGCGACGCCATCATCTATCTGACCGACAAGGCGGATGCGGAGGATGCCCTCGGTTATCACGAGACCAACTTCCGCGGCATCCCCTATGGCTTCGTGTTCATGGAACTCTGCAAGGAACTCAAGGAGAACTGGACAGTCACCCTCTCCCACGAGGCCCTGGAACTGCTGGGCGACGCGCAGAACAACCTGCTGGTCCAGGGACCGCATCCCGAAGACCCAAAGCAGGAAGTCTTCCACTGGTTCGAGATGTGCGACGCCGTGCAGTCGCTGACCTACGAGATCGACGGCATCGAGGTCTCGGACTTCGTGTTGCCGCTGTATTTCACCGCCGGCGAGCAGGATGGCGGGCGCAACGACTTTCTGGGGACCAAGGGCCTCAAGTCTTTTGGCGTCACGCGAGGGGGCTACATCGGCTTCTACGACCCGAAGAAAGGTGAGCACGTCACCTACGCGGGGGCCAATGACGCCAAGGCGAAACGGCGTATCGCGATCAAGGATGCCCGTAAAGCGGGGCGCGGGTATGTGCGCAAGCGGGGGGATGCGACGCTGGCAAGGGAGGAGTCGAACGACCTCGCGCTCAGGGCTGTGCCGCGCAAACCCAGATCGAAATGAGCACCGACGGCCTCCCCCGGAATACTGCCGTACCGCAGAGCATGGTAAGCCCAATGTCCGGACGTCCCCACCGCTACTGCGTGCTCAGTCTCGCAGCCCTTCACGAGCACTATCAGCGAGCAAGCCTCGTAAATGGTGCGGGGCTTTGACGAAATCGCTCTCTGCTTGTACCTAAAGCCAGTGCTGTAACGAACAACCCAAAGGAGGTTTCTCTATGTCATCAATTGACCTCGCGTCCAAAACGTCCATACCGTTTCCCGATAGCACAACATCCATTACGTTCAGACTGTCATCTACGTTTCCTTCACTCGCTGCAGGTACGGTCAGCATCTGGAAACTGTCTCCGAATGGTGGTCATACGGTGCTCGAAGCGCCATATGGTCTCGATACCGATCCACAGACACCCGCGGGAAACAGCAAGTCGTGGGTCGTGGATCCCGCAAACAAGTATCTTGTATGGTTCACAGGCGGGGCGAATATCCTGCAGCCGGGAGGAGCCATCTCCTTGACAGCATCGATTGAGGACCAATCAGGCATGCAAGTCGCATCGTTGTCAAATGCCAAAAGCCCCAAGTCGTCTGCATCAACTGTCAACATCAGCTTCTATCTCGGTTAGGAACAGTGATATGTCAAGAAACTCGAGAATCACGATCACGACAGCGCTGCTTCTGGCGATCAGCCTACTTGGAGCATCAGCAAACGGCCAAGAGTCCACCGCCAAACAGCTCCAGAGTGAAGCGAAGAAATACTCAGAGAGCATGCCCACAGGGTCAGTCCCGGCCACCAACATCCTTGGCATCTCTGACAGTGCTGTTCCTAGAGCGACCAGCTTCCAGAGCGTCGTCACCCAGTTCTCTCAAGGTGTGGGACCCGACGGCAAGATTAAGAACGCCATCGGCTTTGAAATGACTCCATACTTGCTGGCAAATGACGAACTCGACTGGACCAAATACGACAACAGTCTCGTGACCCAGATACTGACGCGAACGACGGTGTCTTTTGCCGCGATCCCAGCCGAGGACACAAAGACCGCCTCTAGCGGCGTCGGTGTGCAGTCAGTCTTCTTCTCGAGTTCAATCGAGGAAGCACGAAAGAAGTCACATGGGTGTCTTCCGAAACATGTGACGGCAGCGCGAGAGATTCAACAGTACGTAGGAGAACTTGCAGCACGCGACGGGGAAGACAAAGCACGCGAAGAAAGAGCCGCCCTCGCCGAGAATCGTCCTCAGCGTCGACTCTCTCCGAGAGTAGAGGTAAAGATCGGCGAATCCGCGCCCGTTGTCGTCAAGGAGAATCTGACGGCGAGAGAACTCGCCAAGCATGAAAAACTGACCGGAGCACTGGCCGATGCGGTATCAGCATGTCAGAGGTCTATCAATACCGCTCTGCAGGCTTGGAACGCATCGATATTCGCCGCTGGATTGGGTTGGGGCTTCTACTCGCCAGACAACAATGCCGGCTCGTTGCGATCCAGTTCCTCGGTCTATTGGCTCACAGGCGCAATCGGCTGGGGGGACGGGACGAGCAATACAGGTGCCTCCGGCCTGATCAGTCTGCATGCGCGCAAGGCCGGTGACGAGCGGGCACCCGACCCCGCAAACTCCAACGCAATGCTACAGACTGACTCGAGCCTATACGGCATCAGCCTCAGGTTCGGAAATCGAAAGTTCGGGGGGTTATTCGAATACTCCCATAGGACGACCGTCGCCGCTGGATTAACCGACGAGAATGTCAGACGCAACTTCGTCGGGATGGACTTCAAGGTCGCCGAGGATCTCTACCTCTCCTGGGGTGTCGGCAGCGAGACCGGACGCAGGGACGGCATCGACAAGACTTTTGCCCTCGCCAACATCAAATACGCCTTCGGCGACAAGCCGCTCTTCTCGCCATCCTCCCTCGGCATCCCGAGTCAATAAGACCGTTCCTTGACTCAGTCCACGAAAAGGCCTGAACCATTTCTGGCTCGGGCTTTGCAGTCTATTGGGCGTCGAGATGTCGCGCGACTCACTTCCTCGCCGGCGGCACATCCGTGCACGACCCATGGGCCACCTCCGCCGCCATGCCGATGCTCTCGCCCAGCGTGGGGTGCGGGTGGATGGCCTTGCCGATGTCCACCGCATCGGCGCCCATCTCGATGGCCAGCGCGATCTCGCCGATCATGTCGCCCGCATGGGTGCCGACGATGCCGCCGCCGACGATGCGGTGGGTCTCCTCGTCGAACAGCAGCTTGGTGAAGCCTTCGTCGCGGCCGTTGGCGATGGCCCGGCCGGAAGCCGCCCAGGGGAACAGGCCCTTCTTGACCTTCACACCCTGCGCCTTGGCCTGCTCTTCGGTCAGGCCGACCCAGGCCACTTCCGGGTCGGTGTAGGCCACGCTGGGGATGACGCGGGCGTTGAAGGCCGCACTCGCCAACTCCTTGTTGCCCTGCAGTTCGCCGGCAATCACCTCCGCCGCCACATGCGCCTCGTGCACGGCCTTGTGCGCCAGCATGGGCTGGCCCACGATGTCGCCGATGGCGTGGATGTGCGGCACATTGGTGCGCATCTGGATATCGACGTTGATGTAGCCACGATCCGTCACGGCCACGCCAGCCTTGTCGGCGGCGATCTTCCTGCCGTTGGGCGTGCGGCCCACGGCCTGCAGCACCAGGTCGTAGCTGCCGTCGCTCTTCGTGCCGTCCAGGCCTTCGAACTGCACCTTGATGCCCTGCGGCGTGGCCTGCGCCCCGACCGTCTTGGTCTTCAACATGATCTTGTCGAAGCGATGCCTGTTCATCTTCTCCCAGACCTTGACCAGGTCGCGGTCGGCGCCCTGCATCAGGCCGTCGAGCATCTCCACCACGTCCAGGCGGGCGCCCAGGGTGCTGTAGACCGTGCCCATCTCCAGGCCGATGATGCCGCCACCGACGATGAGCATCTTCTTCGGCACCTCCTTCAGCGCCAGCGCACCCGTGGAATCCACCACGCGCGGATCGTCCGGCAGGAAGGGCAGGCGCACGGCCGAGGAACCGGCGGCGATGATGGCCCGCTTGAAGGCCACGACCTGCTTTTTGCCGGTCTTCTCCTGGCTCATGCCGGTAGTCTCTTCCACTTCGACGTGGTTCGGGCCAACGAAGGCGCCGTAGCCACGCACGATGGTGACCTTGCGCAGCTTGGCCATGGCGGCCAGGCCGCCGGTCAGCTTGCCGATCACCTTTTCCTTGTGGCCGCGCAGCTTCTCGATATTGACCACCGGCTTGCCGAAATCCACGCCCAGGTCGGCCAGGTGGCTGACCTCGTCCATCACGGCCGCCACGTGCAGCAACGCCTTGGACGGGATGCAGCCCACGTTCAGGCAGACGCCACCGAGGGTGGCATAGCGCTCGACCAGCACGACCTTCAGGCCGAGGTCGGCAGCGCGGAAGGCGGCCGAATAGCCGCCGGGGCCGCCGCCCAGCACGAGCACGTCGCACTCGAGATCGGCCGTGCCAGCGAAGCTGGCCGCTGCGGGTGCAACGACCGCTGCTGCCTTGGGAGCAGCCGGAGCGGCAGCAGGTGCAGGCGCGGCGGCCGGCACTGACGCAGCCGCGGTGTCGGCCGATTCGAGCAGCAGGACCACCGAACCCTCTTTGACCTTGTCGCCGAGCTTGACCTTGAGCTCCTTGACCACGCCACCCTGGCTGGACGGGATCTCCATGGAGGCCTTGTCGCTCTCGACCGTGATCAGGCTCTGCTCTGCCTTGATGCTGTCGCCGGGCTTGACCAGCACCTCGATGACGGAGACGGCATCGAAGTCGCCGATGTCCGGAACCTTGATTTCTACCAGTGCCATTCGCTTGTCTCCTCGACTCAGAGCAGCACGCGGCGGAAATCGCCGAGGACCTGGCTCAGGTAGGCCGCGAAGCGCGCGGCGGCGGCGCCGTCGATGACCCGGTGGTCATAGGACAGCGACATGGGCAGCGTCAGGCGCGGCGTGAACTCCGTACCGTTCCAGACCGGCTCCATGAAGGCCTTGGTCAGACCCAGGATGGCCACTTCGGGCGCGTTGACGATGGGGCTGAAGTAACGGCCGCCGATGCCGCCCAGGGAAGAGATGCTGAAGCAGCCGCCGGTCATCTCGGCCGGTGTCAGCTTGCCGTCGCGCGCCTTCTTCGAGAGTTCAGCCAGCTCCTGGCTGATCTGCACGATGCCCTTCTGGTCGGCATCTTTCAGCACCGGCACCACCAGGCCGTTGGGCGTGTCGGCCGCAAAGCCGATGTGGAAATACTTCTTGTAGACCAGCGCGTCGCCGTCGAGCGAGGCGTTGAACTCCGGGTGCTTCCTGAGCGCGGCCACCACCGCCTTGATCACGAAGGCCAGCATGGTGAACTTGATGCCGGCTTTCTCGTTTTCCTTGTTCAGCTGCACGCGCAGGGCTTCGAGCTCGGTCACGTCCGCGTGCTCGTGGTGCGTGACGTGCGGGATCATGACCCAGTTGCGGTGCAGATTGGCGCCACTGATCTTCTTGATGCGCGACAGCTCCTTGCGCTCGATGGCGCCGAATTTGGCAAAGTCGACCTTGGGCCAGGGCAGCAGGCCCAGCGCCGCGCCCTCGCCGCCACCGGCGGCCACGCCCATGCCCTGGGTGCGCGCGCTGCCGGCCATCACGGCCTTGGTGAAGTTCTTGACGTCCTCTTCCGTGATACGACCCTTGGGGCCGCTGCCTTTCACTTCGTCCAGCGGCACACCCAGTTCACGCGCGAACTTGCGCACCGAGGGGCTGGCGTGCGGCAGCTGGCCTTTGGGAGCGGTGGGCTC
>JACCDS010597397.1_pt1 | contig 18708 bp, 19 predicted proteins | sample 7446441 | NCBI WGS metagenome assembly JACCDS01 (sample SAMN15323445, study PRJNA562643) | freshwater metagenome | isolation source: river surface water | place: USA:Blue River Watershed | collected 2017-08-17
AAGGATTAGACCAGTAAACACGAAAAGGAAACTAATTTGCATGAGATGTAAAGTTAAAGAATAGAAGTGTGAATGACAATAAAAGCGAGTTGAATTACATTTTGGTGGAATACATCATTTATTGGAGCTGTTGGCTCGGGGTTGTCTAATCCAAAATATTAACCCCTTTTTTCGTATCATCCCAATATTCACAAGGGTTGTGGAGAGGCGTAAAACAAAAAAAGTCGCCATTTCTGACGACTTTTTTTCTTTAGTAGCGGGGAAAGATCAAATTTCTAACTTTTTGGAAGGGTATGAATTGGTGGTGGAATTGTGGATGTTTATGAATCGTAGAGATGACTAAAGCCCTTTCCAATCAGTGAGTATAACATTGTTTACATTGTACACCATGCGCATAGATGGTTCAACTGTGTTATTCCAGAGATTTATCCTTGCAACAAACAGCTTAGTGTGAAATACTCCGTTAATGCCATTCTCTCCAGAGTTAATATGATGGATTTTGTTGGTTAATGCTTTTATATCCCCAATAGTGAATAGTTTTTTTTCAACTCTTCCGTTATTCTTAACGTATGTCTCAATGTGTTCCTGTGGCAAAAAATATTGTGTAAACCCGTGAGCTAAATGTCTTCGGTCAGCGTTGATTTGACCAATCTCAACATTAATATTAATCCATTCTTTTTTTAGCTCAGGCAGATGAGTTTTGATAAATTCACTCACTAGTTGTCGCTTCAGTTTTAAAGTCTTACCAAAGATGTCCAAAAGCTGTTTTTGATGAAATCGCGGATCCTCACCAAGGATTGAACAAAGGCTGGTAATGCTGAACTCCATTTCAGAGCTGGCAATTATAAAGGCACCTACGGCTTCTTTAAATAGACGGTCGGTTTGGAGTTTTTCCATTTTTTAAATAAATAGATACGTCAAATTAGCTTTAATTTTTTTGTGATTGAGTTTTATTTCGTTTTGCTTGAATAAGATTGTTTCTGCATCCTCCACTTATCCATTAATTCAACTAATTCTGCTGTTATTTGTAACATGAATATAGCTGAACCGTATTTTTGATCGTATGGAATAAATGTGTCATGCTTACCAACCGTCATTTTTATAGTTCGTTTTTCGTCATTTTGAATTTTCGTTGCACTTGATGTTACACAATTACTCAAATGTATAAAGCCACTACTTGCCTTATATACTTGCTTGATCCATTCTTTTCCTGGTAAAGACGAGTATACTGCACAGAGATGGCTATCATGCATTCTTTTGCCATTCCTGTCTTTGAGTTTGTTAATTTGTTCACCACTAATAATACGTAGTGCGTAATTGTCGATATTTTCATCCACCAAAAAAACAGAATAAAACCTGAGAAGTGAGTCAAGTTGGATTCTAACTAATGGAGCAGCTGCAATAAAGTTATTGTCACGAATTAACAATGTATAGCCTCGAATGATATTTACAGATCTATTCAAAATTGCAGTACAAAATATGTCGAATGGATATAAAGCATGAGTCTCGACTAATTGCTTCCCAAATTGAATCTGCAAATCAATTAAGCTATCTAATTCGATTAGCAAATCATCAAGTGTTTTAGTCATTGTTCCTATATAGTTGGGATTTAAAAAAAATCATGCTGAAGAATTTTGCTTTCATTCCGTAATGGAATTTTGAAAATTGTATGTAATTGCTAAAACAATTTAATACAATTCCCATCTTGTTTTTCTGTGATGATTTCTTTGTCAATTACGTTAAAACTGGTAAAATCAAAACCAAAATCTAACTTGCCACTTCCAGTTGAAATAAATGAATTCGTGATTTTTTTGTATTTTTCAACTACATCTGGGTGCGGTAAAGAATGTTGCTTGTAAATTGTAGATACAGATTTTAAAGATTTTACTTCAGAGTTTTCTTGTATCCGATTTATCAATTTTGTGGATGTAGTAGAGGTATGATGTGGAGTCTTGATATAATTTATATTTTCAAAATGGTAGCTTGCTATTTGGTTTATGGATTGATCTTCAATATCTCCACTGAGAAATATACTTAATTCGCCAATTTTTAAAATTGTTGCAATCGATAGATCATTTTTTTTCTTTAAATCACCTGAAGCAAACCTTCTTCTAAGCAATGCAGAACATGGGGCAACAGCAATAATTTCGAAGATTAATTTAGTGCCAGTATTTATGTCAATAAAATCATTTCGCCAAATTGAAGAATGCCCTTGAGGAGCAGCAGTTGCGCTCGAAACGTTATAATTTTGACCTTTATTGAAGGCGTTTATTAGGTCGAGTGAATTTTTTACTTCTTCATTGTATTCAACAAAGTCAGCGTAATTTCCGTAAGTGAGTTCTGGTAAATAAAACCTGGTTGTGTGATCACAATATTCATTAACTAAATTTATTATGTCCACAGAATGATCTTCATCAGTATGAGTCCAAATAAAGACATCAATTTTTTTTATTCCATAGGAATGAAGAATTTCAAGTGTCTTATTAATAGAGTTATGTTTATAACAATCAATTACACATGAGAAGAAAATGTTCTTTTCGTCTTTGAGAACTACAACTTGACTTTCCCCTTTTTCTGGATAACCTATTACGAAAACATCTACTGTAAGTGCTTTGATATTTGTAAAGTAAGTATCATTTATCATTTTTTAATTTTACGATGCTAAAATTCGATGATATGGTTACTCTTTTGTTAGATGTTGAATTAGTGGTGCTTGATACAAAAATCTCCTTTTTACTTTCTAATTTAACACTGCCACTTTTGGCACTACGAGACACGAAAACAGTTGTGGATTTACTCATGGTTAAGGGGCTAAATTTTTATTCAAAAATTCGGTTGTAACTGAATTTTTAAAAAGATTAAATAGTATGTCGTTGTTGATATTTGTGATTAGGCTCGGTAAATTTTCTTTGTATTTATTAAATTGAAGTGCCTCTTCATCTAGGTATGCATCTAGGTCAAGGAAAACTTGGAACGCTTTTGTTAATTCACTTGTTTCATTATTTACAATGTTGCCCGTATCTATGTGTCTAATGTAATTTATCTTGAGTTTGCTACTTTCTAAAATTAATACATCTTCTATTCGGCTACGAAACAAAGAATATTTTTCAAAGTATGATTCTTTAAATGAGAAGTATTCTTTTTCAAGATCTCTATGAATTGAATTGAAGTCGTCGTATATATTAGAACCAATTTTTCTTAGACCGAACCTTTTTAAATTAATATAACTTTCCTGTTCAAATAAAAACGATATATAACGATTTATGAAATCTAAGTATGGATCAATATTTTTATAATTGGTGCACTCTATGTTAAGTATTGTATTATAGACGCTTATGTTTAGAGTAAGTTTATCTGTCCCGAAAGTATTGTTGCTGAAGACATGTATGTCTTGTTTGCTTATCTCATTTACTGGGATAGACAATGTGTTGCTTATGTCTTCAATGTTATTTAGAAGCAGATCAACTTGATTGTGGGTGTTTTTGGAATATGACAGAAATTGACCGTTGAAGTATTTATGAAACTTTTTGACAAAATCTGTTGAGTCAATCATTCCTTGATAATCAAATCTAAAGATAATATGTTTCATGATATTATCTTGTAAATGCTCTCTGTTTATGTTGTCTTTCTCCATGTAAATTTCAATATGATAACAATAAATATGAGTGTTATTATTGTTCTCTCATTTTAACCTTGATATATACTTTAAGGTTTCAGATTGCCTCGAATATATGTGTTTATTTCTTGTTGTAGTGAATTATTTTAATATTTTCATTACCTTTTGGACTGTTCCACTACTTCTGTCGGTGAGCTTCATCACTTTTCTTACTGAGTATCCCTGCTTTAATAATCTGATAACTTCTTTGTTTTCCTTTAGGAATTGCTCATCGGTTTTGACCTGTATTCCAGTTTTTCGCCCGACTTTTATTCCCTTGCTTCTTGCTGCTGAATAACCGCTTCGTAATCTCTGGACTATGGTTTGGCGTTCCATTTCGTTGACGCTATTTAGTATTTGAACCATAAACTGACTTAATGGATTAACTGTGCCATCAGGATTAAGTGTTTCCAGGTTGTAATTCTTGATGTATAAACTAACCTTGGCTTCATTCAGCATCTCTATAACTTGGAGCACTTGTATAGCATTACGACCAATTCGAGAAAGCTCCCAGGTTAGTACCTTTTCAATTTGGTTGCTCTTTATGTATGACATCATAGCCATGAGCTCCTTGCGCTCCTCGTTTTTCTTCGCACCGCTGATCTTCTCTTCGAACACTTTTTCCACCGAATAGCCCATCTTTGCTGAATACTCCAATAATTCATCAGTTTGGCGCTGGTAGTCCTGGGCTAAACTTGATACCCGAGAAAATATAACTACTCTCATCATATTGCTCTTATTCATATTTAACCATATCTCTATTGAAGTTTTCCAAATTAGCTTGCCCCCAGGCTACTGCATCTTCATAAGCGGTGGATCCTTCAAAGTAAATGATGTCCCGTATAAAGTTCTTTGAGGCGTTCAGGTATTCGATATAACACTTGCCTATGTGCATTTTAATATTTTAGATTACGAAGATACAGTTTTGTTTTTAAAAATGATACATTTATAAGATTATTTTGATACACTTTTAATTGTGATACAATTTTCGGGATTTTCCAGGTCAAAAATATTTTGGAAATTTTGAGGACTTTCCTTTTCCGTATTGTTCATGGGTCACTTTCTGAAATGAAGTGTACCTGTAAAAATTTTTCAAGGTTTCGAAAGAAAAGTAATCTAAGGCCCACTTTTCCCAACGGGAAGTGGGCCCAGGAAGTGGGGTACGAGTAAGGGGGGGGGCTATATAATCACTTTATGTTTAATTGAAAGGTTCAGGTTTTGTAATCCTTCAATTAACACATCTATTGATTTAATAACTGTTCCTTCAATTTGTTGCTGGTTTGAAACTCTGCAATCTTTTAGTTTGCTGATATTTGCTTTCATTTGATTGATTAACAATACGCAAGCATCAAGATGTAGTTCAGCTTCCTGATAGGTATTAAACGGTATGTATTTACTATCCATGTAATTCAAATTTGGCGTTATAATATTTAACCTGCAAACCAATTTGAAACTATTTATAATAAAACAACATGGAAAGTTACACAGTCACAAAAGAACAGCTTCTAACATTGGTTAAAATGAAGAAAAAGCAGATTGAAGAGGACATTCGTTTGCGCGTCACAAAGAAAGATATAAAGGATTTTGTAGTTAACGGAGACAAGTACTCATGGTACGAACTTGTACCAGAATTCCTCCCAGAAAAGCCCAAGCGATATATCGTTACGGCAGAGCAGTTTGAAGCTATATTATATGCAGAAAAGGATAAATTTGACACAAAAGCGGATCAAATTGACGAATAGATCAGATTTATTCAAAAAAATACGCAATATGTTTAACGTATATATGATTGATATTTAATTAAATAGCATTAATTACACCATGAAATGTACTAGTTATATTTCTCGGTGGAATTTTGAATAATTGATGTAAAATTGCGCTTTTTAAACAAAATCATTAGAATAAGTAATTAAGGCTTATTTTCGAATGACAAATTGTAGTCGTCCCTACTAATGACAGTGTCAAACAGACCAATATCCTCTCCAGCGTGTTTATTTATGCCGATATATTCCAAACTTGCATCTTCGTACCGTTTGAACTTGTATACTGCATCATTCATGAGCACTGAGTTGAATACCCCCAAACTAACTAACAACTCAAAATCCTTTACGGACAGACCTGTTACTTTTTTGAAAAGACCTGGTTCGAGTTGTGTAATTACATCTTTCAAGCTCCTTTCCCTGTAATCCGTTAAGTACATAAATACGGGTACTCGGGTGGCAAATTTGATCAGCTTCTCCTGAATTTGCTTTCGCAAGCTTTTATACTCCTTTTCTTCTTCGGTAAGCTCCTTCTTTTCTTTTTTGGTTAATTCTCGGTCATTGGCTTCTTTTTTAGCCTTTTTGACGGCTTCCGATTTGTTGATAATGGTCTCTATGTCCTGGTTAAGGTTCCTGAAGCCCTCTATATTCATTAGTGCCCTCATGGCTTCTTCGTTAGCCATAAGTCGAGACAGGGTGTTATTGTCAACATTTACCAATAGTGCACTCTCCCAACGTCTTGCCAATAATGTTGCAGTAGTTCCACTCATGGCAATGTCCAAAATGCCCGCAGCATCCACTTGTTTCATTGAGCTTCCATCGTATGCCAATACAGGAAGGAAGTTGATAAAGTCCTCTACGTTTTTCTCGGGGTTCGATTCATTGACATTCAATCGACAAGCGTAATCAGCAATTTGTCTCAAGGCTCGATTCGGTGCAAAGTCAAATACATAGCACTCCTCCTTTAAAATCTCCTCCTTATTTGGTGATTTGCTATCTGGGTTCTTAATCACCCAAGGGGTTTGCACTCGGAACGCTGCCTGAAAGTAGGTTTCGGGGCTTGAGGAGTTACGAAGCATAAAGATCCCCGTCCAGGGTTTTACCGAAACTCCCGTTGTCAATTTCCCGCATGACAATGTTATTGTTTTAGACTCCAGCGGATTGTCGGTCATTGCCTCCATAACAGGTGGTAAGGCATTAACACCGATCCCAGCCTGCGTTCCAGCGGCAACTACTACGGTATAGTCCTGGTAAAACTTGTTCTGCCTTTGCTTGAGCAAGTTTGCCATTGCATGACAGGCAGCAACGGTAGGAAGGAACCAAAAGGTGTGATTGAGTACGTTGAGTAAAGGGGCATGAGAAAAAGGCAAAGGGGGTTTTTTTGCGCCCATTTTCAGGTTGTCAACGGTAGTTTCGCTAAATGAACCCCTGATCAAGTCCAACCATTTTTGAACCTCATCTTCGTATTTGAATCTCGCCTTCGAGCCTTCCCCCTCGGCAGAAAAGAAGACGTTGAGGTCGAAGCCGTCAAATTCCCCTTGCATGGCAATTTGGGCAATTGAATCAGGCATTTGGTAAGTCATCATCACCATTCTGGGTAGGGAAGCGTATGGATTTGCTCCTTTAGCCATGTCCCATTCGCCCTTGGCTTTCTGTTCATCCGAGTATGTCCAGTTGAAAATCTGCTCTTCAATAAACTCACCCGAGGCGATAGCCCTAAAAGGTGTTCCTGAAAGGTATAGGTAATGGTTGGTGGTAATGGGCATGGTTTCCTCATCGAAGTATTCTATCCCTTCTCCCTCCCCAAATTCAATCTCTTTTTTGCCTTCAGCTTCGAAGAGTTCTTTGGCATTTTCCCTCCAGGCTCCGTAGTGGTATTCGTCAAAAATCACACAATCCCAATTGGTTGCATGCACCCATTCGTTTTTGGTTTTTATGCCACCCGTGCTGGTGTTTTTGCCCAGGTAATCCTGAAACGAACCAAAACAAACAATTGGCTTTTTGGGATCGGCATTCTCAAAACTCAAACCATTTCGGGAGATAAACTGCCATCCTTCAAAATCCACATGGGACATCAAATCTTCATCCCAGGCGCTCTGCACTGCTGGTTTAAAAGTAAGCACCAGTATTTTTGTCCACCCCATCTTTTTTGCCAATTGGTAACTGGCAAAGGTTTTACCGAAACGCATTTTTGCATTCCAAAGGAAGTGCGGGGTTTTGTCAGGGTTCTCGTTCTTAAAGCTCTTGAAATAGGTGATGGACTTATTTACAGCCTCTTCCTGCTCAGGTCGCATGCCGAAGGTCAAGGTTCGGTTAGCTTCTGTCCGTTCCCCTGTTTTTATTTCCCAAATCGCTTTACGGAGGTCATTCAGAGAACATTTAAACCACTCACCTTCGGGATTGGCAAAGCCTTGACTGCGTAGATGACGGTGAATATCGTGATCGGTAAAACTACTACCGTCCTTTTTCATTGCCGATTCCTCAAATACAATTTTGTACTGAATGGCTGCCGTCCCCAGTTGCTCTTTGATTCGCTTTTGGACATCACGGTCGGTATAACCAATTTTGAGCAACCCGCTGTGCGAAGCCACCCCCACTAATTCATAAGCATAAATGGTAGGGTTGGTAGAAGGTCGGGGTGGAAAAAATTCATTCTTACTCATGATCGCCATCATTATTGGTTGAATCCATAGGTCGTATCATGTTATCAATAAAGGAGATCTCTTCCTCAGATAAATCAAATTTAGCGAAGAGTTTATCATCGCTCCAGCTCTCTTTCATTGTAAGGTTGGGGACAAAAATGAATTTTCCTTTGGTTATGTTTTGTGTAAGAAGTATTGTTGATACCAAGAACCTGCAAAATTTTGTTTTAAGAAAATTTACCATGTTCACTGCTTCTGATTCTGAAGTATAATTCCCAATCACTAAATACGACTCTGTACAAACAGTATTAGGTGGCAATACTTCTACACGTGAAAAAATTCTCCGCTTACCTTCCTTGTCTGGTTGTCCGCCATGGTCATTTGAGGCTTTAGATAAAAGAACTTTCCACTTGTTAATTAATTCTTTACCCGCCGTTACTTTGTTTGAGGATATTTTACCATTTCCAGCACTGGTTATTAAATCAAGATCTCCGTTTGTTTCTGGACGAACGCTAGATACTAAACCAAAAGGCATCCTGCTAGAAACTACCTTATCTAAAAACGTGTCGGTATTGTGTTTAACCTTATGAATAATGTTAATTGCTAAATTATCCCGCACAAATGTTTCAAACTCACCTAAATATCGCTCAGAATTAATAATACTATTTTTTCTGATTGTTTGAACATCACAAATCCCCTTGTTGTCTCTATCCCAAAGGAAATAACAAACACCACCAGCAATATCTACTCCAGGAAAACAATCTCTTGAATCGGCATAGTCTACTAACTTTCTTATTCTCTTATCATTGAGCATTTCGCTTCTAAAGTCATCGAGACCCTTTCCACCTGAATACCAACGGGCTGGAATAATCATGGACAGGTATCTAGGATTCAACTTCTTAGCTTGCTCAATGAATAAATTATAAATAGGTTTTGCACTTGATCCAGTGCCACCACCATCATTTAACTGATATGGGGGATTCCCAACGATAACGTCAAACTTCATATTAAATATTTTTCCTGGGTTTTCTGTGTGAACAAAATTGTAGGCGTATGTTTCTAAAGCATCTTCACGGTCGTAGACTTCTTGACTTGCTCCGCAATAGGTACATTTACCCCCTTGCCAAGTGTGTTGCATTCGCTCATAATGGATATTGCCTTGCTCATTGGTAAAGGTTTCGCAAATGGAGTATTTGCCATTAGCGTTTTTTGAGCAATACACACTTCTGCGGCTGAGTAGGCTTGTTAGCTCAGTAATGGCAATGCCATACAGTTGCTTGCTAAAAATGTGGTTGATGCGATCCTGTTTGTCAGGAATCTGGGATTCCAAACCCTTCATCAGTCGCTTGGCAATTTCCCTTAAAAACACCCCGCTTTTTGTTACAGGGTCTAGGAATGTAGCATTGGGGTTACTCCAAAGTTCCTGGGGTAGCAAATCCAGTATGTCATTAACCAACGTGGGTGGGGTAAACACCTCATCGTTACTCAAATTGGCTAGGCAAGTGAGTACATCGGGGTTATAATTGGTTTGTATCATCTTCGCCTAATTTTAAAAAATGTACCAGTGGATAGTCTTTTATGGGTTCGTCAATTGCCGCAGCATTGCCTTCATCGTTAAACATAGAGAATTGGTGTGTTTGTTGCACCAAAAACTTGAACATGTAGTCTCTGCGTTTCAGCATAGAGCCATTTACAGCACCCCATTCGGAAAAAATAATGGGTTGCTTGGTTTCGGGGTTGGTAAAGTCCAGGGCATCACCCCACAGGATATTCCTGCCAAACAAGAATTTGGCACTACGCCTGCATTCGTCCTGGCATTTGTCCCTGAATACGGCTGTGTATCGTTCATCAAATATGTTGAACAAGCGTTCTCGGCATTCTTGGGCATTATCTTCCAAGATATCTACCCCGTATATGCTCGAAATCGCTAGTATCGCATATCGTTCCCATTCAATTTGGCTTTTACTGTATCGCTGATCAATTACGTTCAGTTTGCGTTGAAGTACCTCAGCTAGAAAATTGCCGTTACCACATGCGGGTTCCAGGAACCTAGAATCTATACGTTCGGTTTCGTGCTTCACCAGGTCAAGCATAGCTTTTACTTCTCGTTCGTTGGTAAAAACCTCACCGTGATCCGTTACTCTCTTTTTTGACTTTACTTGTTCTGCCATGTTTTGTTTATCACCTTTTTACCACCAATAGATCTCCGATTTCACAGTTTAGCAATTCCGCCAGTTTTATGAGCCGAGATAAAGATGGTTGCATTGAATTGCTGCAATACATGGAGATGGTTGATTTACCAACCCCAAGACCCTTTGCAACATCAGCCTGTTTTATCCCCTTTTGCTTTAGCACTTCACTGATTCTGTTCATCGCCCCATTGTTTGGGTCAAATATAGTCAAAATGTTCAGTTCTACTGAACCTATTTTTTTAAGTAATAAAATGGTTACAAAGCAAGATTTAACAATTATTTAACATTGTAATATATCACTGAAAAACAGTCACTTACGAAGGGTAAAAATAATGTAATAAAGTTAATCTATTAACTTTAATACACTATATATCAGCTATTTGTGCATGAAATAAATCACTATAATCTTTGTGGAAAATATATAGATTATGAGTAAAAACAATGTAAAAGAACCCTTCGTGAAAATGTATGAATTGAAGGGATTAAGCTCAAACGAAACTCGTTTTTTGTGCAAGGTTTGGAGCTTTCAGTCCAACCAAAGGGATTGTTACTTGTCCAATAACACCTGGGCAGACTTCTTGGGTTGTTCACCAAAAACAGTTGGTAGAATAAAGAACAACATGGAAAAACGTGGCTATATCGAAAGATCAGACAGTTATGTTCGTATGACGATGGATATGAAGTCACTAATTAAGCTATTGAAGGAAAATCACATTCCAAGGTATTTCAATAAACCTAAGTTGCCCAGTTGGCGGTCAGAAATATCTGGTCAATGTGTAGATATTGGTAGACAAAATGTACTCTCAAATACTCAAGATGACAAGGCAAAGCCTAAGGTTGAGCACATGGATAGTCAATATGACGCTAAACCTAGTCAAAATAACCACCAATTAGATAATAACAATACAAATGAAAAAGAATTAATTAATGAAATAAATGGAAAAGATTTGAATGATTGGAGTTTAAGCTTGTTTCAGAGGATAGATGTACCCAATCTTGGTTATGTTGAAAAGCAGGAAGGCGAAGTAGTTGTTCGGAACAAAGTTTTATCATTATGGTATGATGGGTATTCGAATGTACAATTGAAACCAGATGCAGTCAAATTATTCTGTAATCAGAATTACTTCAATGTTTTGTTAAGAATTATGGAGTGGGTTGATGATTTTTTAATTCCTTACGAAAATTTACGATTTGTTGACATCAACCATTTTTTGAAACTAATTGAAAAGTGTTATTTGGAGTACCAAGTAAATGAAATTAATAATGCTGAATCTATAAGTTTTGATGTGGCTTTGGATGTTCAATTGATAATTTTTGAACACGGTAAAGATTTTAATAATTACATATCAAAATTTTAATAATTATGGGAAAAGTAAAATTTGAAAACAAGGTTAATTCCAATAATTTGCCGTGGGCAATATCGGAAGAAGAGTTTAAGTTGTCAGGTAAATTCGACCGTTGGAATTCTGAAGCTATCACGGCAGCTATCAACACCTTAATTGAGCTTAGTGTAATTGCATATCACCTTCAACCAAAAGACAGAATAAAACAGTAATATGGATAGAATAGAATTATTTCAGCGATTTATAACCCCTAAACAGCAGGAAAAGACAGAAAACAGAAATATTGTAGGCTATACCCGCATTAGTTCGAAACAGCAGTCGGAGAACTTTTCGTTGGTTGAACAGGATGAAGAAATACGAAACTTTGCACGTAAGCACAACTACAACTTAATGCAAGTGTTTGGAGGAACCTACGAAAGTGCTTCAGGTGACTTTAGCAGGAGGGAGTTTAAGCAGCTTTACGACTGGGTAACAAAGGCGCATCCCAAACCATTTGCCATAGCCATCAAATTTATTAACCGATTTAGCCGAACTGGTGCAGGTGCAATTTCAATTGCACAGGATTTAGTTGAGAACAAGGGTATACATCTAATAGAGACAAGTTCAGGGTTGAGTACAGAAAACTTAAAGGAGCGCTATGAAATATACGATAAGCTCTTAAAAGCTCAAGTTGAAAATCAGGAACGACTTGAACGAACAGTACCTGGCATGAGAAAGTTTTTAGAAGCGGGGAATTGGTTGGGGAAAGCTCCAATAGGTTACACCATGAAGGGTACTCGGGTAGTGGATTTTGCCCTTAAAAACCACAAGCAGGAAATATTTATTGATGCCAAGGGGCAATTGCTCAAGAAAGCCTGGAATTGGAAGTTGAACGGGGAGCGAGATGTATATATCCGACAGCGCTTAAAGGAAATGGGTTTGGCTATTTCCAAGCAAAAGTTGAATGACATTTGGCGAAAACCTTTTTATGCTGGAATAATTGCCAATTCACTTCTTGATAGACCTGTGCGTGGACATTGGGAGCCTATGGTAAGCGAGGAGGATTTCTTGCGTATCAATGCGATGCTTAACCAGCCAAAGAAAGTCCCTTATGCCAGTGAGGCTATTCACATTGAGCGTCCCTTAGCTCGCTTTTTAAAATGTTGTAGCTGCGGTGGATTGCTCACAGGGTATGAGGTCAAAGCAAAGAAGGTTCACTACTACAAATGCAATAAGTGCAAAGGAGCCACATTCAATGCAAATTCCATTGGCAAATCTCGGACGGTGGGCTTAAACAACAGCTTTAGTGAGCTTCTGAAGCGTTATCAGTTGCGAGATGACCTGATAGAGCCATTTAGGTTGCAATTGCAGCGATTCTTTGAGTTTAATAACCAGGATACAATAAAAAATATCGCAATTCTAGAGAGAGAAATTGAGGACACAGACAAGAGGCTTAAATCTCTGGATGAAAGATTCTGGCTTTCTACCGTTGATCTTCCTGCTGAAAAATACAAAGCATTCCAAGATCAGATTAAGCAGGAAAAAGCCGAAAAAGAGAGTAGATTGGCTGGGCTACGACAAAAGTTATCTAACTCCGATTTCTTCATCAATGAAGCCGTTGATATTGCCCGTAACCTCCAGTATTACTGGGAGTTTTCAGATTTAGAGACCAAGCTTAGATTGCAAAAAACAGTATTCCCAGGGGGCTTGTTAATCAACCCGTCAAACAGGCGTTATCTAACTCGCTTTGTAAATGATTTTTTCCGCAGAATCCCTTTGTTTTCAAGGGCTTTGGAATGGCGTAAAATGAAAAAAGTCACCGTTTCTGGTGACTTTTCTCTCTTAGTAGCGGGAACAGGACTCGAACCTGTGACCTTCGGGTTATGAGCCCGACGAGCTACCACTGCTCCATCCCGCGATTTACCTTTGCCACAAACCTATTCGGAATGTTTTGTTTGGTTTGTAGCCCGTAGGGGAATCGAACCCCTCTTTCATCCGTGAAAGGGACGTGTCCTAACCGATAGACGAACGGGCCAAGTGTTTGTTCTTGGGGGTGCAAAATTACAAATTAATTATGCATTTCCAAATGTTTTTATGAAATATTTTCAAATTTTTGAATTTTCCCATCGCCCCACAATTCTTCCAATCCATAAAATTCACGTTTGTCTTGAGAGAAGATATGCACCACAACATTGTAGTAGTCCAATAAAACCCACTCCGCGATATCGTTACCTTCACGATGGCGCGGGCGTTCGTTCATTGCCTTACGCAATTCATCTTCAACGCTATCGGCTAATGCATCGATTTGACGATTACTCGACCCGTGACAGATTACAAAAAAATCCGTAAAAGCGCCAGGTACATTTCGTAAATCTATACTAACAATATCAATTCCTTTTTTTTCTTGCAATCCGTGAACCGCGATTGCAGCAATTGCTTCTGATTCACTTCCTTTTTTTTCGGCCATTTATTCGGTTATTTTGTGCAAATTACGGCATTTTGAAACAGATTCCATTCATTTTAGAAACGACAGATACACAATTACCCTTACTTAATTGGGTTTCTTCCTGTGATTCTACCCAGAATGTGGTTCAATATTTGATGAACCAAATGGAATTTCAAAAAGTAGGTGTTGCCTGTTTTACTTACAATCAAACCCATGGAAAAGGACAAGGTAAAAACAATTGGTCTGATTCGCCGGATCGATCGATTGCCTATAGTATAGCATTGCCCTTAAGTGAATCCCTTGATTTGGTTTTATTGAATAAGTATTTAACTCTACAGGTCTGTGAGGTGATTCAATCTTTTTTGAATGAACGCGTTTTTATCAAATGGCCAAATGATCTATTGTGCTTAGATAGGAAATTATCTGGGTTATTGATGCAGGTGCAATCGAATGATTTTGGAATGAAATACTTAGTTCTGGGGATAGGCATCAATGTTAATCAAACGAATTTTGAACATTTACCAAAGGCTATTAGCATGAAGTTAGTCGAAAAAAAGGAATTCGACTTGGAGCAAATCGTCAAGAAGCTGCATCTTGAACTCGCATTATCAACTCTGCGTTTACCTGATACTCTGAATTTCAAAAGCCAAGAAATAAATAGTCAGTTTAATCTTAATCTTTGGAAACATGAACAACAAGTGGAATGTGTTGTTCCGAATCACCCTAAGGATTTAGAGAATTCATCGGTTGATTCAGAGGTTCAATTGGTTAAGGTTCAAATCAAGGAAGTTGATTCTGCAGGTCGATTGGTGGTTCTTCAAGACTCTGCCCAGATGGCGTATCATCATGGACAAATTAAATTGTTGCTTTAATTTTCCCATGGTGAATCAAAAACGGGAAGTGTTTTTATTCCAGAACCAATTGAAGTATTGCCTGAACCCTTGGCAAAATATTCGCTAAAAATAGCTCGAACTGTCAGGACATAGTCAGAAAAGAAACTATTTTCAGTAACGATTTAAACCATCGGTATTTATTCTCAGTCAATACATTATAATTGAAATCATATACCCTAAATTAGTAAACACTAATTACAGTTTAGATACCTAATAATTTCATGGATTTATAATGAATAGAAAAAACTTTTTTAAAACAGCTTACAGTATAAACGCTGAAATCCCATCCCCCGAAAAAGTGAATTTGGGAGATGACTTTGGTAGCGCAGATTCTCAAAAGCAAATAAGGAAGAGAGGTATTACTTCCGGGCTTTCTAAGTATGGAGGAAACTGGGGTAGGTCTGAAGTGTTGCATTTATTGAGACGGACAACATACGGTCCGAAGATAAGTGATGTAAAAGACTTTGAGAAGTTGACTTTGAGTGAGGCGGTAGCAAAATTGATGGATACAAGCAACTATTCGTTTAATCCACCGGTAAATAATTATCAGAATACCAATCCGGATGCCAACTCGAGTTATGGTAAAACTTGGGTAAATGCACCCTTGGATTTCAATCTAGAGCCGAGTAGAAAAAATAGTGTCAAGGCATGGTTTTGGTCATTGCCCTTGAATCAATCCAGTACATTGATGGAAAAGATGATTGTATTTTGGCATAATCATCTGCCAGTTCAAATGTTGGATATACCCGTGTCTGCATCTTGTTATACGTATGCTAAGGTTCTGAATGATTATGCATTAGGTAATTTCAAATCGCTAATTCAGCAAATAACTGTGGATCCTGCGATGCTGTACTATCTTAATGGAAGGTTGAATACTAAAAAAGCCCCAGATGAAAATTATGCCAGAGAATTGCAGGAGCTTTTTACTTTAGGGAAGGGGACAGCGAGTCAATACTCGGAAGAAGATGTGAAACAAGCTGCTCGCGTATTAACGGGTTTTACTATTAATCCAACCACTTCACCCTTTTCGACTTCTTTCGTGTCGGCAAACCATGAAACTGGAGATAAAACGTTTTCCAGTTTTTACGGAAATACAGTGATTAAGGGAAGGACGGGAGTAACAGCTGGTATGGACGAGTTGAAAGATCTGTTAAATATGATTTTCGCTGTTGAGGAGGTTAGTAAATTTATCTGTAGAAGATTGTACAAGTATTTTGTCTATTATGAAATTGACAGTGTAATAGAAACGAACGTCATCGAGCCACTTGCAAAGGTGTTTAGAGATAATGGTTACGAAATCAAACCAGTTCTTAAAACACTTTTTGAAAGTGAACACTTTTATGATTCTTGGAATCGCGGAGCGATGATTAAAGATCCGTTATCTCACACTGTTGGATACTTACGACAGTGGGAAGTTCAATTCCCCAATGCAACAGATTATCAAAAATTATACAAGTTTTATTCTTTCGGCAGTGCGTACACGGCAATACTGCAAATGAATTTGGGAGATCCGCCAAGTGTTTCTGGTTGGGAAGCATGGTATCAAGTTCCGTTGTTTCACCGAACTTGGATTACTTCGGATTCCTTGCCAAAACGGAATGAATTTCAGGATTATCTGATGTGGATTGGTCATGCAGTTGACGGATTTAAGTTGATGGTTGATCCTTGGATATTGACCAAGCAATTTAGTGAACCACGTACACCAGATAAACTCATCGCTGAAGCGATTCAGTTTCTGCTTCCACAACCATTAGATTCGAGTCAAATTGCTTCGTTAAAGTCCATTTTACTTCCAGGGGGAATTCCCGATTACAACTGGTCGGATGAGTATGATGCCGCCACCAATACGAGTTATCCCAATCATGCTGCTGCGTTGTCAACGGCAACTACTAAACTCAAATTACTGTACAAGTCACTAATGAATCTTTCTGAATACCAATTATCCTAAAAAACAATTGAATGAAAAGAAGAAGTTTTTTTAAAACCGCTGCAGCCGCTTCGCTAGTGCCCGTTTCACTAAACGGTATGAGCTTGAATGCCATGGGTGTGGAGTCAGTGCTTGGTAACATCGGCAAACGAGCTGTAGAAGGAAAAGTGCTGGTATTGATTCAATTGAATGGGGGTAATGATGGACTAAATACTGTTATTCCGGTAGATCAATACGCTAATTTAAGTAAGGCTAGAAGCAATGTGGTTATTGCTGAAACGGATTTGTTGAAATTAAATGGCTATGATAAAACTACATTGCATCCTAAAATGACAGGATTGCAAAGCATGTTCAACAACGGTAAAGTGAATATAGTTCAATCTGTTGGATATCCAGACCCTAACTTTTCACATTTTCGATCTACGGATATTTGGATGAGTGGAAGTGATAGCGATATCATAGAAACTACGGGTTGGATGGGACGGTATCTGGATGGGCGTTTTGATAATTTCCCCAAAGACTATCCAAGCACAGCGATGCCCGACCCCTTGGCAATCCAAATTGGTTCAATGGTTTCCTTAGCATTGATGGGACCAAATACGAGTATGGGGATGGCCATTACGGATCCGTCTACATTTTACAATATCCTCGATAATTCAACGGGTTCAGCACCCGCCACACCCTATGGAGACGAATTGAGCTACATTCGTTTATTGGCTCAACAAACGAATAAATATGCCGATGTAATTAAAAAGGCGGCAAATAGTGGGTCGAACAAATCTACAAAGTACCCCACCTCAACAGGTAGATCCAATGGATTAGCGGAACAATTAAAAATTGTAGCTCGTTTGATTTCTGGAGGTTTGAAGACGCCTGTATATATGGTCAGCATGGGAGGATTTGATACTCACGCAGAACAAGTGGATTCTACTTCGCACAAGGAGGGAACCCACGCTATCTTATTACAGGGATTAAGTGCGGCCATAGATGCTTTCCAAGATGATTTGAAGTTATTAGGGGTTAGTGACCGGGTTGTTGGAATGACATTCAGTGAATTCGGTAGAAGGGTACAAAGCAACGCCTCAGGTGGAACAGATCATGGGGCTGCAGCTCCTTTGCTTGTTTTTGGGGATGCAGTTCAATCAGGTATAATTGGCAACAATCCATCCATACCGACTACTACCACGGTAGAAGATAATGTGCCTATGCAATTTGACTTTAGACAAGTGTATGCTAGTGTTTTGAAAGATTGGTTTGAGCTTCCTGAAACAGAAGTAAGTGCCTTATTAGGAGGAAAAGACTACAATACACTGCCTATTTTTAAAAACAGTTTATCTAGTTTGGAAGATTTTGCAGACTACATGACTCAAATTAGAATGAAACCTATATTCCCTAATCCTGCCAATGATTTTATTCTGGTCGATTTTGAGACAGATGGAGGTGGAGAATTGACGTTGAATGTGTTTGATCCCTTGGGAAATAAGGTGATTACCGCATTGCAAAGGTCTTTTTCTGTAGGGTCTTATCAGGAAAGAGTTGACTTGCGAGGACTAAGACCTGGGAACTACATAGTTCAGTTAAGTAGCAAAGTAAAATCCACTACTCAAATTGTTCAAAAGATTTAATGCAAAATTAAACATTAAAAGTAAGATTAAGAAAATCAACATTATATAACTCGTTAAAGGTGGCTGCAAGCTCAATAAGCGAAGTGTTTTACTAATAATTTGCAAAAATTATTTACCGTAGTATTTGTGAAATAAAAAACTTATGTATCTTTGCACTCCGAAAATTGTCCGATGGTGTAACTGGCAACACGTCTGATTTTGGTTCAGAAGAGTCTAGGTTCGAGCCCTAGTCGGACAACTAAAAGG
>JACCDS011778982.1_pt1 | contig 18704 bp, 12 predicted proteins | sample 7446441 | NCBI WGS metagenome assembly JACCDS01 (sample SAMN15323445, study PRJNA562643) | freshwater metagenome | isolation source: river surface water | place: USA:Blue River Watershed | collected 2017-08-17
ATAACACAGCTGACAGACACGATTTATATACACCACAAGTTTTATTTGAGTTTAAGGCAGATAAAAACTTTCAAAACCTTAAAGCACTTGCGACAATACTTGCACAATCACTTTATTATATTAGACGACTGAAATATGTGGAAGTAGAGAAGGCAATTCCGTTTTTCATTTGCCTTGCCGACAAAAACGAAGCAACAATAACGGAAACAAGAAAGTGGTCAACTTATTACACAAATGATGGTTACGATTGGGAAAGACCAGCGAGTAAACCCGACCCTAAACTTATTGACCATTTAGTAAAAGAACCCGAAACAGGTAAAATTCACGTTTACAAAATCACTAAAAAACAAGAACAAGAAGCATTTAAAAAAAATCTTGACAACGCCTTAAATCCACAAATGATAATGGATTTTGGTGACAAGAAAATTATAAATGAAGAAAACTTTGAATCTGTTTTTGAACATTGGAAAAATGTAATTGGACCATACATTGTAAACGGCTACAAGCCGTCTTTTTATTTTCTTGCCAATATTCAACGTGACAAAGTAATAATTGACAAAGACAACAGCCGTGTAGTTTTCACATTTGAAGATAAAAACTCAAAAACGCAGAAAGTCCTGATGAAGGACTATGATTATTTTTGGAGTGTTTACGACTATGTTGAAAATGCCGAAACTATTAATGGTATTCACGCCAAACTTGACCGATTAACAGACGAAAGCCAAAGAAGATTTGAAGGCGAGTTTTTTACTCCGCTTCATTTTGGACAAAAAGCCATTCACTATTGGAATGAAGTGCTTGGAAAAAATTGGTATAAATCAGGAAAGTTTAGAATTTGGGATATGGCTGCTGGAACTGGCAATCTTGAATATCACTTACCAGCCGAAGCATACAAGTATTTGTATATGTCCACACTTCACGGAAGTGAAGCTGACCATTTGAACAAAGTATTTCCGAATTCAACTTGTTTTCAGTACGATTATTTAAATGATGATGTAGAATACGTTTTCAATAAAGGAAGTCTACCTTTTACACCAAATTGGAAACTCCCTAAAAAATTGAGAGACGAGTTAGCCGACCAAACAATTACTTGGATAGTTTATATCAATCCACCTTTTGCAACAGCACAAGACGCTAAATCAGATGGCAGTTCAAAAAGAGGAGTTAGCAAAACTAAAGTTGAACTTGCAATGGATATGGTTGATGTTGGTCACGCAAAAAGAGAACTCTTTGCACAGTTTATGTTTCGCATTGTTCATGAACTGCCTAAAAATTCTTATTTAGGTATGTTTTCTACTCTAAAATATTTGAACGCACCCGATAGTGTTGCTTACAGAGACAAACATTTTAACTACAAATACGAAAAAGGATTTTTGTTTCATTCCAAATGCTTCCATGGAGTAACCGGCAATTTTCCTATTTCCTTCTTAATATGGAATTTATCAAAGAAATCAGAAACTAAATCTGTAGAAATTGACATTGCAAATAGTTCAGGTGCGACTATTGGAATTAAACACCTAAGGTTAATTGATAAAAATGTTGTATTGAATAATTGGTTTAAAAGACCTCAAAATTCAAATGATTACATTTTACCTGCAATGAGCAACGGTATAACTGTTAAAGATGGTAATACTGACACTCGCCACAGAGCAAGACCAGATTTTTTAGCTTCTATTTGCAGTAAGGGAAACGACTTCCAAAATGCTAAGTATGTTACTATTTTATCTTCTCCAAGTGCAAGTGCAGGAGCATTTTCAGTAATTAATGAGAATTTTGAAAAAGCATTGACACTTCACGCAGTTAGAAAAATTCCAAAACCGACTTGGCTAAATGACCGAAATCAATTTTTAACTCCTAAAACTGAGCCGACAAAAGTATTTATAAATGATTGTGTTGTTTGGAGTTTATTCTCTAATTCAAATCAAACATCTGCATTAAAAAATATTTCGTATTTAGGTAACACATATCAAATCAAAAACAACTTCTACCCTTTCCGACTTGAAGAAATCAAACAATGGGATATTAAAGATCCTGATTTTAGACAACAAATAACTAAAGAAGAAAATAGATTTGTTGCAGAATGGCTTTCTAAAAACGACTTGTCGGACGAAGCAATAGAAATAATTGAAAAAGCGAAAGCAGTTTACAAACTCTTTTATTCCAACCTTAACCAAATGGCGACTAACAAATGGAAAATTGACACTTGGGATGCAGGTTGGTATCAAATCAGGCGTTGCTTGACAGCACACAACTTGGCGTCAGACGAGCTAAAAGAATTGAGCCAGGCAAACGAATTACTTGCGAAAAAGATTTTACCACAAATTGAGGAGTTAGGCTTCTTAGACAAAGACGAAGTATATGACGAAATTTAAAGAAATACTGCTAGTAACAGGGGTTTGGCGTTATTACAGGTTCAGTGCTTCATATGACAGTTTTGTGGTTGGTTAAAGTTAAGTTCTTCGATTTAACATTTGTGCTAAAAATCCGCCACTACGACAAGCCTAGAACCTGTAGAAGTAAGCGATCGTTTTTATCGGCCTTCGGGTGTTGAAACTCTTTGATAAAGTAGAATGTGAATTCTGCATTTATCCTAGTGGCAAATACAAAGGCAATATCACTATGAGCAAAGGTGCGGTGCCTCCTGATCTTCGCGATTTTGAAATAATGCCCCGGTATTGGTAGTTTCAATCTAATTCTGGAGAGTAATCGTAAAGCTGTTTGCTCCTGACTCATTTTAATCGCATCGAATTCAATGCCTTTAAAATCATGGTTATTTATTTGCTTAAAGAATCAGAGAGTACTATTCTGCAACGAAAAGGAATCCGCTTCCAAGACCAAATACATGCGGTGGGATAGTAAATCGGCGTGGAAATATTTGTGGCCTTGGCTTTCTATGGATTTTTGGAATACCGCATGCGGATCTTTGGGTACTGTATGACCAAACACTTGTACCAAACCGGCAGGTAATCGGGCAATGTTGGCGATTTCGAGGGCCCAGGGTCGGATCCAAATGGGCGATTGCTGGGGATCGTCGCCGAAAGGGTTGAACCCGTTGAAATCGAACCGCTTCGGAAACTGTGCAAACGTGTCATTTATTGCTTTGGCGATATCGGCCGCGGATAACCGCAACCACGGCGTTTCCGCATCGGGCTTCACCGCAAACCTGTTTAACCATTCCACCGAAACCCCTGCGTGCGAGAACAACACCTCCCCCAGCGCATAGGCCAAGGTTAGATGTTGCAGGTTGCTCACCAGCGCTTTTCGGTACTTCGCCGCCATGTACGGCAGATACCCCGAATACGGCTCCCGCGTGTACCATGGCATGTAATGAAAATCATGATTACCGAAGATCATTACCACCTCTTTTTTGCCCGAGGATTCCACGTCCACCTTCCACTGAATGATATCGAGGAAATTCTGCAGCTGTTTTGCACCGGCTACTCGATCTCGGGAATCGAAATAATCGCCCATAAAAACTACTACGTCTGCATCCTGTTCCCTATCCACAATTTCTTTCCAGGTGGTTCTTCCGTGAATGTCGCCGATAACCACCGTTTTTAGCGGGTTTTGAGTTTCTTTTTTCAACACCTCAATATACAAAATTCCAGCCCGAAAGTCAAGTAAAATCGTATCCGCAGCACAAGAAATGGGAGCTTCTATCTTTCCAACCTTGAATTTTCATGTGGTTGCCGGGAACATCAAGCACTTCCCCATTGACCCGATTCAATGAAGGGTGGATATTGCCTTGGACGATGAATCGGAGGAGCTGTTGGTTTTCGAGGTTGGGCGGAGAGATCCGCATCCGTTTATTCGTCTACAACACCCCGGACGTTCAAAATGTATTCAATAAATACGGCTCAGATAGTTGGGAGTGAACAGTAAAGCCGTTGATATTTAAAAACTGACTACGAAATCGCTTGCCAAAATTATGTTAGTTTAGATTGGTAGAATCCAAGAAATTTATCAAAATTGATTTCACTCTTTTATAGTGCATTAAGATACACTTTTGCGGTGTAATAGATAAAAACGCCATTAAAACATAGTAAATAGTGCCATTTATTGCATTTTTTATTGCAATTAAATAAAATAAGTCTATTTTTACATCCAATAAAGCCTTATGATGCACTTTTCGGATTTGGTTTCTACGATTAAAAAACGCCGAGAAACGCTACAAGTTACCCAGGAGACCTTGGCAGAACTGTCAGATGTAGGATTGAGAACGCTTAAACAGTTTGAAAGTGGCAAAGGAAATCCAACGCTGTCTACGCTGCATAAAATCGCTGACGTATTGGGCATGGAAGTTTGCCTGAAAATTAAAAATACATCTCAACCCAAATGAGAAAAGCCAAAGTATTGTTCAAGAACCGAGAAGCGGGTGTTTTAACGCAACACAACGATGGTTCATTTTCGTTTTATTATAACGAAGACTGGATAAACTATATTGAAAGTCAAAGCATTAGTCTCACTTTGCCTAAAACAAAAAGAGAGTTTCACTCGAAATACTTATTCCCTTTCTTTTTTAATATGCTTCCCGAAGGTTCCAACAAAGAAGTAGTTTGCAAACACCATAGAATAGACCCGGAGGATCATTTTGGGCTGTTATTAACTACCGCTAAATATGACAGCATCGGAGCTGTAAGAATCATTAAATTAGAAATTGAATGAGCTTACCAGAAATTTCTAATTGCCCTTCTACCCTGTCGGAGGGATACAATACCTACAGCCGAACCGCGTTAAAACGGGTTTTTCAGGGCAAAAAGGTGCACCATATTTTACCGTATTATGCCCCATCTTTCAATGTTGAAATGGATCAACTGTATGATGAGAATCGCAATCGCATGTCGATATCAGGTGTACAAGAAAAATTTTCGATGATGCTGGACAAGAACAAATTGCGGTTGATTCAAGAAAATGAACAAGGCACCTATATACTGAAACCGATTCCTAGCACGGGCAAAAAGCGTGATCAAATGCCTGCCAATGAACACCTTACGATGCAAATTGCACGGCAAATCTATGGAATTGAGACCGCTGAAAATGCACTCATATTTTTTACCGATGGCACTCCTGCCTATCTGACTAGGAGATTTGATGTGAATGACGATGTCTCAAAACGGGCCCAAGATGATTTTGCGTCTTTGGCTCAACGAACCCCACAAACGAATGGAGAACACTATAAGTATTTAGGGAGTTATTTGGACCTATTCGAAATAATGCGGAATTATCTAAGCACTTACAAGGTAGAAGCTCCGAAACTGTTACGCATGCTGGTATTTAATTACTTGTTTTCCAATGGAGATGCGCATTTGAAAAACTTCTCAATATTGGAAACTTCATTTGGGGACTATCGACTCAGTCCGGCGTATGACTTACTCAATAGTCGTATCCATATTACGGATAAAGACTTTGCCTTGGACGATGGATTATTGCCACAAAAAGTAGCTCAAGGAAAGATTAGTTTTCTGTTCGCTAAACTTGCCGAGAAGGCCGAAATCAGTGAAAAGAACTTTCAAGAAATTATGGGTTTAATGATTTCAAAGTCCAATTTGGTGAATAAAATGATTTCTGCATCTTTTCTGAACGATTCCACGAAAAAACAATATTTCCAATTGTATCAAGAACGTTTACATCAGCTGACCAAAGGTTGATGGGAAATATTTAAAAACCAATTACCTTGGCCACGAAGCATTAAATTGAATCCACCAAATAATAATAAGGCAGTAACCAACTAGTAATAACGCTATCGCTATTTTATACATTAGTGATTTCTTTTCGGCCAAACTCAAAACCAACGACGAAAACAACACGGATAATGAAGCAGTACCATACATAAAACCACTTGATATGAATAAATAGATTGCTAAAGCGATACAGATTATTGTTAAAGTAATAAAAATAGTGGTTAATAGGCTTCTAGATTCTTGATTGATTGTCTTCGATTTTTTACTAATAATTTGAATTCCATTTTCGTATTTTGCAATGTATTTATTTTTTGCAGCCACAACATCGTCGTGACCTAACAATACTTGATTGAATTGGAAATTTGCTTTTACCGGGCGCAGATTTGAGTCAATCGTTATATTATCTATAACCTGTTTTTCTATTAATTCATCGCTGGGTTCTGGCCATGTCTGAACCGATTTTTTTGTTTGAGTCTTAGTATGATTCTTAGATAAAACACTATGCTGCTGATTCTTGTCAACTTGTTTTCCAATGGATTTCCATTCAATGTGATACCCAGGTGAATATTGTTTTTTTACGGCAACACAGGACGAAAATACAACCGTGTAAATAGCCATAACCATCCAAACAACGTGTAATCGCGATAACCGAAAAGTGTAGTTTTTCATTTGTTACAATTCAAACACAAGTTGTTGTAATTCAGACAAAACACCTTACGACTTTATGCAATTCTAGTAAAAATTATTTGCGATTTATCGTAATTTATTCCGCTTCAAAACCAGAATACACAGTGGAAACTGAATACAATGGAAACACATACACATTTTCGTAACAAGTAAAATTTTCTAAGGACAACCTCACTCCAACTGTTGACTTTTTTTCTTGCATAAATAAAAACATACTTTGCATTGCTCCTTTTGTGCCAGCTTTTACCTCAATCGGGATGATTTTACCATTTTTTTGAATCACGAAATCAACCTCTGCCTGGCTATTTCTAGCTTCTCGGTGCCAATAGTATAAAGAATTTCTTTCGTAACAGTCATTGGATTTTATCAACTCTAACCCTACAAATAATTCCGCAATATTCCCTTTATTAACTACCTCAAATTCTGATTTTAATAATAATGTTGCAACATCCAGACCTAATATTCGTTGATAAATCCCGGTGTCGAATATCAATAATTTGGTCTTTTTCGAATTGATCTCAGCTCCGAGTGGAATTCCATTGCTCGAAGAATGGGTTACTCTATGAATCAACCCCGCCATTTCCAATAAATCTATTACTTGTTTAACCATAGGATTTGTTAAAGAAGTAAAATCATTAGAATATTTGAATTTAGATCCAACTTGTTTTACTATACTATCGAAAACAGACTTAATGCTTGCTGGAGGTATTTGTTTTTTGTACTTCGCAAAATCTGCTTGTATAGCAATTATTAGATCGTCCAATATCCTCTGAACCTCAAGTAAATCTCCTTTTTCTATATAAGTTTGTACAGCCTGAGGCATTCCTCCAATTATTAAAAATTTTTTAAAATACGTAATTAGTTTTTTATGAGTAATAGCATTTACTGGCTTGTTGGAATTTGATTGCTTTAATAAATTCACCAAGGATTTTTCATTTATGGCGACTAAAAATTCATTAAATGAAAATGGATACATAAATATAGATCTAACCCTACCAACACCAAATGAAGGAAGATCGGTCAATGCAAATTCCAGTAGGGAGCCAGCTGCAATCACATGTAAATTAGGTTTTCTCTCATAAAAATATCGGAGCCTCGAAATAGCAGGTAAACTTGCTTGTATTTCATCAAGAAAAACCAATGTACGACCTTCTAAAATTGGTATTCCTTTGATGATAGATAATTGCTCTAACAGATCGTCAATTTCCGATGTATTTGCAAACAGTTCCTTATACTCGGGTTGCTCATCAAAGTTAACTTCAATAAAGTATTCAAATTGGTTGGATAGATTTCTAATAGCCGTCGATTTTCCAACTTGTCGAGCCCCTCGAACTAATAAAGGTTTTCTAAATGGAGAATTCTTCCACGCAAGCAATTCTACATCAATTTTTCGTTCTATATACATGATTCATTTTCCGCAGGATTCTTTTACAAAAATAAAAAAAACAAATCAATAAAAGAACTGTTTCATCAAAAAACCAAACCGATAAACAATAAGAAAACACAAAAAACCAAATCTATGGCTTTTTTTTGAACAAGTCCCTGAAAATAAGAAATCGAAGCATAGTGACCATTTAAGATGGATTTTTAGGCTTCACCACAAACACCTGACGGTCCGAGTTATATACTTTTTTAAGGTGAATCGAAAAATCGCCAAACTCGGAAGTGAATCTCCGCCAAATACGGAAGTGAAATTTCGCCAAACTCGGAAGTAAAACTGCGCCATTTCCGGAAAAAACTATATATTTGCAGAAGTTAATTTATTTACTATGAAAAATTTAGGGTATTTGGAGAGACTATCCGATTTAGAGCTAAAAATAGCACTCGAAACTTCGGGCGCTGTTTTAATTGAAGGTCCTAAATGGTGCGGAAAAACAAGTACTGCCGCCATGGCTGCAAATAGCGTACTGTATCTTCAAAATCCTGATTTCAGCTCATCGTATCTTGCCCTAGCAGATGCCCAACCTTCCCAACTACTTAGAGGAGAAGTACCTAGACTTATCGATGAATGGCAAATGGCACCCGTACTTTGGGATGCAGTACGATTTGAGGTAGATCAACGCGGTTTACTGGGTCAATTCATTCTAACGGGTTCCGCAGTCCCTAAGGACAATGCAACAGCTCATACCGGTACCGGAAGAATTTCTAGAATGCGAATGAGACCCATGAGTTTATTCGAGTCGAAAGAGTCTTCGGGCGAAATATCCGTAGGAGCTCTTTTTTCTGGAAGTCAAACCACCGAATACGCCACTTCATCGCTTAGTATCGAAAATATAGCGCATGCAATTTGCAGGGGTGGCTGGCCATCTAGCTTGAAACTTAGCACACAACTATCGCATAAGAATGCATTCGATTATTTGGAAGCCGTTATCAATCATGATATATCGGAGGTAGATAAAATCGATAAAAACCCAGATCGGGTAAGAGCAATCCTCAGATCGTTAGCAAGAAATACGGCTACCATGGCTAGCTTAAAAACAATCACCGAGGATATTGAGGCAAATGATCTCAGTGTTTCGGATAAAACAATACATTCCTATATACACGCATTACAGCGAATATTTGTAGTTGAGGATTTACCGGCTTGGATGCCGTCTATTCGTTCCAAAACAGCGATTCGCACTTCGGCAAAACGGCATTTCGTGGATCCCTCCATTGCAACAGCCGCATTAAGATTAAAAGCCAATGCTTTGTTCAATGATTTTGAATACTTTGGTTTTTTGTTCGAAAGTCTTTGTACCCGCGATATTAGAATTTATGCACAAGCCAATGATGGTGATGTATTCCATTATCGGGATAAAAACAATCTTGAATCTGATTTAATTATTAGGCTTAGAGATGGCCGATGGGCAGCTATTGAAGTAAAAATGGGGCAAAAGCAGATAGAAGAGGCGGCAAATAACCTATTGAAACTAAAAAATATCGTAGACACTAATAAAATGGGGGAACCTGCTTTCTTGATGATATTAACCGCTGGTGAAGTCGCTTACAAGCGAAAAGACGGGGTTTGGATTGTGCCCTTGGGCTGTCTTAGAAATTAAACGACAACTAAAAACAACTATTATTGTAACCACAGTATGTACAATTCCATTCTGAATTATATCCACGATTCCTACAAACAACTCGGGTTCCTGTTTACCAAACGGGATAACCAGCATTTGCTGGATTTGTGCGCGTATTTTGACGAACGCGAGTTCGACCAACTGCAAGCGGAGGATGTTGCCAACATCGATGCAAACTGCACCGAAGGCGAAAAAACCATCAACAACAATAAGCGAATCCTTTGGAATGCCCTAAAAGACTGGGCTCAGCAAGAAGGCGCCATCCTCCCTACCATGCAAAAAATGGGAGCCATGTTTACCGCATTGGCCATCCCCAAATCCGAAGAAGTAGCAGCAAAACCCCGAAATCTGGAGCTCGCCCGAGCCCAAACCCAACTCTTGTTGGAAGACGCCGAATTCAGCGACGATGATCTGAACGCCATCATCCTCACCATCAAACACCTCCTACTACCACCCTCGGATCTTCTTCCGTTTTGGGAAGAATTCGCACACTTGCAGTATCGGGATTGGATCAACAATATCGACCATCAAGAAGTGGAATTGGAAAATGTGGTGAAAGTATCACGGTACGGTTTGCTGCTTTCGCTTAGCAACTTGAACTCGCAAAAGTTGCAGTTAGAGCATTTCCATAAAGTAGTAAACCAGCGCCAGCATCGAAAAGGCGAAGACCTCATCCCCTTCTACCAATGGATGGGCTTCAAATCCTTCACCGGCAGGCCGATTTATTGGTGGGTAGACTGCAAATACGGAAAAGTAAAATCCAGTGGGATCGATTGGAACCATTGCAGAGCGTTTTTGTTTGGCGGCTTTATCGTCTTCAAATCCTACTACAATGCCTTCATGGTGCAACTGGATGAGATCAAGGATTTAACCAACGGCATCGATGCAATTAACGACATTCGATACATTTCTTTTAAGGTAAAGGGCGAACGACAGCCCTATCGGATATCGGAAATCGCCAGCAAAGAAGATTACGATTTCTTGTACAGTTTTTTGTCGAAAATCCCCATCCAAGGCACCTCGGAAGAAGACCGAATGGTATTGCTTCCCGAAGACTTGGACGATACCCCTACTTCCAACAATCCGGCACCCGATCCCGCATCGGCTAGGCCTCCCAAACCGGCGAATTCAGGCAGTGACAGCGATGATATTTCCGATCGAAATTCCGGAAGAAACGGGAACCATGATAACGGCCAAGATAATTCCGGCGCTACCAGTAAATCGGGTAAAAACGCCAAAAGTGCTAAAACGAACGGGCGCAACGCCAACGAACCGGATCCCTTTGCCGAATTGGAAGCACTGGTGGGCATCGCCGAAGTGAAAGAGCAAATTAAGAGCCTCAGCAATTTGATCAAAGTACAGCAAATGCGAAAAGCCAAAGGCATGCAGGCGGTTCAAGTTTCCTTACACAGTGTTTTTACGGGAGCTCCCGGTACGGGTAAAACTACGGTTGCCCGCTTATACGCTGGAATATTGAAGGAATTAGGGATACTGAAAAAAGGACATTTGGTGGAAGTGGATCGCACGGAATTGGTAGCCGGTTATTTGGGTCAAACCGCCATGAAAACCGAAGGCATCATCAACAAGGCCATGGATGGCGTGCTGTTTATCGACGAAGCCTACAGTTTGGCGCCTCAAGACAGTTCCGATAGTTACGGAGACGAAGCGGTTAACGTTCTGCTGAAACGAATGGAAGATGATAGAAACCGATTTGTGGTAATTGTTGCCGGTTATGCCGAAGAAATGCATCAGTTTATTGATTCCAACCCCGGATTAAGCAGCAGATTTTCTCGTTACATCGAATTTCCCAACTACGGTTCTATGGATTTGGTGGAGATAATTACCAAGATCTGTGAAAAGAACGAGTACCAGTTGGGCGATGGTTTGACCGATGCTTTGCAAGCGCATTTTCAAGAACAATTGGCTAGCGCTGATCGGAAGTTTGGCAACGCACGGTACGCCCGAAATTTGTTCGAAAAACTGTTGGAACATCAAAGCAACCGGGTGGCAGCCATGGACAATCCAAGCGAAAAGGATATAAGCACCTTGCAGGTGGAGGACTTACAAAGACTTTCGGATAAAACCACAAAAGATTAAGCCCTGTACATTCTCCAATCCGTAAAAGAACCAAAGTTCGTTATTTTACGCTGGGTAAACGTGGTATTATGCGAATAGAAAACAATCGTTGCCGATTCCCTTTATTTTGTCGAAATTGCAAGGAAATTGGTTTTTAAAAATCAAAAATCCATTGAAAAACATCGATAAAAGTAGCATTGAAAAAGCATTTTATCTCTTCGAATCAGGAGAGATTGATACTATTGAAGTTGGAACCATACAAGGTCTGCTACATATTCACAAGGCCTTATTTGATGGATTGTACGATTTTGCCGGAACAGTCAGAAAACAAAATATTTCCAAAGGAGGTTTTCGATTTGCCACAGCAATTTACCTGAACGAAATTTTAGTCAAAATTGAAGAAATGCCGGAAACAACTTTCGAAGAAATCATCGGAAAGTATGTTGAAATGAATATCGCACATCCCTTTTTGGAGGGTAACGGAAGGTCAATGAGAATTTGGTTGGATTTAATTCTAAAGAAAAATTTATCGCAGGTGGTTAATTGGCAGAATGTAGATAAATATCAGTATCTGCAAGCGATGGAACGCAGTCCAATTAACGACTTAGAACTAAGAACTTTATTGAAAACCCACCTCACTAACGAAATCAATAATCGCGAAATTATCTTCAAGGGAATAGAGCAATCGTACTATTACGAGGGATACGAAAAAGAAGATTAAGCCTATATAGGCCACACATAAAAAGATGAACCGATCCGAATCCATCACGGCGTTGCGCAGTGAAATACAAACCGACCAAGAGCGCAGTCCCCTGCCCTTAGAGCAATTTCAAAATGATACGTTGAGACCGATACTTAAATTCCAGAACGATATTTATGTAGCCTTTGTAAGATCCTATTTGGAAAATGTGGAGGTTCCGGGAAAGAAGCATGCGATGCAAGAATTCCTAAAACTCCGATTCCAGAAGGATGTTGCCCTAAGGAATACGGTATTGGGACTAACGATAGCGTTATTCACTGCTGAAGAGATGGAATTTTACTTGCCCCAAAAATCGGAGTTAAACAAGCGCATCGTGGCCATGCTGGCTCAACGCCTTGCCGATCAACTCGTGGGATAAACAAAAATGTCATTTTAAGCCAAAAAAATCATAAAAATATGCTTATTAGTGCATAAAATGTAAAAATAAGCATGTTACATAATGCTTATTTATGTTATTTTTGTAAAAATAAGCGATTTTATGAAAATAAACAGTCCTATTCCTACAACTAAAATCGTTGAACGAATCCATTACGATAATCCCTGGTGGGTATCGAAGCAAATACCTACCGTATACAGGGACATGTCTAGTCGATTATATTTCAAATTGTTCATCCCTCATGTTATTGAGCAAGAAATTCGACGAGCTATTGTGCTTATGGGACCACGAAGAGTGGGAAAAACTGTAATGCTCTATCATAGCATTCAACAACTACTAACCGAAGGGGTAAACGAGAAACAGTTGTTTTTTATTGCCATAGATAATCCTATATATATACATTTAGGCTTAGAGGATCTACTTGCACTTTGCAAACACAGTTTATCCATTTCTTCGCTAGATGGCTGCTTTGTGTTTTTTGATGAAATCCAATACCTGAAAGACTGGGAAAGACAACTTAAAGTATTGGTAGATACCTATCCAAATACTAAATTCATCGTATCGGGATCTGCGGCAGCCGCTTTAAAATGGCACAGTACGGAAAGTGGAGCGGGTAGATTTACAGATTTTATCCTTCCGCCGCTTACTTTTCAAGAGTATATCCACCTTCGGCAACTGAACCACTTAATGAGGCCCGGCATCATTAACTATGCTGATAAATCAATTCCCTATTATTTGACTCACGATATTAAAGCACTCAACCAAGCCTTCCTTCACTATCTTAATTTCGGGGGGTATCCTGAAGTAGTGATGAGTGAGAAGATTCAAGGCGATGTAGGCAGATACGTTAAGGCCGATATCGTTGATAAAATTTTATTGAGGGACCTTCCTAGCCTGTATGGTATTAGAGATGTACAAGAATTGAATCGATTTTTTACCTACTTGGCATACAATACCGGAAACGAATTTTCTTATGAATCCATGAGCACGGACAGCGGTATAAAAAAGGAGACATTAAAACGATATTTGGAATACTTGGAAGCCGCTTTTTTGATTAAGGTCTTAAACAAAGTTGATATCAATGCGAAGCGACTGCAACGAGTTACTACGTTTAAGGTTTACTTATCCAATCCGTCTCTGAGATCGGCTTTATTTTCTCCTATCACAGAACAGGATGAAGAAATTGGGAACATCATAGAAACGGCTGTTTTATCCCAATGGATGCATCGAGAAAAACTGGATCTCACCTATGCACGATGGAAGGAAGGCCGAAAAGAAGGTGAAGTAGATTTGGTTTTGGTTGATTCTAAACGATTCAAGCCCATGTGGGGTGTAGAAGTAAAATGGAGCAATCGATTTGTACAAAAACCACAAGAGCTTAAGAGCTTGATTACATTTTGTAAATCGAATAAAATATCGGCCGGTTTAATTACCACGATTGACGAAACTGACAATCACTTGGTACAGGGAATAGAGCTTACCTTTATACCTGTTGCATTGCACTGTTACAATGTAGGCGATACAACCCTAAAATTGAAATCCAATAACTCCCTCGATTGGCCTTTTGCCGATCGACCTGAAAACTAAATGATTCCTGTCAGTGTAATCGTTGGAGGTAATTATTTCGAATAAAAATAAACAACGAAACCAACAACCATCGTATTTTAATTGATCCAGCTGGGAAATAGCTGTAAGTGCCAGAACTATCAATTATACATCAACTCTAAAATCATCCATACACCATTACATTCATAATCGTCAATTTACAACTACTGCAAATCAATCCATACCCAACAATCATAAAACCATCAATACACCACCACCTTTTCGGTGGTTTTTTCGGCACCTTTGGTGATTTCCACGGTATAAACGCCCTTGGCCCAGGATGTGGTTTCAATGTTTACTCGATTGCCACTCACTTCTCGTAGTTGCATAACACGCTTACCCATAATATCCATCACCTCCACGGTTGCACCATCCAATGGCTCACCCTCAACAGTAAATTGTCCGCTCGTCGGATTGGGGTAAATCGTTACAGCATTATCCAAACTTTGCAATTTCGTGCGCAACGCAAAATTCGACGTAAAACTGTATTCGAAATAACTTCCAAAATCGGCCATAAATGTCTTTAAGATGGCATTGGTACTGGCATTGCGCAATCTTACCGCACCGGCTCCTTGGGCCGTATTCGCCCACCAATTCAATCCATCTAGCCCGAAATCGTAAACGATCAATTTATAACAGCCATTCAGGTCTAACGTGTAGGTATGTGTTTTGTTGGCCACGGTGAAACTGTCTTTAGCAATCACCTTTCCATCGGCATCCAATAACTTAAATGCATTTTCTGTTGGGTAATTGTTCGTACGAATCTCCAATTTGATATTACCGGGTAACACATCCGGAATCTTCACCGAACTTCTTATGCTGCTGTTTCCAGGATATTCATCGGCGATACCATTCACTTCGGTCACTTCGCAATGAAAAACATTGTTCGTAGCCTCCATTCCGTGAGCCCACAAATCCCACGTTGGCAATACCACGGTCACGGTATCCAACGACGCTAAATTACCCGCCCAATGCCAAGTTTGCTTCACTGTTGCATCGTTCATCCAATAGGTAAATTTGATGGTTTTAATATCTGTTTTTCCTGAATTCTGTACCAAAACTGCTGGTTGAGTGCACATGGGATTTGATTTAGAAAACTCATAATCCGCGGTAGGCCGCAACACCTCCATAATGCGAGCGTCCGTGTTAAAATTCATCTCTCCGTATTCTACCAACTGATGTGCAACGATGTACCGATAATCCCCCGATTTTACTGGTTGTGAGATATCATAATCGATGGTCTCCGTTTTCCCCGGCGATACAAACTTGGTGATTTCGTGCTCCATCAATTTTGAACGCCAACCTGGACACCAACCCTGACGTGGAATCAACCAAGTTCCTCCTTGAGCAATCATCGGATTGATCGAACAATCCATTACCGAATTCCAACTCATCGTATTTCCTGCAACTTTCAAACTGTGGGTTATCGGCCCCCCATTTTGCTCAAACTCCCCTTCCGAACCGTGACCGGTGATGGTTGATCGTAATTTGAACGATTTTGCCGATGCCAACAAGGGCACATTAACCGGTGCGAAGACATTATTATTCAATATGCTATTGATTCCGGGACCACCCAATCGTGCACCACCTTGCCATAACTGATTCATCGATAATACAGGTCGAACTGGCTTCCCCACAATAAACAAAAACTCCATTTCCATTTGCTCTTGATTTTGTCCACCCATGGTAACCATGAGTCGTTTTTTGCCTTTCAGCAAGGGTGCGAAATCGGTCATATCGAAATACCAACTCTTTCCTGCCATCCCTAAATCCAAGTTGATACCATAAGGCGTTACAAAGGATATCAATTCGTTGTACCAAGGGAATCGAAGCGAATAATTCAATTTCACCAAGTCAAGGCTGCCTTCCGATTGTACGTTTAAAGAATCCATCAAAGTTCCCGTTTCGCCTTTGAAAACCATCGATTTTCTAGCCTCGTACAAGGAAAAACTGCTGTCTATTTTCAACAAATCGTGGGTTACGATACCAGCACCCGATTTATCCTCTACCCGGTATCGGTTGATGCTGTTTGCAGGTCGAACCAAGGAATCACGCTGTTCTACGGATGTCACCGTACGGGTATAATCACCCTGCAGAATGGTAAGCACGGGCTTGGCTTTTTCCTGGGTAAAATTCCTATTGAGTTCATCGCCACGTTCATAGGTCCAAGTAATATTTTTCCCCGATGAAACTTTGGTTGAGACCGTATTGGAAAACGAATTGCCCGATCCTTCTTGAAATGGATAATACCCCACCAAGTTGGCGTATTTGGGGTGTGTTGGATCGATATTCTTGTTCATCCAATCCTTAATTTCCGATGCGGAAAGTGCTTTATTCCAGATACTTAGTTGATTGATTTTACCCTTGTAATTGTTATTTCCATTTTGATCGGTTCCCAATATGATGTTTTTCAACGCCATGGCCTTGGTTTTACTGGTTCCAGACAGCCAAAGTGTACCGTTGAGATAGATGGACATATTGCCGGTAGCGCTGTTTTTAGTAAATACCCAGTGATTCCAATTGCCTTCGTATTCGGCAGGTGTTGCCCCCTTGTTGATGCGATCGTACCCTCCAGCAGCAAATCCACAATCGAAATAAATACTGGCGTCCGACCAAGGAAAGTGAATGTTCAATTGGCGTTGATTGGGATCGGTATTCCAACCATAAATCACAGAAGTATTGGTTGGCAAAGCATTGGGGTCGCCTTTTGCCCAAAACGCTATAGAAATCTCTTTGTTGATAGTGGAAAAACTGTCGGCGGCCAAGGTAATTTGTCCGTTAGACCCTAAATCCACGGAATAATTATTATTCGCAAATAGCATACTCACTCCCGTATCGGCATAACCATCTAAGACGATTCCCTGTCCGGGAGAAGCATTGGTAAATGAAAATTCAATCAATAAGTTACTTTGACCGTCCCATGTAAATGGGGTATGGAAAACAATATCGTTGCTACCGGATACAAATAGCGTGGAATTGTAATAGACTTCTGTGAAACCGGTAGTTATTGGAGTTGCGGCATCCAGGTGATTTTGGGTGGTTTGTTGTATCTGTATCTTCAAGAAATTAGCCATTCCAGCCGTTTGAGCATGCAGTGCGACACCTTGAATGTCGCCTGCTGAAAAACCTGCAGTTAGCAACTCTTGGGCTCGATACAGCACCTGAGTTTTACCTGATTGCTGTGAGGTATTGAGCGCTTCGTACAGATTGCTACTGTATTTGCCCACGCTATGCTGAACAGTGTTTGACTTAGCACTTACCGACACATTTTTCACGGTATAGTCATAGTAATCGTAAACGGGTTTGGTAGTATACGAGAATTGGGGTCCAGTGAAATTCGACACCACAAATTTGGGTGCTGTTTGGGGGATTATTTCGATTTTCGATGAGTCTACAATAAACGTATTGCAGGAGTAATCCCACTCACCGCAGCCTTTATTGCGGTTGGATCCATCGGAGACCAAGCCGTTTTTACAACGCATGGCATAGCGTAATACGATCTTTTCGTATTCGAGATTACCATCAGGAAAATTTGCAATGGTATCGCGATTATTGGTACCGTAATGGATGGTTTTGACGCGGATGGTATCGCCTTGGTTCTGAGCCGAAAGTATGGTTGGAAGCCCCAAAAAGGAAAGGATAAAAATAAAAGCGAAACACTTGAACTGTTTTGACATGTAATGATGAATTTTTTATACTTTGTAATTATCAAAAGTACGAAAAATCTATTCATCAACGATTACATGAAAATTTTCACTTTGTTGTCCGTTCCAATATTTCCATGTTCTAATTACTGCCATTTCCTTGTAGCTAGGTATTTGTGGTTTTTAAGATAAAGCCATATTAATCCCTTTAGATTTTGGAAGAATATGTCTATTTTGAAACCGTTTTTCTTTCTAACATTTCCCAATATTCATTTGTTTATATTTTAACTTTGATACTCAATCCATGAACGACATCATTTGCCCCAAGTGCCACACCGCATTTAAAGTTGACGAAGCCGGTTTCGCCGCTATCTTGAAACAAGTTAGAGATCAGCAATTCAATGCAGAAATCAATGAACGACTAAAACTCGCGCATCAACAGCAGGCATCGGCCATTGAAATCGCAGAAGCCAACCTGAAAACCAAATTGCAAGCCGAACTGCTTAAACGCGAACAAGCCATCGCCGAGTTACAGGCAAAAATAGAAAGGGCCGATATGGAAAAACAGTTGTCGGTTACCCAAGCCGTTCAACAACTTGAAAAAGACAAAATGGCGTTGACCAGTGAACTCAGTAACAAGGAGATGGAGAAAAAACTCATTGAATCCAATCTCACTGCCAAATACAGTGCAGAACTTAAAACCCGAGATGATATCATCAAGTTTAAGGAGGAAGAAATCGCGCGTCAACGGGATTTAAAACAGAAACTCTCCACGAAAATGATCGGCGAAACCTTGGAACAACACTGCGAAAT
>JACCDS010672639.1_pt1 | contig 18694 bp, 11 predicted proteins | sample 7446441 | NCBI WGS metagenome assembly JACCDS01 (sample SAMN15323445, study PRJNA562643) | freshwater metagenome | isolation source: river surface water | place: USA:Blue River Watershed | collected 2017-08-17
CCGGAGTGGACACACCTCTGGTGTATCGGTTGTCACGCCAGTGGCATTGCCGAGTAGCTAAGTGTGGAAGAGATAACCGCTGAAAGCATCTAAGCGGGAAACTCGTTCCAAGATGAGATCTGCCGGGGCCCCGAGCCCCCTAAAGAGTCGTTCAAGACCAGGACGTTGATAGGCTGGGTGTGGAAGCGCAGTAATGCGTTAAGCTAACCAGTACTAATTGCTCGTGCGGCTTGACCCTATAACTTTGGTCGGTAGACCAAGGATGTTGTGCCAAGTGACGCATTCAAAAAACCCAAGAAGCTGATTTGCTCTGTGAATTGGATGTCCAGACCATGGTCTGGATGTCGACAAGTTATGCCTGATGACCATAGCGAGGTGGTACCACTCCTTCCCATCCCGAACAGGACAGTGAAACGCTTCTGCGCCGATGATAGTGCGGATTCCCGTGTGAAAGTAGGACATCGTCAGGCTCTTACAGCCCGGAAAGGCCCGTCTTTTTAGACGGGCCTTTTCTTTTTTCAGGTCTTATTCCGCTGTTTTGCGTGGGCGTCATGACCATGCCTTTTTCTCTCGTGTAGAGATTTTTTAAATATACTGATCGACTGAACCATCCCATCAGGATCGCAGGAGGCGAAGATGTCCAACCCGCTGAGTCAGCGCAACGCTTTGACGTTCAGTCACATGGGGTTTTATGTGAGGGACATCGAGCGCATGGCGCGCTTTTATCGCGAGGTGCTGTGTTTCTTCGAAACCGACCGGGGCTTGCTGGGTTCGGTGGATTTGGTGTTTTTGAGCCGTGATCCGGCCGAGCATCACCAGCTGGTGTTGGCCACGGGCAGGCCGACGGATCTGGCATTCAGTGTGATCAACCAAATTTCACTTCGGGTGCCGGATCTGGCCGCATTGCGTGAAGTGAACCGACGTGTGCAAGCAGACCCGGATGTGACTGACTTGGTCAGTGCCACGCACGGCAATGCCGTGTCGATTTATTTTCGGGATCCCGAAGGCAACCGCCTGGAGGTGTTCATGGATACACCTTGGTATTGCGAGCAGCCACTGCGTGAGGTGATCGATTTGAACCAAAGCGATGAGGCAGTGATGGCGGTGGCAGAGCAACTGGCACGCAGTCGGCCCCGATTCAAAAGCCGTGCGCAATGGATAGCCGAAATGGAGCAGCGTATGGGTTATCGGGGTTGAGCCGCATGAATGCCGATGTGGCGATCCTGGGTTGTGGCCCGACAGGGGCTTTGTTGGCCAATGTGTTGGGGCAGATGGGTTTGACGGTGCGGGTGTTTGAGCGTGACACCCGGATTTATCCCTTGCCGCGCGCCGTCCACTTCGATGGCGAGGTGATGCGGGTGTTCGAAACCGCGGGCATGCGTTCAGAGGTCGAAGCGATTTCGCGCCCGGGTCATAAGGGGATGTATTTCAACAATGCCCGGGGCGAAACCCTGTTGATCCGCGCTGGCTCGAACCAACGGGGTCCGCATGGTTGCGCCACCAACCATTATTTTCATCAACCCGAGTTGGAAGCGGTGTTGCGCCAAGGCATGCAACGTTATCCGCAAGTCGTGTTGCACACCGCTCATGAGGTCACATCGATTCAGCAGGATCCGGAGGGGGTGACGTTGGATGTGCTGGATCTGGCTCGTGGACAGAAACAATCGGTGCAGGCGCGCTATGTGGTGGGATGCGATGGCGCACGTTCTTTGACCCGCAAGGTGATCGGGACCCGGTTGATCGATTTGGGTTTGCATCAGCCGTGGTTGGTGTTCGATGTGCGACTGAAGTCCGAAGTGCCCGATTTGCCCGATCACACGGTGCAGCATTGCGACCCGGCGCGCCCGATGACGTATTGCAACGTGACCGGAAACCGGCGGCGATGGGAGATCATGCTCATGCCCGGCGACGATCCCGAGGAGTTGGTGCAGCCCGAAACGCTGTGGCGCTTGGTCAGTCGCTGGGTCACCCCTGATCAGGCGGACATTGAACGCGCCGTCATTTACACCTTTCATTCAGTGCTGGCTGAAACATGGCGCAAGGGACGGCTGTTGCTGGCCGGTGATTCGGCGCACCAGACGCCGCCGTTTTTAGGGCAGGGCATGTGTGCGGGGATGCGCGATGTGACCAACCTGGCCTGGAAGTTGAATGCAGTGTTGCGGGAGAGGGCGGCGCCGTCGTTGTTGGATACCTATGGGACTGAGCGGTTGCCCCATGTGCGAGCGTTCATTGAGCTGGCGGTGCAATTGGGCGACATCATTCAAACAACCGACACACGAGCGGCGCATGAGCGTGATGCCAAATTCAGGGCGGGGCAACCAGAGATTTTTCAATTTCCCGCACCCCGTTTGGGGCCGGGCATGGGGCAAGGCCGGCATGAACAGGTGGGGCAAATTTTTCCGCAACCTCTGCTGGCAGATGGTCGCTTGCTCGATGCGGCGCTGGGCTTGAATTTTGCGGTACTGGGCGATGCCGGGGTGTTGCACAGCGTGGCAGGGCGCACGCGCGAGCAATGGCAGGCGCAGGGGGTGGTGGTGAGAGACTGCCCGGATCCCGAGGTGCACGATTGGCTGCGCAAGAACGGTGTGAGGGCCGTGATGTTGCGCCCGGACCGCTACATCATGGGGGTCGCGCACGATGCGGCTGAACTCGATGCGCTGACAGCATCTTGGCCCTTGGTCAACGCCTTGGCCGATTGAGCACCAAGCCGGCCTGAACGACCAAGCCGATGCCAGGGATGACCTCTGAGGTTCAGGCGTTGACCCAATAGACGCCGTCGCGTTGCGCTGCGCCGGCTTGGACCAGCTCGGCCATGCATTGCATGACCCACTCGTGTGCGTCGACAGACGGGAAATAGCGGGCGTGTAACTCGTGCACGAAGGTGCAGCCTTGACACCAGGCCCACAGTTCGGTGTCAGAGATGTGCTGCCAGTCGAGCAGCTTGAATTTGAGCAGCACTTTGGCGGCGTGGGTGGCGTGCCTGGCGGGCTGGCTTCTAAAGCCATCCAGCCGCTTTCTGGCACGCGCCAGCGCAGCAGCGACGTCGGTGAAGACGGCGCCATGACCCGGGACGACGATGCGGGGTTGCAGGTGTTCGATCAGGTTCAGTGTTTGAGCGATGCCGCTGAAGCCGTCTTCACCCTGGATTTCAGGGAAGACGACGCCAAAACCGTTTTCCCACAAGGCGTCGGCAGAAACCAGCACGCCGTGGTCGGGCTGGAACAAAATGACCGAGTGGGGGTCGTGACCCGGTGCGGCGTGGATTTGCCAGGTCGACCCGGCCAGCTGCATGCATTGCCCCGGTTGCATGAGGTCACTAAAGTGAAACCGCGGGCAGTCCTGGCCGGTGGGCAAATAGGTCAGCTGCGATTCATCCCAGGCTTGCACGGCGGCCGACAGGCCGGGGGCGATGGTGGTGTGCAGTTGGGGGTAGCGATCTTGCAGGGCTGCGTTGCCACCGCAGTGGTCGCTGTGCAAGTGGGTGTTGAGCAGGCGGTTGAGCGTGCGCCCTTGCAGCGCGTGACCGATCAGTCCCAGGGTCTGGTCGGCGTGCGAGACATAACCACTGTCGATCAGCACCGTTTCGTCGCGCCCCAACAGCAGCAGGTGGTTGGCCGACAGCCAGCCGCGTTGCAAAAAGGTCATGGAGGTGGGCAAACCGTGCATGGACGGATTGTCGCTGATGCGGTGGTGCGCCGGTGCACCATTCTCCCTGGGGAAGAGAGGCCCGAAGCGATGGGCCGGTTTAGAGCGCAAACTCTACTTTAATCCCGGGTTTACCCGTAATATGACTTGGCACGATCTCCAACACGACATGTCTTTGCTTCGCAACCTCGTTCGAACCGCCCAACAAGGCCTGCGCCATTGGTGGCGGCATCCCACGCGTGCGCTGGATGTGCAAGCCGAACCGCACGAGGTGTTGGTGCCGATCGTCAGCCTGGACGAGCGGCACATCGACAAAATCCTGGCGCATTTGTGTGAGCTGAGTGCCCAGGACAGGGTGTTGCGTTTTGGCTATCCGGCGACCGACGAGCAGATCGGGCGCTATGTGCGGGGCATGAAATTCGACCGCGATCACATTTATGGCATTTTCAATGTGGCTTTGCGCATTGAGGCGCTGGCGCACCTCAGCATGGAGCGGCCCGTGCAGGGTGAGGCACGGGCCGAGTTCGGGGTGTCGGTGCGTGCCAAATCGCGTGGCAAAGGTTTGGGTCACCGCCTGTTCGAGCGCGCGATGGTACACGCCCGCCATGAAAATGTGAGTCTGTTTTACATCCATGCGCTGAGCGAGAACGCGCCCATGCTGGCGATTGCACGTCACCACGGGGCCCAATTGGTGCGCGACGGCAGCGAAACCGAGGCCCATTTGCGCTTGCCACCGCCCGATCTGGAGAGCGATCTCGAGGACTGGGTGATGGACCAATATGGCCGCGTGAACCTGTCTGTGAAAGAGCAGGTCAAGCAATTCATCGATGCGGTCGCCAGTGTGCAGGAAATCCGCCAGGGAGTGCGGGAGAACCGTCACAAATCAGGCTCCTGATTCGGCTATCCTATGGGTCTCGCAACTCTGGCGCATTGGCGCCCTGTGCAGTGACCGATCCACACCCTCCCAAGGCTGACGCCTCACCCCGGCGCAGCCTGATCCAGAAAGTCACCGAATTTTTACACCCCGGGCCCGATTCCCCCGAGGAGTTGTTGCGCATGCTGGCTCAAGCCCAAGAGCGCGACCTGATCAGTCCCGACAGCCGGGGAATGATCGAAGGCGTGCTGCGGGTGGCTGACCTGACCGCTGGTGATGTCATGATCGCCGCCCCGCGCATGGACCTGATCGACATCGATGCGCCACTCGATGAGTTGATTCACCAAGTGATCGACATCGCCCACTCGCGCTATCCGGTCTTTGAAGGCGAGCGCGAAAACATCATTGGCGTGCTGCTGTCCAAAGACCTGCTGAAGTTGCGCCGTGCGCCCGAGTTGAACCTGAAAGCGTTGCTGCGACCGGCGGTGTTTGTCCCCGAGAGCAAAAGGCTGACGGACCTGTTGCGCGATTTCCGCAACAACCGCAATCACCTGGCCATGGTGGTCGATGAGTTTGGCCGGATTGCCGGTTTGGTCACCATCGAGGACGTGCTCGAAGAAATCGTCGGCGAAATCGAAGACGAGTTCGATACCCAAAACGAGAGCGGCGACATCTACACCCTGGCCGATCGCAGCTTCAGGGTGGCGGGCGATGTCAGCGTCGAGCGGGTGAGTCAGGCTTTCGAAGTCCAGTTGGCGTCCAGCGACGGCGAGGACACGTTTGACACCATCGGAGGTTTGATTGCGCACGAGATGGGGCATGTGCCGATGCGCGGTGAGGTTCTGGAATTGAGCGGCTTGCGGTTCGAGGTCATGCTCACGCGTGCAGGTGCGGTGAAATGGTTCAAGGTCAGGCGCCTGGGCTGAGCGCAGCGCACGCCCTGGGGCTGGGCGTGTTGGCCGGCGTGGCCCACGCCCTGGCTCAGGCCTGGCCCGGTACTGGGCAGGCGCTGGGTGCCTTGCAAGTCTTGTCGTTGGCGCTGTTGGCCGGCACTTGGTGGCGCGCCACCCACTGGCGCTCGGCAGCATGGTTGGGCTGGGCTTTCGCCACTGCGCAAGGAATCACAGGCACATGGTGGCTCTACATCTCGATGCATCAGCACGGTGGCTTGGCGTCCGGGCTGGCGGCTTTGGCGGTGTGGGCTTTGGCAGCCGCACTGGCGCTTTACCTGGCTTTGTTTTTGGGGCTGGCCACCGCTTGGTCAGCGCACCGCGCTGCCAGATGGCCACGGGTGATGGGGTTTGGCGGCGCCTGGCTGTTGGCCGAGTTGGCGCGAGCCCAGTGGTTCACCGGCTTTCCCTGGGTGGCGGGGGGCTATGCCCATGTCGACTCGGCTTTGGCCGTGCTGGCGCCTTATGTGGGTGTGTATGGGATGGGTTTAGTGGCAGCGTTTTTGGGCGTCGGCATGGCCCTGGCTTGGCGGGAGCGTGCTGTGCTCATGCGTGGCGGGTTGATGGTGCTGGCGCTGGCGATTTTGTGGGCTCTGGGACAGCCTTGGCGCGCCCCGGACAGCACGCATGCGGTGGCCACGGTGCCGCTGACCTTGTTGCAGGGCAATGTGCCGCAAGACGAAAAATTCGGGGCACAACGACAAAGTGCCATGGACTGGTATGTGGAACAGATCCAGCGCACATCGGCTGGTTTGGTGTTGGCGCCCGAGACGGCCATCACGTTTGCAACCCGGTCTTGGCCCGAGTCGTTGTGGCAGGCTTTGGCCCCAAAGAGCAGTGATCATGCCCTGATGATCGGGGTGCCCTGGCAAGACCGTGACCGCCTGGCCAACAGCGTGCTGGCATGGGCAGGCCGGGGCGTGCCCGGCGCTGCGCGGCCTGATTACCGCTACGACAAGCACCACTTGGTGCCCTTTGGCGAGTTCATTCCCGGGGGATTTGGCTGGTTTGTCCGTGCAATGAACATTCCCATGGGCGAGTTTGAGCGAGGGGTGTCTCCGCAGGCTTCCTGGCTGTGGGGCGGTTTGCGCTGGGCCCCCAACATTTGCTACGAAGATTTGTTTGGAGAAGAACTGGCGCGAACCTTCAATGCCCCAAGAGGCCCCAATGTCCTGGTCAACTTCAGCAACATTGCCTGGTTTGGCGACACCGTTGCACAAGACCAGCACCTGAACATTTCACGCCTGCGTACCCTCGAATTGCAACGCCCGATGGTGCGGTCAACCAACACCGGTGTGAGCGCCGTCATCGACCATCGCGGTGTGGTGCAAAGCCGCTTGCCGAACTGGACGCGCGAGGTGTTGCATACCCGGGTTACGGGCCGGGATGGCCCCCCCACGCCCTATGCGCGTTGGGTGTCGGCCTGGGGCTTGTGGCCCTTGTGGGCGTTGGGGGTGTTGCTGATGCTGTCATTGACGCTGGCGCGCAAAGAACCGCACCGGCGTTGGTTTTAGGTCGCCCTCCAGAGCCCCGGCTCCGACCTGCCGGCCGGTGGGTGCTTAGACCAGCAACGCATTCACGCGCTTGACATACGCCGCCGTATCTTCTGGCATGCCGCCCTCGGCGATCAGGGCCTGGTCAAAGACGATGTGCGCCAGGTCATGGAAGTTCGGGTTGGCATCGGCTGCGAGCTTTTTCAACAAAGCGTGCTCGGGGTTGACCTCGAGCACGGGCTTGGTCTCGGGCACCGGCTGACCAGCCTGTTTGAGTATGCGCGCCAGCTGCAGGCTCATGCCCTGGTCTTGCGCCACCAGACACGCCGGTGAATCGACCAGGCGCGTGGTCACGCGCACGTCTTCGGCCTTGTCTTTGAGCACCTCTTTCAGCTTGGCCAGCACCGGCTTGAAAGACTCTGCGGCTTCTTCGGCGGCTTTCTTTTCGGCCTCGTCTTGCAGCTTGCCCAGGTCGAAAGCGCCCTTGGCCACGCTTTGCATCGGCGTGCCGTCAAATTCGTTCAAAAAGCCCAGCGCCCACTCGTCGACCCGGTCGGTCATCAGCAGCACCTCGATGCCCTTTTTGCGGAAGACTTCGAGCTGCGGGCTGTTTTTGGCGGCGGCCAGGGTCTCGGCGGTGATGTAATAAATGGCCTCCTGGCCTTCTTTCATTCGCGACTTGTAGTCGGACAGCGACACGCTGACGGTGTCGTTGGTGGTGCTGGCAAAGCGCAACAATTTGGCGATTTTGTCACGGTTGGCGAAGTCCTCGCCCAAGCCCTCTTTGAGTACCGCACCAAACTCGGCATAAAAGCGGCTGTATTTGCCTGCTTGTTGCCGGTCTTCCTCGCTGGCGTCTGGTGCTGGCTGATCGCGTTTGGCCAGGTCTTCCAGCATCGACAACACGCGACGGGTATTGCCCTCGCGAATGGCTTTGACGTCGCGGCTTTCTTGCAACAGCTCGCGGCTGACGTTCAGGGGCAAGTCAGCCGAGTCGATCACGCCTTTGACAAAGCGCAGGTAAACCGGCATCAGGGCTTCGGCGTCGTCCATGATGAAGACGCGTTTGACATACAGCTTGATGCCGGCGCGTTTTTCGCGGTTCCACAAATCGAACGGGGCTTTGGCCGGCAAGAACAGCAGTTGCGTGTACTCGGTGCTGCCTTCGACCCGGTTGTGACTGTGCGCCAGCGGCGCCTCAAAGTCGTGGCTGATGGCTTTGTAAAAGTCGTCGTATTGCTCCTGCGTGATGTCTTTTTTGGCGCGTGACCACAGGGCGTTGGCCTTGTTCACCGTTTCCCATTCGTCGGTCAGCACCATCTCGCCGGGCTGATCTTTTTCGCCTTCCTTCCACTCTTCTTTGCGCATCAAAATGGGCAACGAGATGTGGTCAGAGTATTTGGAGATGATGGATTTGATTTTCCAGGTGCTCAGGTATTCTTCGGCGTCCTCGCGCAGGTGCAAGATGACCTTGGTGCCACGGGTGGCGATGTCGATGTCTTGCACCGTGAACTCGCCGGTCCCGCCACTGACCCAGCGCACGCCTTCGTTGGGTGGGAGGCCGGCACGGCGTGACTCGACGGTGATCTGGTCGGCCACGATGTAGCCCGAATAGAAGCCCACACCGAACTGGCCGATCAGGGCGCCTTGGTCTTTGGCGTCACTTTTCTGGCTGGCGTCGAGGCGGCTCATGAAGTCGCGCGTGCCACTTTTGGCGATGGTGCCCAGATGGTCGATGGCTTCCTGGCGGCTCATGCCGATGCCGTTGTCGGTGATGGTCAGGGTGCGCGCCGCTTTGTCAAAACTGACCCGGATTTCGAGGTTGGGCGCGTCCTCAAAAAGGGCGTTGTTATTCAGGGCCTCATAGCGCAGCTTGTCGCAGGCGTCCGAGGCGTTGGACACCAGCTCGCGCAAAAAGATTTCTTTGTTGGAGTACAGCGAATGGGTGACCAGGTGCAGCAGCTGTGCCACCTCGGCCTGAAAGGCATGGGTTTGAGTGCTCATGTTGTGCGGTTAGAAAATGACAAACACCCACTCATATGGGTCTGTCTGCCGGCTTTTCAAGCCCCACAGATATGGGGGCACACCACAGGCGTCTTTTGCACGGGGTGCAGGGGCCTGATCTCCACCCGGGACGGGTGACGTCAACCCGCGTCCCCACTGGATGCAAATGGGCGGGTTTAAGGCCGCCTGAGCCTGTTGGGGGCGGTCAACCACGTCTGGTGCGGACAGCCAGAATGAGTTTTAAAGTATTTAATTATTGGATTTAATCATAAAAAATTAATATACAATGGCTCATTTAATCGTCTGCCTAGAGTACTTTTCAATGAAGTACTCATGGGATGGCGAGTTGCGGACCTTTTTCAACGGCTTGCTGCCAAAAACCCATGGTTTTTGGGGCGCTTGAAAAGGGTTGAAAAAAAGTGAACCATTGAGGAGCGGCATGAACACCAAAATCAACTTGAGGACCCAAGGTCACCATATCCAGCTTCCCCACGGGGGGGGGCGGGTGTTCATGGGTTTTTCCAGATGCCGGCCTGCGGGCGGGGGCAAGCAAATGGGTCTGGATGACTTTGCTGGGTTTGGGGGTGGGTTGGGCTCAGGCACAAATCGCCGTCACGCCGTCCAGCGTCACGCCGTCCACTCTGGTGCCTGAGAAGCGTGCGAACGGGTTTCGGGTTGAAATTCCTGAAGCCGGGGCTTTGCAAGCACCTGCGGGCGCCGAGAATCTGACGGTGATTTTGTCCAAGGTCACGTTGGACGGGGGCTTTCCTGAGGTGGAGTCACTCACCAAGCCGATTCTGGACAAGCTGGCCCGTCAGCGCACCACCTTGGCCCGGATTTATGCGGCAGCCTCCGAAATTGAGGCGGTGCACGCCCGTGCGGGTTTTGTGCTGGCCCGCATCTCGGTGCCGCCGCAAAACTTGGCCGATGGAGGGTCGCTTCGCCTGGTGTTGACCGATGGATTCATCGAGAGCATCGATGTAGCCGGCTTGCCGGTGCCGGTGCAAGCGGCCGTGAAGCGTCGCACCCAGTCGCTGTTGGGGCGCAAGCACATCACCTTGGAGCAAATCGAGACGGCGCTGATGCTGGCCTCAGACGTTCCCGGGCTGACGTTGAGATCAACGCTGATGCGTGGTCAGCAGCCGGGCGGGTCGCGCATTGTGTTGCAGGGTGCGCATGACGAGTTCTCCGGGTCGTCGGCGATCGCCAACAATCTGCCCAAAGCATTGGGGGAGACCGGGCTCAATTTGCAAGTGGCTCTTAACTCTCCCTGGCACAAGGGCGAGCAAATTTACGGTTTTGTCGCTGCGAGCAGCCAGCTTGACCACTTCCTTGACAAAGACCCGATGCAGCGGGTGCTGGGCGCCGGATTGATCTTTCCCTTGAGCGACGATGGCAAGTTATCCCTCAACCCCGAAGTGACAGCGGCACGCACGACGCCCCGGGCGACCATCGGCGTGACGCCCACCACCGGCGTGCTCGGTCGCCAATCTTTGCGCCTGAACCAAACCATCGAGCGCACTCGGCTGCGCCAAAGCATGGTGGGGCTGACGCTGGAGCGAGTGGACGAACAAAACCAGTCTCTGGATATGGGGGCGCTGATCAGCCATGACCGATATTGGGTGCTGCGCATGGGCGGCTCGATCAGCGAATCTCCGCTGGCGGGGGCGAATTGGTCGACCACGGCACAAGTCAGCCGCGGGTTGGCCTGGCCGGGTGCGATCAGGGCCGCCGATGTCACGGGCCCGGTCGGCTTATCCAGGCAAGGGGCCGATGCTGTATTCAACAAACTGCTGTTGAGCGCACGAGCCAGTTGGGCGCTGAGCAATGGTCGTGTTTTGGCGCTCAATGCCCGGGCGCAAAGTTCGTTCAAGGACCCCATGTTGCGGTCCGAGCAGTTGTCGCTAGAGGGCGCAGACGGCTTGTCCTCGTTTGTGGGGAGCCAGTTGTTGGTGGATCAGGGCATGGTGATCCGGGGTGAGCTCAGTTCTGCGTTGGTGCCCTTTTTGGGCCAGTCCACCAACTTGGTGTCTCCTTATGTCTTTGCTGCTTTCGGACGTGGCAGCCGGGTACAACCCACCACAGGTGTGGAAGACAAAGAGGTCGATGCGCGCAGCGTGGGCTTGGGTCTGAGGGGCGGGTTGAACCTGCCCGTTTCATACGCCATCGAGTACTCGATGGGGTCATCCAGCAGCGCCATGATAGGCCGCAAGAACCGTTTGGGGGTCAATGTGAATGTTCGCTTCTGACGACTCGGCAGGCACGCCGACAGTGAATATTGCGCAACCCGCTCTCCAATCCAAAGGACAAGCCATGAAAAACAAATCCGCTTCGCGGGCACGGGGCCAACGGCAATGCATCCTGCACCCGACTGCCATCAGCCAGGCCATCGCTCAATTGGGTCAACAGTGGCGAGTCCACCATTTGAAGGGGATGGCAACGGTGTTGCTGGCCCCCGGCCTGCTCGCCCTGTCCGGGCTGGCGCAGGCACAGACGCTGCCCGTCGGGGGTACGGTCAGCGCCGGTGCGGCCACCATCAGCAGCACGGCGGCGCAGATGAATGTGGTGCAAAGCAGTCAGCGGGCGGTGATCGACTGGACCAGTTTCTCGATCGGGCAGGGCGCCAAAGTGGAGTTCATGGTGCCCAACGCCCAAGGGGCGACCCTGAACCGGGTCAATGGCAACATGACTTCGGAGATTGCCGGGCAACTGAGGTCCAACGGCTCGTTGTTTCTGATTAACCCCAATGGCATCGCCATCACGCCCACGGGTGTGGTCAACACCGGCGGGGCTTTTGTCGCTTCCAGCCTGGATCAGTCGAATGCCGATTTCATGGCCGCTCGCATGTTGTTCAATGGACGTGGCACATCTGCACGGGTGAGCAATGCGGGCTCCATCAACGCCGGGCAGGGGGCTTATGTGGCCTTGCTGGGCGGGGCGGTGGGTAACTCGGGCCTGATCAATGTGCCGATGGGGCGGCTGGGGCTGGGCTCAGGCGAGCAGGTGACCTTGGACATCAACGGCAACAACTTCATGCAAGTGGCGGTGCCTGGCAACTGGTTGGCTGACAACGGGGCGCTGGTGGACAACTCGGGTACTTTGCAGGCGTCAGGCGGGGTGGTGCAGCTCAAGGCGGCGGTGTTGCGCCAGGCGGTGCGCGAAGTCATCAATATGTCCGGCACCATCAATGCAGACAGCGCCACCCGCGACGGCGGTCGCATCGAGTTGATCGGCGGCGCTGACCCTCAAAACATGGCCGGCATGGTGCGGGTCAGCGGGCGGCTGTCGGCGCAGGCCACCGGGCCCGGCGGCAACGGCGGGTTCATTGAAACATCGGGTGCGCAGTTGGACTTGGGCGGTATCTCGGTCTCCACCCAGTCGGTCACCGGCCATGCGGGTCATTGGCTGATCGACCCCTATAACATCACCATCAGCAGTGGCACGGGCAGTGGCACCTCGTTCACCGGATCGACCACCTCGTTCACCCCCGGGGCAGCCACAGTGATCAACACCGCCACGCTGCAAACTGCGCTGGCGGCGAGCAATGTGGCGATCACCACAGGGGCTGCGGGCAGTGCAGGGAGCGATCCCGGGGACATCACGATTGTGAGCCCGTTGTCATGGAGCAGTGCGACGACGCTGACGCTCACCGCCGCACGCAATATCAACATCAATGCAGTGGTCAGTGCGTCGGGGGGCACGGGTGCGGGCTTTGTCGGCACCACGGGCGCATCGGGCGGCCTCAATTTCGGGGTGGGTGGCCGCATCGATCTCGCCTCAACGGCGAGTTTCAGCCTCAATGGCGCCAGCTACACGGTGATCACCAACCTGGGTTCTGCGGGTTCGACCACCGGTACCGATTTGCAAGGGATGAGCGGCAATTTGTCGCGCAATTATGTGTTGGGGGCCAACATCGATGCCAGCGCCACATCGAGTTGGAACAGCAACGCAGGGTTCAACCCGATTGGAACCGCGGCAACGCCATTTACGGGCGCATTCAACGGTCTGGGTCATGTGATCAGCGGGCTCACGATCAACCGCACAAGCACCAACAATGTGGGACTCTTTGGCGCAACGGGCGCTGCCGGTTCGATCCGCAACGTTGGGTTGGTGGGCGGCGCTGTTGCCGGGCGCCAAGAGGTCGGCGCCCTGGTCGGAACCAATGCCGGCACAATCAGCAACGCTTATTCTTCGGCGAGCGTGACGAGTGTTGCTAATATGGTGGGCGGCTTGGTGGGGAAGAATACGGGTTCAATCAGCAACAGTAACGCACAAACCACGATCACCATTGGCACAGTGGAACTTGCCTATATAGGCGGTTTGGTAGGGCTGAATGATCTGGGTTCGATTTCTAACAGTTACGCACAAGGCACGATTTCCATCACCGCCACAGGTGTAGGCTATACGGGCGGTTTGGTAGGGCGGAATAACTCCATCATCAGCAACCCTTACACCAATGTGACGATCAATTCCACGGGAGATCGTGTCATCTTCATCGGGGGTTTGGCGGGCACGAATGAATTGGGCGCGCGCATCAGTGAAAGCTATGCCACGGGAAATATCACAGCAAGCGGTTCGTACGCTGGATCTGGAGGCATTGGTGGTTTGGTGGGTGTGAATTATGCTGGCAATGCCGCTAATGGCGGCAGCCTCATCACCAACAGCTATGCAACGGGGAATTTGACGACGAGCTCGGCCAGCAGGGTTGGCGGCCTGGTTGGATGGCAGCAGTCAGCGCTGGGCTTTTCCCCCATCATCAGCAACAGTTATGCACGAACTACGATCACCATCAACAGTGGCTCAGTCATCTCTATTGGCGGTTTGGTGGGGGACTCATCCGGTGCGATTAGCAATAGTTATGCACAAGGTGCGATCAACATCACCACTGGTGCAGGTCATATCGGCGGTTTGGCGGGGCGGAGTTTTGCCTCTATCACCAACTCTTACGCCGATGTGGATATCAGTGGCACGGTAGCAAACGTGCACCGAATCGGTGGTTTGGTGGGCTCGAATGAAGATGGCGCACGGATCAGTGGTAGCTTTGCCACGGGCGATATCACAACAGTCAGTAATATGGGAGTCATTGGTGGTTTGGTGGGGGTGAATTATTCTGGCAATGCCGCTAATGGCGGTAGCCTCGTTACCAACAGCTATGCAACGGGGGATGTGACAGCGGCAGGGGGCAACAGGGTTGGTGGTCTGGTTGGCTGGCAGGAAGTGGCGGCAGGTGGCAACCCCCAGATCAGCAACAGCTATTCAGTTGGCCGCGTGACGGGTAGCGGTACGGCTGGCGGCCTGGTGGGGGGGAATGACAGCGGTGCCGTCATCACCAGCAGCTATTGGAATACCACCAACAACTCACCGTCGTTATTGGGCGTAGGTGCCGGGGTGGCAACGGGCGCCACTGGCCTGAGCTCCACTGCCTTCAGGCAGGCCGCCAGTTTCACAGGCTGGAGCATGGACAGCAGCGGTGGACAGGCCGCCACATGGCGGATTTACGAGGGGTCAACCACGCCCTTGCTCAAGGCATTTCTCACCCCGATGACCATTGATTTGGGGGCGTCGTACACCGTCACCTACAACGGTCAGGCGCAGACGGCCCCCGGGAGTGACCCCCGCATTCTGGGCTCACTCAACACCGCCGCCATCAATGCCGGCACTTATTCGACCAGTGGCACCGGGCTTTATTCCACCCAGTTGGGGTACGACCTATCCACAACGGGCAGTGGCGGCACGCTGACCATCACCGCTGTGCCCATCACAGTGACCGCCAATGCCCAGAGCGTGACCTACGGCACAGCGCTGTCGTCGCTGAGCTATTCGGTCACCCGCGCGGGTGGCGCCACCGGGCTGTTCGGCAGTGACACCTTGAGTGGTTCGTTGTCAACTTCCTCAGGGACGGTGCCCAATGTCGGGACCCATGTGATCACGCAGGGCACTCTGTCAGGCGCGGGCAACTACATCCTGACTTATGTGGGTGCCAATTTGACGGTCACTCCGGCCAGTCTGAGGCTGGTGGGCACCCGGGTCTACGACGGCACCACCACGGTGGCGGGCTCGGTGCTGACCGCCATGGGCGTGAACGGACAAACTTTCACGGTGTTGGGCACGGGGGCTGCGGGTAACCTGAGCAGCGCAAACGCAGGGGCCAGTGCGCAAACACTCGCTACCGTCACCGGCCTGAGCGTGGGCAACAGCAGCAACGGCGGGCTGGCCAACAACTACAACGCTTTGACAGTGGCCGGGTCGGCGGTAACGATCACGCCGGCCAACTTGACGCTGGTGGGCACCCGGGCCTACGACGGCACCACCACGGTGGCGGGCTCGGTGCTGACCGCCATGGGCGTGAACGGACAAAGTTTCACGGTGACGGGCGCAGGGGCTGCGGGTAACCTGAGCAGCGCAAACGCAGGGGCCAGTGCGCGAACCCTGGCCACCTTCACGGGCCTGAGCCTGGGCAGCAGCAGCAACGGCGGGTTGGCCAGCAATTACAACGCTTTGTCAATGGCCGGGTCGGCGGTGACCATCACCGCCGCACCCATCACGGTGACCGCCAATGCGCAGAGCGTGACCTACGGCGCAGCGCTGCCGTCGCTGACCTATTCGATCACCCGCGCGGGTGGCGCCACCGGGTTGTTCGGCAGTGACACCTTGAGTGGTGCGTTGTCAACCGCCGCAGGGGCTGCGCCCAATGTCGGGAACTATCAGATCACGCAGGGCACTTTGTCAGGCGGGGGCAATTACACCCTGACTTATGTGGGGGCCAATTTGTCGGTCACGCCGGCCAGTCTGAGGCTGGTGGGTGCCCGGGTCTACGACGGCACCAGCACGGTGGCGGGCTCGGTGCTGACCGCCATGGGCGTCAACGGACAAACTTTCACGGTGTTGGGCGCGGGTGATGCGAGTAACCTGAGCAGCGCAAACGCAGGGGCCAGTGCGCAAACACTCGCCACCCTCACGGGTCTGAACCTGGGCAGCAGCAGCAACGGCGGGCAGGCCGGCAACTACAGCGCTTTGTCGGTGGCTGGGTCGGCGGTGACCATCAGCGCCGCCCCCATCACGGTGACCGCCAATGCCCAGAGCATGACCTACGGCACAGCGATTCCCTTGCTGAGTTATTCGATCACCCGCGCGGGTGGCGCCACCGGGTTGTTCGGCAGCGACACCTTGAGTGGGGCGCTGTCAATCGGCGCAGGGGCTGTGCCCAACGTCGGGACCCATGCCATCACGCAGGGTACTCTGTCAGGCGCAGGCAACTACACCCTGACTTATGTGGGGGCCAATTTGAAGGTCAATCCAGGCATTGCGAGTTCACTGTCCAGTTTCGTGCCCTTGCTGCAGAGCAAGTCGGTCCAACAACCGACCGGGGCTGACCTGTCGCCATCGCCTTGGTTCTTGCGCACCGCCAACGAGAAAACTTGGCCTGATGCCCCTGTCATCACTGACCAACTGCGGCAAAGCAAAGAGGTGCAGTGGGGGCCGATCGCTTCGGGTTATTCAGATCGCTGACCTTTGTCCAAGGACTGGCCGAAGTTTTGGGCGGCCAGCCCTTGTGGTTCAGCGCTTGGTCAGCGCTTGGTGGTGTCGCCTTCTAAGGATTTCAGGCCCTTCAACCGGCCTTCGATGTACTGCCGGGCCACAGCAATTTGCAGCTGCGAAGTGGTTTTTTCCATGGACGGGGGTTCGTAGGGACTCATATCTTCCAACATCACCAAATGCCAGCCTGCGGGTGTTTGTATGGGGCCATCTGCCAGTTGGCCCTTTTTCAACGAACGCACGGCATTGAGCAAGACCGGCTGCAGTTCGCCCATGGGGATCCAGCCGGTCAGCCCGCCATGCTGACGGGTTTGGGTATCCAGCGAATGTTCTTCGGCCAACTCACCCCAGCGGTTTTTGTTGTTTTGCAGTTGGGTCCACAACTGTTTGGCGGTGCTTTCTTCGGCCACCACAATATGGCGCAATCGATAGCGCACGGTTCCCAATGCCGTGACCTGACGCTTGTACTCTTGTTCCAGCATGGCTGGCGTGATTTTCAGTTCGGTCAGCCATTTTTCTTGAAGCGCCTGAGCCAAAACATTTTGGCGAGCCAAGCTGATGGCTTCTTTGACCTCGCGGGTGTCGTGCAAGCCCAGTTTTTCAGCCTCTTGGGCCATGGCATTTAAACGCAACAAGGCCTGTTTCTGAGTTTGCTCTTGAGAGGCTCGTTGTGTGGCTTGCGGGTCTGGCTTGGTTTGAGCCCATGCGCTCCCGAATGCCGCAAACACGGTCAAGCAAAAACAACAGGCCAGGGCGCGTTCTTTGAAGGGGTTGAAGATGTGATTCGTTTTCATCTGTAACTTTGAAGGAGCATGAGCCTGTTGAAAAAAACCTGAAAAAGGCCCGGATCTTTTGCAACAAGCTGTTGGAAAAAGGAGTGCAACTCACCATCTCATGAGTTTTTAAATAAAAGCACTCTATGAGATGGATAACTGAAAATATTGTAATTCAATTTTTATTCGGGCAAGCCGGATGCCCATGCCGCACCGAAGGTGTGCCTTACCGACCCATGCGGTTAAAACTTCTCGTGGGCAGCGAGGTAGCGCCATTGGCCGACGGGCAGTTGACCCAGTGTGACGCGACCCATGCGCACCCGCTTCAGGCCGACGACGTGCAGGCCGACTTGTTCGCACATGCGGCGGATTTGGCGTTTTTTTCCTTCGCGCAGGACAAAGCGCAGTTGATCGGGGTTTTGCCATTCGACTCGGGCGGGTTTGAGGGCCTGGCCATCGAGCGAGAGGCCGTGGCGCAGGCGGGCCAGTTGGTCGGCCGGAAAGACCGGGGCGATGTTTTGCGTCAGCATGCCCTGCGGGCCCTGCCAATGCACCCGCACCAGGTATTCTTTTTCGATGTCCGAGTTTTCGCCGATCAATTGGCGGGCGACCCGTCCGTCTTGTGTCAGCACGAGCAGACCGACCGAGTCGATGTCCAGCCGTCCGGCGGGCGCCAGACCCCGCAATTGCGCCGGGTTAAAACGCATCGGAGTTTTGTCGCCCGACCATCGGTTGCGTGTCTGCACCAGGGTGACGGCGGGGGAGTGACCGTCTTCTGCCTGGCCGCTGACATAGCCGACCGGTTTGTGGAGCAAGATCGTGACCTGTTGCTGTTGCTGTGTTTGGGCGGCGCGCTCGACGGTGATGTTGTCCTGAGGGCCGACTTGCATGCCCATTTGGGCCGGATGACCATTGACACGGACCCATCCGCGCTCGATCCAGGCGTCGGCTTCGCGGCGTGAGCACAGGCCCAATTCGGCCATGCGTTTGTTCAGGCGGCTTTTGGCGCCGGCAGGTTCTGTCATGGTGTGCAGTCTACTCTGCCCGTTGAGGGGTTAGCGCGACTGTCGCAGGGCGTTCAGGTTGAGAACGCGCAAGCCGCCGTATTCGATGCGGATCGAGCCGTTGGCTTCGAGTGTGCGCAGCGCCATATTGACTCGCTGACGCGACAAACCGACCAAATAAGCCAATTCTTGCTGGGTGATGCGCAAGACCTCACCCACACCCGGGTAGAGCACCGGGTTGAAGAGCGAGGCCAATGAGCGCGCGACTCGAACATCGGGGTTGTTGATGCGATCAATTTCGCGCGCGGCAATGAATTGGCCCAAGCGCTCGTTGAGTTGGTTCATGATGAACCGGTTGAAGCCAATCGACTGGTCCAACAATTTGTGAAAGCTGGCAATCGGCAAGCCCGCCACC
>JACCDS011450044.1_pt1 | contig 18693 bp, 10 predicted proteins | sample 7446441 | NCBI WGS metagenome assembly JACCDS01 (sample SAMN15323445, study PRJNA562643) | freshwater metagenome | isolation source: river surface water | place: USA:Blue River Watershed | collected 2017-08-17
CTCGCACTGTTCGCGTTCTTCGATCTGATGGGCGAGCTCGGCTCCATCGGCCGCGGACCTTACCGGCTGGAGCATGCATTTGTGTTCGTCGCCGCCGGTCTGCCGTCGTATGCGTATGAGCTGATGCCGATTGCCGCGCTGATCGGCACCATTTATGTGATGGCACAGTTTGCGTCGCGTTCCGAGTTCACCGTGATGCGCGCGTCGTCGCTGTCGATGGGGCGCGCGTTGCTGCTGCTGACACGTATTGCCGTTGTTCTGGCGATGATCACCTTTGTGCTGGGCGAGCTGATCGCGCCGAAGTCGAACGATTTTCGTCAGCAGTTCAAGCGCCGCATTGAAGGCTCGTCGCTGTCGGCGGAGTTCCGCTCCGGCCTGTGGGCCAAAGACGTGATCCGCGATCCGGCGAGCCGCAAGGTGATCGGGTCGCGTTTCATCAATGCGAGCAAAATCGAGCCGGGCGGCGCAGTGCGCGGCGTGAACGTGTTCGAGTTCGACCAGCAAATGCGCATGCGCGCACGGATCGCCGCCGACCGTGCAGAATTCGTCGAACCCGGCGTCTGGAAGCTTAGCGCGGTCGACGAAATCCGGCTGACACCAACCGATACGCTGGAGCGCATGCGCCCGGAAGCGATCACCCGTAACAATTTCACAGACACGACGCTGCACTCCGACATTACGCCGGAGATCCTGTCGGTGCTGATGGCCGACCCGAAACGGATGTCGACGCTCGATCTGCTTTTGTTCAGCCGCCACCTGAAAGAAAACAAGCAGCGCAGCGAACAGTACGAGATCGCGCTATGGACCAAGCTGTTCTATCCGGTCGCCGTGATCGTCATGATGGTGCTGGCGCTGCCGTTTGCGTACATGCAAGCGCGCAGCGGCGGGCTGTCGCTGAAGGTCTTTATTGGCATCATGATCGGTATGGGCTTCCATTTGCTGAACAATTTGTTCTCGCATATCGGCCTGCTGAATACCTGGCCGCCGATGGCGACGGCGGCATTGCCCAGTATTGTGTTCTTGTTAGCCGCGATAACCGCGCTATGGTGGGTGGAGAGACATTGATGAATCAAAAACAAGCGCTCGTGCTGTTTGCGCACGGTGCGCGCGATCCGCGCTGGGCGCAGCCTTTCCAGAAACTGCAGGCCACCGCGCAGCAGCAGCTCGGCGGCACGCAAGTGGAACTGGCTTTTCTGGAGCTGATGGAGCCGCGGCTGCCCGAGGTGGTGGACCGTTTGGTCGCCGATGGCTGCCAGCAGATCAGCGTGGTGCCGGTCTTTCTTGGCCAGGGCGGTCATGTGCTGCGCGACCTGCCGCCGATGGTCGACGAATTGCGGGCACGCCATCCGCAATTGCAGCTGTCGGTGTCTCATGCGGTGGGCGAGAGTCCTGAAGTGCTGCAGGCCATCGCCGCTTATTGCGTCAGCAGCCTGCAGGCACTCGCCTAAGCTTTATCGCTCGCGCAGGCTTTCGCTGGTGTGCTGCAGCAGCGGGCTCAACAGATACTCGATCACGCGCCGCCGGCCGATCTTGATCTCGGCAGCGACGGCCATGCCGGGAAGCAGCGGCATCGCGCGCCCATCGACGTCGATGCTATTGCGCTCGAGCCGGATCTTGGCGAGATATGTCAGGCCACGCTTGTCGTCGCTGACGGCATCTGGCGACACATGCACGATCGTCGCCGGCACCGTGCCGTAGCGGGTATACGGGAAGGTCTCGATCTTTACCTCGACCGGCTGTCCCGGCGCGACGAAGCCGACGTCCTTGTTTTCCAGTACCGCATCGACCTCCACCGGCTGACGCTCCGGCACCAGTAGCATCAGCACCTGCGCCGGCGTGACCACGCCGCCGATCGTATTCACCGCCAGCTGCTGCACCGTGCCGTCGATCGGCGCGACGATGTTCATCAGCCGTTTGCGCGACTGCGCCTTCAATAGCTCTTGCGTCAGCGCGGCCGCTTTCTGCTCGCCTTCCGCCGCTGCATCGAGCATTTGTCGGCGCGTCTCCGCCACCAGACCGCTGCGCTGCTCATGGGCCTCGCGCAGCGATGCGCGGATCTCGGATGTCCGGCTCTGCAGCGTCGCCAGCTCGCCCGTCTGTTCCAGCCGTGTCTGTTCCTTCTCCATCCATGCATGGCGCGATACGAAGCCGCCTTCGCTCAATTGCTTCAGATCGTCGGCGCGCTGGCTGGCCAGCGGCAAGGTGTGCTCCAGCTTGCGGATCTGTGCCTGCGTGGAACGCAGTTCCGATTCGCGTCGTTCGATATCGGCATCCAGCCGTGCCAGGTGCGCACGATACTCGGCAAACAAGCCCTCAGCCTGCCGCGTGGCCTCGGCAACGCGCGGCGGCGCAATGTGCGGCGCGGACAGCGCCGGAAGGCTGCCGCTGACCTGCGCGCCCAACAGTGCCCGTGCGCGCAAAGCCTGTAGCTGTGCCGTGATCCGTTCGCCATCGATACGCTCGACGTCGGCGGTGGGCACCGTTGCATCCAGCTGCAGCAGCACCTCGCCGGCGCGAACCGTATCGCCATCATGCACATGAATGCTCTTGATGCTGGCGGTCTCGATTGCCTGCACTGGCTTGCTGCGCCCGCTGGGCACGATCTTGCCGGTCGCGGTCGCCACCACATCGACTTTGCCAATGATGGCCCACAGCAGCGCCAGGGCGGAGAAGCCCGTCAGCAGACCGATGGCTATCCGCGGCAATGGCGATGGCGGCGATTTCTGCAGCGAGAGTGAGCCAGCGAGGAATTCCGCCTCGTCGCGCCGGAAACCCTCGTCGTCCAGTTGCTTGCGCACCGACCATGCCTGCCGCAGGCATTGCCAGTGGCGCCTGATCAGGGATGCCCAGACAGCGACGCGCAGTGCTGTGCGTGAGATGAGCGCGGCCCTCATGCGGACTGCATCCGGTAGAGCCGCGCATACATGCCGTCATTGCGCGCGACCAGTTCCTCATGCGAGCCTTGCTCGATCAGTTGCCCGCGCTCCAGCACCAGGATGCGGTGTGCATGGCGAACCGCCGACAGACGGTGCGCGATGATCACGACGGTACGGTTCGCGCAGATGGCTGCCATGTTCATCTGAATGACGCGCTCAGACTCGTAGTCGAGCGCGCTGGTGGCTTCATCGAAAATCAATATTCTCGGATCGCGCATCAAGGCGCGCGCAATCGCGATGCGCTGCTTCTGTCCGCCGGACAGCCCGGTGCCATGCTCACCGACGGGTGTCTCATAGCCTTCGGGCAGCTCAGTGATGAATCCATGCGCGCCAGCCAGCTGCGCCGCGTGGATCACCCGCTCGAGCGGCGCGCCGGGATCGGTCAGCGCGATGTTATCGCGCACCGTGCCGCGGAACAGCTGGCTTTCCTGCAGTACCACGCCGATCTGCCGGCGCAGCGACGCCGGATCGGCGAGTGCAATGTCGATGCCATCCACCAGGATGCGCCCGCGCTGTGGTACGTGCAGCCTTTGCAGCAGTTTGGTCAGCGTGCTTTTGCCGGACCCGGAGCGGCCGACGATGCCAACCACTTCGCCCGCACCTATCGTCAGCGCGATATCGGACAGCACCTCGTTGCCGTCAGGGCGGTAGCGGAAGGACAGCCGGTCGAACGTGATCTGTCCCTTCACCTGCGGCAGCGAGACACCGCCGGACGAGGTTTCGCTACCGGTATTCAAGATGTCGCCCAGCCGCTCGACCGACACACCGACCTGCTGGAATTCCGACCACATCTGCGCCAGCCGCATCACCGGCGCGGCGACATGGCCGGCCAGCATGTTGAAGGCGATCAGCTGTCCCACGCTCAGTTCACCATCGATCACCAGCCGTGCGCCAAACCACATCGTGCAGACGGTGACGAGCTTGCCGACCAGTGACACGCCGCAGCTGGCCCAGTTGCCCACCGTGCCGGCGCTGAAGGCTGCCTTCACATAGCCGGCCAGCTGGTCTTCCCATTTGCGGCACCAGCGCGGCTCGACGGCCATCGCCTTCACGGTATCGATGGCCGTCACCGTTTCGACCAGGAAGGCCTGGTTCTCGGCACCGCGCCGGAATTGCTCGTCCAGCCGCTTGCGCAGCACGGGCGTGATGACGACAGTGAGCGCCAGATAGCAGGGCAGCGACAGTACCACGATCAGCGTCAGCAACGGGCTGTACAGCAGCATCACGCCAATGAAGACCAGCGAGAACACCAGGTCGAGCACGAGCGTGATGCCATTCCCGGTCAGGAAGCTGCGGATGCGCTCCAGTTCGCGCATGCGCGCTACCGAATCGCCGGCGCGTCGTGCCTCGAACCATGGCAGCGGCAGCGACAGCAGATGCCGGAACAAGCGCGCACCCAGTTCGACATCGATGCGGCTGCAGGTATGCGAGAACACATAGCTGCGCAGCCCGCCCAGCGTGACCTCAAACAGCGTGACTGCCAGCAGGCCGATGGCGATCACGTCCAGCGTGCTGAAGCCGCGGTGCACCAGCACCTTGTCCATGACCACCTGAAAGAACATCGGCGTCACCAGGGCGAACAGCTGCAGCACCACGGAGACGATGAGCACTTCGGTCAGCAGCCGGCGGTATTTGACGACGGCCGGAATGAACCAGCTGAAGTCGAACCTGGCTAGTTCGCCCGCCAGCGATGCACGTGACGCAAACAGGATCAGCTCGCCCGACCACATCTGCATGAAGCTCTCCAGAGAAAGCCATGCTGGCGTCAGCTCGCCCGGGCGATGAACCAGTACGCGTGTCTCCTGTTCACCGATCTCGACACGGCCCACCAGGCCAAAGCCGCCGTGCTTGTCGGTGAAAATCGCCGGCACCGAGATTTTGTGAAGGCGATCGGGGCGCGGCCGTCGGCAGTCTGCTGCCATACCCAGCCGGCGTGCCGCATGCAGAATGGAGTTGACCGGAAATCCGGCGGCCGGATCGCCGAATTCATGCAGCAGTTGCGCCGCGTCGGCAGCGATGCCGTGTGCGCGGGCGATGGTGACAAGACAGGCCAGGCCTGACGGGCAGGCGTGGTTCGCGTGGTTAGCGTTGGTGTCGCCTTTTTGTGAGGCGCAGTCAGTATCGTCGCCCGCCGTGTTCGCGGGCGACGTCGGTAACGAAAAATTCATCGATCAGTCAGTGAAATATAAACATCCCGCGCACCACGATCAGGTGCGCGGTCTCGGCTCAGGCGAAGGCGGCAGGTGCACTCTGTGGCCGCCACGGCGATGCGGTGTCCGGCGCAGCCCATGACGGCAGCGCAGCGGCAGTCGCCATAGTTGCGGCAGCCGCATGCCATGCAGGCCCAGGGTCGGCAGCTGCGAGCGGGGGCTGCCCGAAGGCCGGCTCTGACGGTACGCTGCTCGCAGGCGGCCGGAAGCCCGCCAACAGGTCAATGCCGTCCACGGGTAGCGCACTGGCCGCCATCTCAAAACTGCCCGCCGCTGAGGTATCCGCTGTGCCGGCCGCGATGGCCGACAGCAGGCGGCTGAGCGCCAGATCGATGGGCTGCAGGCCATCGTCGACCGGTGTCGCAACATCCGCCGGACCCTTCGTGGTCGTTGCCGTTAATGTTGATGTTGCCGATGCATCGATCACCAGCGCGAACGTCGTGCGGGCACTGGCGCCCTGTCGGTCTGTCGCAATGAAGGCAAGGTCCAGCGCACCTTCGTCGGAGGCGGTCGGCCGGCCATCGAGCCGCAGCCGCACCGGATCCCAGCGCAGCCAGGCGGGTAGCGCCGAGCCGTCAGCCAGTCGCGCGTCGATCGTCACCGGGTCGAGCGTATCGAGGTCGATGAAGAAATTCGGCGCAAGCTCAAGCCGGAAGGGTTGGCCGGCGTCGGCGAACTGGGTCGGCAGATAGCCGTAGACCATCGGCGCGCGGTTGCCCTCGCGGGGCGCGTCGGCGATCTGCTTCAGCAGGTTGGCGAGCTGGTCGGCACCGAGCTGCGTGGCCTGCTGCATCGACGGCTCAGGGGTCGACGCCAATTCCACGTCGGGAGCTTCCTGTCCCAGCCAGACATCGGCGGCCTGCAGCAGGCTGCCGTCATTCATCAACACACGCGTATAGCCGCGCACGCGCACGTTGGCGCCTTCAGCACGGTTGAGCACGTTGGCATTCAGGTACAGGCCGCGAATGCCGGCGTCAGTCAGGCTCTGCAGTTCGCCGGCATCGCTGACACCGTTGCCATTCAGGTCGCGCCAGACAAGGAACTGCTGCCATGCCGGATCCTGCGCATCGAAAACGGCATCCTGATTGCGGTCGAAGGCAACATTCTGTAGTGCCTGCAAGTCGCTCAACGTCGGCTGGCCGATATGGCTGCCGAAGGCGATCTCGTCAAGCCCATCGACGCGGCCGTCCCGATCGGCGTCGTAAGCGAGGATGCCTTCGCCGGCGCCGATCCATGCGCTGCGGCGCAACTCGCCGTCGATATCGAAACGTACGGCGCTGTGCGCGATATCGATGAACGAGAAACCGTCGCGGCCGAAGTCGATCACGATGGGGTCGTTGAAGTAGCGTCCGTTGAGTGAGAGATTGATCAGGGACTTTGTACCGGTCGAATCCGTGGCACTGAATGACGCAGACTCGGTTGTTATGACGTTGCCGTAGCCGCTAAATGCAGAAACAATTACCTTCGTGTAGATGCCTCCACCTCCGTCAGGCATGCTCGATGGTTTGCCAAGCTTGATGTTGCCGCGAAGGGGATTACGTTCGATGGCCAGCTTGATGTCTTGACCCGCTTCTGGATCCCATGCTTCGATCTGCCATGTGGAATTTTCTCCCGTGCTGCGTCCGACCATGACGGTTTTGCCGATTTGCTGGATTGTCATATGCGGCGCATCATTCACCGCCACGACACTGCCATAGGCCTTCTGTGTGGTTGCTGCGCCGTCAGCATCTTCCACCGTAAAATCAAAGTCGATCGCACCCACGTAGTTCAGCGGCGCACGCAGGCCGATACGGCTATTCGCCGGATCGTTAACGACTTCCGCTGCCTTGGGTCTGGCCACACCGGTCGTGCGCGCATTGGCCACGCCAACGATCTTCAGCACGTCGCCATCGGTATCGCTGGCGCCCGACAGTAGCAGCTCGTGCGACACATAGGTCCACGCCGATTTGGTCGGATCGGTCTCGCCGCCGTCTTCGAGCATCTGGAAGCCGACGGCGTTCACGACCGGCGCGTCATTCACTGCGCGCAGGTTCACTGCAAGCGTTTGCGCGGCGCTGGTGAGCTTGCCGTCCGTCATTGCTACACTGAATTGCCGCAGGCCATTCGCATTCGGCGCGGCTTGCAGCACCAGCTCACGCTTGCTGGCATCGAAGCGAATCAGGTCGCCCGGGTTCAGTGCCGTCGGCGACTGCGGATCGAGCCGGATCGGGTCGCCTTCCGCATCCCAGTACATTTTGACCAGCGCGCTTTCGGCGATGCGGAATTCCTGGTCTTCCAGCCCGTTCAGATCGAGGCGGCTACCGGGCATCCGTACCGGTGCGTCGTTGACATCGTTGACGTCGATCGCGACGATGCCGGTCGTTTCCGCGCCGTGCTCATCCGCCACGACGAAGTCGACACTGCCGGCACCGGAAAAATTGGCCTCGGGTCGGAATCGCACCTGACCATCGGCAAGCGTCACACTGCCGCCGATGGCGCGGCCAACGCTCACTAGCCTCAGTGCGGCGGACTCACCATCGACGTCGGTGGCGTCCTTCAGCAGCGTCGACACCGGTAGCACCAGTTCCGTGTCTTCGAGCGTATTGATGTGCAGTGAAGGCACAACGGGTGCGTCATTAACTTCGGCGAGGTCAATCTCTACCGTCGCCCGGTCAAAGCCGCCGGCACCGTCGCTGACGGTGTAGCCGAAGCTGGCCCGTCCGCTACGGTTCGCGTCCGGCGTGAAACTGATCAATCCATTGTTAAGCGCCACCTTGCCGCCGACCGCCGCATCGACAGCGACGATCGTCAGTGTCTGTGCCTCGCCGCGCTCGATATCGATATCGAGCTCGTTCTTAAGTAGCAGCGCGGTGTCGATGATCAGCGGTTCGTCTTCGCGGCTGGCAATCTGTTCGCCGGCAGCCAGCGGCGCATCGTTGGCCGGATCGATTTTCACCAGGGCATGGCCGGTCGTGGCCAGCCCGCTGTCGTCCATCACGGTGTAGCTGAAGCTGGCCTCGCCGTTGAAGTTGGCCGCCGGCCGGAACACGATCTCACCGTCCGCATCCAGCCGTACCGAGCCATGCTCGGCCGAGCCGACGGCGGTGATCTTCAACGGCAACGAACCGGTGCGCGCATCGGTATCGACATCGAAGTCATTCCTCAGCAGCAGTTGCGACGAGATCCTCAGCTGCTGGTCTTCACGCGCATGGATCACCCGCTCGGTGACGACCGACGGTGCATCGTCCGCCGCGCGCAGGTGGATCTGGATACGGGCCACGGCGCTGGCACCCTGGCTGTCCTGCACGATGTAGTCGAGCGTATCGACCACGTCGTATTGGTCCGATGGTGGCGTGTAATGGATCTGGCCATTGCCTAGCAATTCGGCGCGCCCGAGCGCCACACGGGCGATGCCGGTCAGGTGCAGCCGGTCGCCGTCGACGTCATGGTCATTGGCCAGCAGCGCGAGCGGATCGATCAGCAGCGGCACGTCTTCGTCGGCGTCGATCGATTCGCCGGCCACGCGCGGCGCATCATTGACCGGCTTCAGTCGTATCTTGACTTGCTGCTCGTAGATCTGTCCTTGCGCATCGGCCAGCACATAGGTGAAGCTGGCTTCGCCGGCCAGGTCGGCCTGCGGGCGGAAGCCGACGCGGTTGGCCTGATCGTCCATCGCGACCGTGCCATGGCTGGCACTGCGAATGCCGATCAGTTGCAGCCGTGCGTCGGTGCCATTGGCTGACAGGACGTGTTCGCCGGCCTGCACCAGACGCTCGTAGCTGACCGAGACGGCGCTGTCTTCGTCGGCGTCGACCGCCAGCGCGCCCAGGGTGGCGACCGGCTGTGCGGTGCTGAAGACGAACGATGAAGCAGCATCCGGCGAGTCCGCTTTGGCATTGTCGCTGCCGATCACTGCCTGCCGCCTGACCAGGTCGCCGGCCTGCGCGCCTTTGGTGACGGACAGCAGGCTATAGACATTCGTTGGCAGCGGTCGTGATTCTTCCGACGGCTCTGGCGTGGCGGGCGTGACCGCGGCATCGCTGCGGATGTCGGCCGAGCCGACGCGCCGGCTGGGTACCCAGCGATCGTCAAACGCGCCATCGCCGGCGAGCCGCTCGGCGCTGGCGGCGCGGCCGATATGCACCAGGTGCGGCGAAGCCGCGCCCAGAGAGCCTGGCTCATTAAGTTTGCGGAAGCTGATCCTCGCTTGTTCGAGTCGCTCGCGAACAGAAGCGTCGACCCACACATTATCGTCGCCGAAATAGATCACGGTCTCTTGCTTGCCGAGTGCAGAGCCTGCCGAGCGCAGGCTCTGCACGATGCTTGCAAACTCCGGCGATGCCGGATTCAATCCGTACTGCCTGGCCAATGCTTCGAGCTGGCTGCGTCGGGCAGCCGAGAGTTCAGGCAACGACAACTCTTGCAATGCGCTCATGTCGTCGACCAGCGTGACAAAGTTCTCGCGCAGATCGCTTTCGTGCAGGACGTTCAAGTTACCAGTGGCGGTATCGCTGACGATCTGCAGGCCTTGCGTGTGCGCGAGCAGATCCATCTGCTTCAGCGCCGACGTGCTGCCATCGGCGAAGCGCAACGTCGAGGTGGTCAGGTCGATGGCGTCAACCGCCATCGACGCCAAATCGGTGTTGACGTTCTCGCCATGTGGCATCGCCACCGTGCGCATCTGCAGGTCAAACACTTCCAGCGCACCGGAACTGCCGTCGCCATCGATGTCGACCCACAGCCGCAGTTGCTGATACACCGGATCGTCACGCGTGATCAGGCCATCGCCATTGGCGTCATAGAAGGCGAGCGACGCGATACCCTGCTGGTCCAATGGCGTATCGGCGCCATTGAACAGTTCGCTGCCACTATCGAGAATGCTGTTGCCGCTGCGGTCGATGCCGAGGATCGCGTCTGTCGGCGAGATCCATTGCGTGGCCTCCCGGTAGCCGTCACCGTCCACATCGAAGCGTGCGACATGCTGCGTGCGCAGGCTGTTGAGGTCGCTGCCGACCTCGCCCGGCAGATCGATCATCTGCACGCCATCATTGCCGAGGTCGACCACCACCAGCTTCGTCCATTGCAGCGCAACCGCTTCGCGCGCGCCGCTGGCTTGCGCGAATGCGGCATTTTGCTCCGGCGTGGCGAGCCTCGCTTGTCGCGGGTCGACAGGATGGAGTTCGTTGAAGGCATCGACAGCGACTTTGGCCGCCGCCATCGCTTGGCGCAGCGCTTCGAGCTTGTCGCCCAGTGTGGTCTGTATCACCACATTGCCCGTCGTGACGGACGCGCGCCCATTGCCGAGATTACTCCCGAATATCGGTGAGAGATGGAGCTTCGACAGGGCTTCCCAGCGAGTTTGCGCAAGATCGGCCGTATGCTGCAGCTGCGAGCGCTCGCGCACAATCGGACTGCGGCCGCGCAACCATTCGCCTTCCGTCTGCCAGTGCGTTTCGTCGCTGCCGAATTTTTTCTGCAGATGATCGATTTCCCATTGCTGCACGATCGCCTCGGGTAGCAACAGCGTTTCGCTATAGAGCTTCACCAGATCCTTGCGCGACAGTGCGACATAGCCAGGGTCGTCACGCATCGGGTCTTGCTGCTTGAGTACGAAGAAGTAGTTGTCGACGCCATTGTCGGCATAGACGGGCCAGCCGGCGATCTGGATCGTTGGCATTCTTGACGCGACTAGCACTAGCTTGTGCTGATCATCGACGATCCCCTGGTTCACCGTGTCCAGCCGCTGTCGCAGTGCTGGCATCAGCTCCGCAAGATTGCGGTCGAGGATGGTTACCCCGAGCTTGTTATGGTTAGCGAGCTGATAGGCCAGTTGACCGTTGTCGTCGCGATAGAAGCTCACCGTGCCTTGCGGCGGCGGTGGCGGCGGATCTTCAGCAAGCACCGCGTCTGCGAGGATAGCCACGCCGACCATCACGATTGGATTGATCGCGATGAGTGCGCCGGAGCCCATCAGCGCGGAGCTGGCGCCGGCCAGATAGGCCCCCGCGTTGATGGCGCCAATGAGGGTTGCGCCAGCCGAGCCGATCTGGCCTGATTCGACCATTTTGCCCAGATTGCTCAGGTTATAGATGGCCAGCACAGCGCCGAGCTGCGACAGCGCTGCTGACTGCGCGCCGGTCAGATAGCCTGAGCCGGTCAGGCGTGCGGCAAAATAATTGGTGCTATTGAGCAGGCCGACCGTGCCGCTGATCTTGGCTACGGTGTCGCCTGACCGCAATGAGCGCAGTGAGCTGATCAGCGCCAGTCCGCTGGACGCGTCGGCGACAGCGGTGTCGAAGGGCAGGGTGGCGACACCTTGCGAGCGCGCGTAGTCGAGCGCGATGCGCGCGGTCGATAGAATGATACCGGCCGTGTCCTTCTGGCGCAGGGCGGTGAGGAAGTCGGCAACGTCGGAATGGAGATCGTCGAGAACGGTTTCCGCGTAATACTCAGATGGTGTGACGTCCAATGGCACTCTTCCAGCCTTTTTAATGTTGCCATCAGAATCGCGCACGATAATGATTCGGACTCCCTCGTTGTCCGTGCGATCCTCGAGCTCGAAAAGCTCTCCATTTCGGCGATAGCGCCGAACGGTGGTGACATCCTGATTGTTGCCAGCGCCGTCGATCGTTGTGGTGCGCACGGTATCGACATTTAGACGCTCCTCCTTAATTACTTGTTGTACGTTCCCTTGACCATCCTTGTAGGTCGATTCGATACCCTGGTTGGTGTTAAAGATATCGATCATCTGGACGGTACGGCGGTCATCGTCTCGCAAGACCCTCCGAACATGACCCGGGCCGATGGCGATGGTAGATTCCATCAACGAAGGGCTGTCAGGTAGTGCCAGGTTGTTGGCAGGCAAATCGGTTATGAGGGTTTTGGTCGTGCGGAGTTTGGTCTGACTTTCGTTGGTTGAAGTTTCGACCTGTGCCTCTAGAATCTTGGCCGTAACACCGCTGTATTGGGCGACTTCATACAAATTGGTGGCTTTGTCGATCAGACGCTGGGTTATCCATCCACCTTCATTCAAGTTCAGCTTTGTGCCTGCCTCCAGAACCACGGTTGACGTCAAAAGTTCTCCAGAGTCCTTATCTGTATTTTTCAGGAACAGCATTCCGCTGCCGTCAGCCTGGATAACGGCAGTGCCGAACTCCGGATGGGTTTGAATTTGCGTCCCATCCGGATGAATCTCGACGGAGCGCCCATCAATCTCCTTGATGACACTGACGCGCGTCGCAGGATTGGTGTCGATGACAAAAACGGGCCTGACCGTGCTGGCTTCGATATGTTCCTTCCGAGTCCACCCCTCCTGAATCGGCCCAAACGTTCCTGCGAAATCAAATGCTGGCAACGTCGACTCTTTGGAGCCGATCAGTTGGCCGCCTACGTAACCTCCCAACAGAAATTGCAGGACTTGAGTGGCTTGTGCTACGGGCAGCGCACGAAGTACAAATTCTCCGACTGCTCCGATGACATCTGCAAATGACTTAGGAAGCCCGACGTAGCTTTGAAGCCCTGCACTCAGACTTGCGGCACCCTCGCCGGGCTTTGAAAAGAGTAGCGAAACATAACTTGCCAATGAAAGAGACAAGGCATTGTTAGCAATTGGAAGCATCGAATCGAGCTGAAAAGCGTTTTCGGCCAGAGTCTTATGATTCACCACAGGCACCTGACCCGATCGCATCCGGGTCAAATCACCGTAAAGATTATTAAATCCCTCAGCGACACCAAAATTCATCCTATGCAGCTCCGCCAGACTGCGGGAAAGCTCAACATCAAGAATCCAGTTGGTGCCAGAGAATGAACCACCAAATTGCGAAACCAGATCGAATTTGCCAGTGATTTTGTTGAAAACAACGATGCGATTGAGATCCGCTTGTGTGTTGAAGTCGCTGATTTGTTGTTGGGAAAAACCTGCGAACTTGGCAGCATACTCGTTTCCGAATCCATTGACGGAGACGACGCTGATTTGTGCGGGTTTTATGCCGAGTGACGAATAAAATAAGTCATCGCGTTTTGACGGGTCACCATAAACCAGAAACATTCCTAAATTCGGGGCAATGCCCCCGCCAAGACTTTGGCCCGCAATCAAAATATTGATTGCTTCCGGATTATTTTCGGATTTGACTATGGAGTGAATTACAGATTGGAATTTGTCATCGTTTACCAAAGATTTTGCTTGGCCTACGCCGAGTCCAATCAGATCTTGCTTTGTATCTGCAGCGTCCGCTCCAAACCCATTTGTTCCGGCAACTCCTATTAAGATCTCTTTGCGGTCTTTGCTATAAGCCAGGAACGCATTTAATCCGGTGTTTACTTCATTGAATACCCCTCTTACTTCAAAGCTTTCGTCGATCGACAATTTAAGAGGCTTCGCTCCCGAAGCTTTGTTCAGGGCAGAATCTTCAAGATATTCAAGCTTATTTCCAACACTAATTCTATGCCCGTTGTTCAACTCGTACGCTGTCTGAGATATTGCTAATCCGGTTTTAAGCCGTTCAGTCTTAACCGTACTTGGCGAGGTGTCTGGCTGAGGGGATTGAGAGTTTGCAGTCATTTTTTATTTTCCGAGCATACATCAATAATGATTGATTCTGATTTCGCCGAAAGCTCAAACGGATCTCCGCGAGTAACCCCAACAAAGACCATGCATCCATTCTCGGATGTATGGAAATTTGAGTTACCCTCTCCTGCTTCTATTCTGATAATTTCATTATCTCGTTGAAGATATAGACCTTGTTTTTTCCAATACCTATAGCCTTGTTTTACCGCCCAAATTATTCCGGCACGTGAAGAGAAAGCTGATGCAGAGGCGCTTCGAGTTTTTTCCCAAAATCGTATTATTCTTGGGGCTAAATGAATTGTTCGCTCTCCTGATGGATATATTGTTTTTGGAGGAATTGATGTGGGTCCGCCCTCGAAATATGATTTGCTCCAGGGTTGATAGACAAAGTGAAAATAATTCAATCTTTTATCTTGAAGCCAAGTGATTTTTCCGTCAGGCGTGATCAAATAAACAGGCTCCCGGACCTCGCCATTTTTTATGCTAATTGTTTCTTTTATGAATCCATGCTCCGGAAGTAACGGGGTCAGCTTGGCTGCATCAGGTGGAATTTTGTCGAGCGGCATCCCAAAAATAAATGGGCCATTTGAAACAAATTGACAAAGGTATGTAGGTGTCTGCGTACCAGAAGCATAGTCAATCCTTTTTAATGGACTTCCCCATTTTCCTGAAAACCATCGATACTTTGCTGGTTCCGAATAACTGCCGAATTCCACGTCCATCTGGTGAATTAGCAGGTCACCCAAATGATTCAGACATCGCAAAATCCCTCGATAACCACTATCAACGATTTCGCCTGTCAATACGTTGAAGGAAATAATGCGTGAAGGCTCGCCGGACTTAGCTTCCCATTGACCATACTTGCGCGAAGAAAAGGCCAAACGCTCGTTATCAATCCAAAATGGTTCCGTGCCTCTGACCGCATCGGGAATTATGTATTTTCGAAATCGGTTGGGCGCGTCAATGAATAATGCACGCTCAGAAGAAGTGAAACTTGTGGATCTTTCGCTTCCAATGAGATCATCGAATTCATCCGAAATGGCAATTGGACTATGTGTAAGCAGTGTGACGATAAAGAGGCTTGCTAATACTGCAGCGAACCTGTTGAATTTCAACATGCAGCTCCTCCACGCTGGAATGCGAAAAATTTAGGGAATTAATTTTTCGAGGTTTAATTAATTTCTATTTAACTAATTTTTAAATTGCGCGTCGCCTTGCTTTATGCTAGCTTTTATAAATTATTTAATTGAGGAAGAATTCTTTTTGAAATTTCCTTTGCAAAGCTATCGCTACCATATGCCCTGAGACATAGAGCAGGACTGTCGGAAAAAACCATGAAAGCAAAAGTTTCGGGAAAAAATCGCTTATTTGATCGAAATACAAGCCGTAGCGACCATTCAAATTAATTATTGGAAATTGGGTCGTAGATATAATGCAAATAATTAATACGAAATACATTAATATATATTTTTTTGTTGAAATTTCGTTGTATATCTTTTTTAATTTTGAGTCTATAAAAATCCACTCACTATTCCAATTAAAAAATGAAATGGCAACATGAAAAACTGAAAGGCTGAAAACGATTTCCAATAGTTGTTGTCGATGTTCTCTATGTTTTCGAATGCTTCTATGGCAGGAATGTAAATCGATAATGATTTATATAGCCAAACAAAAAATTTATGATTTTCCCAGTCGTTTGGAAGTTGATAGTACAAAATCGCAGTCGTGATGATGGAAATCGCCATTGATAACGCTGCGTAATGTGGTTCATGATGAAACGGCGGGCCTAACGTCAATTGCTTTAATCTATGTTTCCACAAAGGTTTTTCGCGGTTTTCTTCCATAGCCGGTCAGTCAAATTGAATGTGGTCAGGGAAGTGGCTTTCCGGATCGGTCGTTCGGTGCACGATTGGCGTCGCGCCCATTCGTTTTGCCGCTGCTGCTTCTAGACCCAAAAGCCACTTCGCATCGTCAAGATCTTTCGCTGGATCTCAGTCCGCACGGGCTTTGCTAACTTCTGCCGCCTTCTCAGGACAAGGCGCATTCATCGTCACCGTCATCGGCGACGGATAGTCGAAGCCCGCGCCGCTGCCGGCATCGACCGCGTAGCCGATCAGGCCGCCGGCGAGAATATTTCCCCACACAGCCTTGTTGTTCTTCGATTTGAACGTGGTAGACGCGGCCGAGTCGCCCTTTTTGCAGTCGACGGCCAGGTCGCCATAGGCCTTGTGGATCACGACCGAACCCGGCGTGGTCACTTGCCAGCTGCCTTTGCTGTTGACGAGCGTGCAGCTCGCCTCAACGATAGGCTCGCCGTCGCACACCGTATTGACGGAGACTGGCTGTTGCTTGCCGGACGTGATGGCTGCGCAGCCCGTCATGAGCGAACTCACAACCAGTGCGGTTATCGAAATAATGAAACGGGATGAAAAAATGCAGGTGGGCATGTCGGCCTCCGAGGTGGAAAGCCGCGATTCTGCAATGACGTGCTTAACGCGCGCGTGATTTTTTCAGGTGAATGTAGAAAATAGGATTGAATCCATGGTTTTCTACAAAAAATGTCGCTTTAATGTGTCGTACAGATGTTCGGTAATAGATTGATTTTTTGATGGTGCTTTGTTCTAATTATATTTTCGAGTATTTAAAACGATTATCGAACATTCTGTGTATTGATTAGAATGGCCAATGCATGATTTGCTGGATTATTTTCCTACTGAGATTTTGTGAGTTGTGCAATTCGTGTGACCTCGACATACGACTATCGCGCCCACTATGGCGCGCTTCGATAATCCCGCCGTCCCGGCGACCAGCACGGGCGGCAGTGGCAGGGCGGATGTCTACCTGCTGAACTCGAACAGTTTCGATCAAGGCACGTCGTCCGTCATCGTTATCGTGGCGTGCGCCGGATCCGGGTTTTTCTTCTTCCGCTTCCCCGGCTGTCCCCAGGTTCGCTGCGCGAGCATGCCTTCCCTGTGATCGCGCCGCCATTGAAAGATCAGCCGGATATAGATGTCATGTGCGCGTGCGACGGCCGACGCGCTGGAGCCGGGGCTGTTGGCTTTCGCCAGGAGTTCCAGCTTCTGCTGCAAGGTCCACACGCGGCGTGGACGGTAATCCCGCTTGCCGTTCAGCGGTTTCTTCGGCATCGAAATGATCCTGCCCATCGCCGGCTCCTGGCCTGTGATTCATGGAGCCGTGACGATGCAAAGCAAAGCTCGCCAATGGGTTCAGCGTGGAGCGGGCGGGTCGCGAGCGTCGGTTGTCTGCAACCGAAGAAGCAAGGAATGTCGTGGGCTTGCGACGCTGCGTGGCAGCATCACAATGAAAAATATCAGCGCGCGCGCAGCGCTTCGCCGATCATCACCAGCACCGGTCCGGCGCAGTTCGGCAGACCGCCGACCATGTCGGCCAGCGTCATGCGCATCACGCGCTCGTCGGCGCGGCTGACGTTTTCGATGGCGATCACCGGTGTCTCGGACGGTTTTCCATGTGCGAGCAGACGCTTTGCGGTCGCGATGGCTTCCTGGCCGCCCATGTACTGCACCAGCGTGTCACAGCCGGGCAGTGCCGCCTGGTCGGGCTCGCCCGGGGCGGTCGTTGATGTGAAGAAGGCGACATTGCGCGCGACGCCGCGCTTGGTCAGCGGCTGACGGATCGATGCCGCGGCAGCGAATGCGGTGGTGATGCCGGGGACGATTGCATACGGCACCCTGGCGGTTTCGAGCGCCACCAGTTCTTCGTCAGCACGGCCGAACAACATCGGGTCGCCACCTTTCAGGCGCACGATGCGGTCATAGCGAAAGGCCGCAGCCACCAGTTGTTCATTGATCAGCGCCTGCGCCGTCGAACGCTGCCCGCTACGCTTGCCGACCGAGATCAGGTCGGCCTGTGGGCAGAGCGCGAGTATCTCCGGCGTGACGAGGGCGTCGTGCAATACGACGTCAGCTTCGGCCAGAATGCGCGCAGCACGAACGGTCAGCAAGTCGGCAGCGCCGGGGCCGGCGCCCACCAGCCAGACCTGCCCAGGCGTTGGCCGGGCAGGTCTGTTCAGCAGGTCAGACATGGGAAGGGCAGGGAAGAGGCAGGGCTGCGATCAGTCGAGCCGGATCATGCCGGCAGCGACGGTCTGGTGCGAGATTTCATCGATCAGGATGAAGCTGCCGGTCGCGCGCACCTGTTCGTACGCATCCGCGGCCAGCGGCTGCTGTACGGTCAGTGTAATGCGTGCGATACCGTTGAGCTTTAATTCGCTGCCTTCCAGGCGCTGCTGCGTATTGATGTCCAGCAGCGACTGAATGCCGGTCACCTTTGCCGCCACCTGACGGGTGGTGTGCTTCAGCCAGTATTTGCGGCGCAGGTCGAGCGGCTCTTCCGACAGCCAGCAGACATCGGCCGTCACGTTTTTCAGCACCGTGGCCGGCGCATCGGCGGCCGACAGCATGTCGCCGCGCGAGATATCGACGTACTCGTCAAGCAGGAGAGTGACTGACTTGCCCGCCGACGCGCTGTCCAGCGAGCCTTCCAGCGTAATGATGTCTTTCACTGTCGCGCTGTGACCGTTCGGCTGCACGACGATTTTGTCGCCCTTGCGCACGGTGCCGGCCTCGACCCGGCCCATGTAGCCACGGAAGTCGTTCGCCTCATGACCATTGTGACGCGCCACCAGCTGCACCGGGAAGCGCAACGCAGCCGAATGTTCGTCGTCGTACACCGACAGCGATTCGAGCAGCTCGATCAGCGTCGGGCCGTCGTACCAGTGCATTTTCTCGCTGCGTACCACCACGTTGTCGCCGGCCAGCGCCGACATCGGGATGGTATGAATGTCTTTCAGGCCCAACGCGGCCGCAAATTCCTTGTACGCGGCAACGATGCAGTCGTACACGCGCTGGTCATAGTTGACCAGGTCCATCTTGTTGACGGCAACGACCACATGCTCGATCTGCAGCAGTTGTGCAATCGTCGAATGGCGCTTGGTCTGGATCAGCAGCTCGGCGCGGCCGGC
>JACCDS011690814.1_pt1 | contig 18693 bp, 18 predicted proteins | sample 7446441 | NCBI WGS metagenome assembly JACCDS01 (sample SAMN15323445, study PRJNA562643) | freshwater metagenome | isolation source: river surface water | place: USA:Blue River Watershed | collected 2017-08-17
AGCCCGGTGCATTTGTGGCCTGCACAGAAGATGTGAAATTGACCCTGGAGTGGGCTGGTTTTGTTTCGTTTATTGCGCGCGAAGGTTTGTTTCGTTTAAAAGCCAGTGGTAATGGTGAATTATTTTATGGCGCCTATGGTGCTTTGCTCGAGCGCGAAATAGACGGTGAATATATTGTGGATACCAGCCACCTGGTGGCTTATGAGCCGGGTATAAAATTAAAGTTGCAATTGGCTGGCGGAATTTTTTCCAGCTTCTTTGGCGGTGAAGGTTTGGTTACACGCGTAGAGGGCAAAGGAAAAATAATTATTCAATCGCGCAGCATTACCGGCCTGACTGGCTGGTTGAATCCCAAGTTCTGGTAAGGAGCCCGGCATGAAAATCGAATTTGTAAATCAACCCGGCAATACCGCTGCCAAAATTACTCTGGCAGCAGGCGAAACTTGCACGGCCGAAGCCGGCTCCATGATTGCCATGAGCGGCCATATGAATATCACTACCAGCACCCATAAAAAAAATTCCGGCGGCATTTTAAAAGCGGCCAAACGCATGCTGTCGGGCGAATCTTTTTTTCTCAATCATTTTGATCCTCAGGGAAAAGCCGGTGAAATCTGGCTGGGTAGTAACCTCGCCGGCGATATGCTCTGTGTGGAGTTGGATAACGAAAACCTGATTGTGCAGAGCGGCTCATTTCTGGCGTGCGAAGAGAGCATCAATATGGATATGGGTTGGCAAGGTTTTAAATCACTCTTCTCCGGCGAAAGTGTTTTTTGGCTCAACCTAAAAGGGCGCGGCAAAGTAGTGCTGTCAAGTTTCGGCGCTATTTATCCGATTGAAGTGGATGGTGAATACATCGTAGATTCCGGCCACATAGTTGCCTTCAATGAAACCCTTGATTTTTCCATTACCAAAGCGGGAAAAAGTTGGTTGCAATCCATTCTCGGTGGTGAAGGTCTGGTATGTAAATTTAAAGGCAAGGGCACTGTCTGGTGCCAGTCGCACAACGCCAATAATTTTGGTGGTTCATTAACGCCCAACTTGCGCGTGCGCAAAGCCTAAGGAGCCGCATTATGGAAAATCAATTCAAAGTACAACTTAACGGACAATTAGTCACCGGCGTAGACCTTGCAACGGCAACGGCTAACTTTGCACAGCTTTTTAAAATCAGTGCAGAGAAAGCGCAGCAGATGCTGGCCAGTTTTCCGGTAACCGTAAAAAATAATGTGGATGAAATCACCGCGCAAAAATTTAAAGCAGCGATTGAAAAAGCAGGATTCTTGTGTGACGTAAAACCCGTTGCTGAACTTGCATTGGCACCCACTGATAATAATGATGCTGAGCCAGACAACGAACGCGCATCAACATTGGAAACCAGAACGGAAGCCGCACCAAAAAAGGCAGTGGAAGCAAAATCCCCCGCCGTTAAACTCGAACAACCAGAAAGTTTCCGTGGCTGGGAATATAAAATTGAAGGCCGTCCCGACTATGGCTTTTTAACAGTGCAAATTCCCGCTAATGAAACCTTGAAAGTAGAAGCCTCGGCCATGGCAACCATGGATACACATTTGGAAATGAAAACCAAATTTAAAGGTGGCTTGGGCCGTTTCCTGACGGGTGAAAATATTTTCGTCAACGAATTTAAAGCGGCGAAAGGTGCAGGTGAAATTGGTATTGCCCCTGGCACTCCTGGCGATTTGATCCATCAATACATGGATGGCCAAACTTTGTTTTTGCAGAACTCAGCATTTGTCGCGGCGACTATGGGCGTGGAGTTAGAAACCAAATGGCAGGGCATGTTGAAAGGATTTTTCTCGGGCGAAAGTTTCTTTTTAATTCGCGCGAGCGGCAAAGGCGATTTATGGTTTAACTCTTACGGCGCGATTATTGAAATCGATGTAGAAGATGATTACGTTGTGGACACCGGCAACATAGTCGCCTTCACCGATGGTATGGATTACGAGATCACCAAAGTCGGCGGCTACAAATCCCTGTTCTTCTCCGGCGAAGGTTTTGTGTGTCGTTTCCGCGGTAAAGGCAAAGTCTGGATCCAAACTCGCAATTCCCAGGCGTTTGTGTCCTGGGCGGACTATTTCCGGCCCGTGCAATCCAAAGGTTAATCACGTCGGTACAAAAAGCTTATTAAATTCGTTGTTTAATAAACCCATGAATTTTTTAGTTCATGGGTTTATTTTTATCCTACTGGCAACGCCGTTTTATCCACCGGCGACTTCAACACAAACGATGAATGCACACCGCTCACACCTTCAATGCGGGTGAGTTTTTGCAGCAGGAATTGCTGATAGGCATCCATGTCTTTGACGATCACTTTCAGTAAATAGTCGGCGGATTGGCCCGTGATCAAATGGCATTCCAGCACTTCCGGGTAATCGTTCACCAGCTTCTCAAAAGTATCGAAGCGGTCAGGGGTGTGTTTGTCCATGCTAATTTGGATAAACGCCACCAACGTTAGCCCCAGCTTGCGCGCATTGAGCAGCGCGACATAACCGTCGATCAGACCGGATTCCTCCAGCGCGCGCACGCGACGCAGACAGGGCGAGGGCGAAAGGCTGATACTGTCGGCCAGTTCCTGATTAGAAATGCGGCCATCCCTCTGTAAGGCCTCCAGGATCAGGCGATCGTATTTATCGAGTTCCATCATTGCGCGTTTAACCTCCGAAGACCCTTCCGAATTGCCACTGAACGGATAACTGGTAGGGGCACTGTTAGCCGTAATATCCGACAAAAGTAAAATTAACTGCCTTTAAATTTACGTTTTAAGCAATAAAATTGCGTTCATGTAGATATTAACACAATCTTCGCAATCATCTGCCAAGCTGGCCGCACTATACTAATTCCATGCTGATAAAAGCCCCGGCGCTATCCGCGCGGGTTTGGGGTTTCCCCGATGTGACTGCATCACCGGAAACCGGCACCTGTTATTCCCGGGTTCCCTACCAGATCCCTTTCATCAGCCAAGACCGCAAGACCACTGTTACAGCAATACAAAAGAACTATACAGCTCGGAGTCTCTGGAACACTTGCGCAGCAAGGTTCCACGAGCTCCAACATGAATGATGTAAATAGCGTTAACCGGCAATTTCCCAGGAGTTGATCATGCTTGCCAATCCATCCACCAAGTACCAGCGTTTTGTCGGTGTTTCCTTGCCCGACCGCCAGTGGCCAAACAATCACATTGAAAAGCCGCCTATTTGGATGAGCACCGACCTGCGCGATGGCAATCAGGCGCTGATCGACCCTATGTCAGTTGCTACCAAATTGCGCATGTTCAAAGAATTGGTCGCCATTGGTTTTAAAGAAATTGAAATTGGTTTCCCCTCGGCGAGTGAAATTGATTACAACTTTACTCGTCAGTTGATTGAGGAAAATTTAATTCCCGATGACGTCACCATCGAAGTGTTAGTGCAAGCGCGCTATGACTTGATTGAAAAAACCGTGCAGAGCTTGCGCGGTGCCAAGCGCGCAATTTTGCACATGTACAACCCGCTCGCGCCAGCGTTCCGCAAAATTGTGTACAACACTGACGAAGCGGGTGTGAAGAAGATTGCGATCCAAGGCACCCAGTGGTGTAAAGAATTAACCGCGCAAGCACCGGAAGTGGATTGGACTTTCCAATATTCACCGGAAGTATTTTCTTCCACTGAAATTGAATTGGTGAAGGACGTGTGCGATGCCGTGGTAGAGATTTGGAATCCATCGCCACAGAAAAAATTAATTTTGAATTTGCCCGCAACGGTGGAGATGAATACGCCCAATACCTACGCGGATCAAATCGAGTGGATTCATCGCAATATCAATCGCCGTGATTCCATTATTATCAGCGTGCATCCGCACAATGACCGCGGCACCGCAGTTGCAGCGGCTGAGTTGGCGGTGATGGCTGGAGCCGATCGTGTGGAAGGTTGTCTGTTCGGCAACGGCGAGCGCACCGGCAACGTCTGCTTGGTCACTTTGGCGATGAATTTATACTCCCAAGGTGTAAGCCCTGGTTTGGATTTCTCTGATATTGATCGCGTGCGCAAGTTGCACGAAGAGTGCACCCAGTTGCCGGTACATCCACGCCATCCTTACGCGGGCGAATTGGTATTTACCGCTTTCTCGGGTTCACATCAGGACGCGATCAAAAAAGGTTTCGCGGTTCAGAAGAAAGATACCCTGTGGGAAGTACCTTATTTGCCAATCGACCCGGCGGATTTAAATCGCAGCTACGATGCAGTAGTGCGTGTAAATGCACAGTCAGGCAAAGGCGGCGTCAGCTTCCTGTTGCAACAAGAGGCGGGATTGCAATTGCCGCGTCGCTTGCAAATTGAATTCAGCGGTGTAGTGCAAAAAGTTAGCGATGCCACTGGCAAAGAAGTGAAAGCCAGTGAAATTGTGAAAATTTTCAACGACGAATATTTTGCGGTGAATACACCTATTGCCTATCAGTCCAGCAAATTTACTGAGCAGGATGATACCCATCAGGTAGACATAGTGATACACGCGCAGCACCAGGATAAAACCGTGCAAATCAGCGGCAGCGGCAATGGCCCCATAGACGCCGCCGCTCACGCCATCAGCCAGTTTATCGACGGTGAAGTGAGTGTCATTGACTACCACGAACACTCAGTAGGTGAAGGTTCCGATGTGGCGGCAGTGACTTATGTGGAAATCAAAGTGAAAAACGGCAAACCCGTTTATGGTGTAGGTCAGGATCGCAACATTATTACTTCAGCAGTGAAGGCCCTGATTAATGGTGTGAATCGCAGTGGGGCGATTAACTAAATAAAAAACTCTGTTCCAAAAAAAAGCGCAGCCGGCGAAAACCGGCTGCGCTTTTTTTATTTTCGAAAAAATTATTAAATCAAACGACGACGAACAACCAGACCTGCTAACACAATTGATAACAGAACGAGCGGTGCGGGTTCGGGAACTGAAGTGGTTTCTGACGTAATTTTTAAAGAGTCTAACCAAAAATAAGCGCTGTCCGTCATAATCCAGCTACTTGCATCCAGGTCAACACTCCAACGGGCAAACGCGCCGTTAGACCAACCGCCTTCGTCAGAAACGAAATTCATGCCGTTTAAACTGAGATCCGATATCCAGTCCAGCCCGTTAAATGTGAAACCGACTCCGAGAGTTTCCATGACAGAACCAGAGTCTCCAAATGCATTTAAAACTTTATCTAATATAATTTGATCGTTTCGACTTGGATCATTGATAATTCTTACAAAGTCCAGATAACCGTAAACAACAGGAGTAGCAAAATTGCTTTGTAACAAACCTGACCAGAGTGAACCGTAATACCAGACATCGGTAGGGTTGTCCGCGTATTTTCCGTCTGCTTTAGACGTATCAATCACATAAGAACCCGTGATTGAATCACCGTTTTGGTAGCCGAGACCGTCACCGGTCGTGTTATAGATGTGGGCGGTGTATTCGATATTAACAATTGCAGCTGATGCGGCTGTTGGAAGGCACAAAAGGCCTAACAAGAAAAATCCTACACGTGAAATCATGGTATTTATCCTATCCATTGGTATTTCCGAATATCTCGGAATTTAGGTTATTTAAAAGAGCTTTAGTCGTTGTGATATCCAGTTTACTGGACGAAGGCATTTTAGCGACAAGCCATTCTGAAAAAAAGCTATTAGTCGAAGCTTAAATCTTGGCTGGAGGGAGGAGTTAACAGCGCAAAGCGTCAGATTTACACTCGTCGCTAAAATGGTTCTCTAGGTCGCAGTTGAACCAGTCCGCAAAAAAACAGCTTGATTTTAACAATGTGGAGAATGGCTACAACAGTGTCAAATGTAACGCAGAAAAATAATTACGGATGAAATTCCATTCCAGCATGAATCCAACGGTTAGCGTTCTGCATCCAATCCAGTGAGAACAACAAATTCCCGCCCCCCCAACTTGGGAGTTTGGTTGTTGCTCGCTGTAATTGACCCGTTATTGGCAGCACTCGTGGTAGATGGGTAATTTCCTCCGGCAGGTGATGCTGCCGGAGGTTCTTTGATTTAACGGAGTGAATTAGATTTACACCGGCAACCGCTATTTACAGCGCCGAAAAACTCTTAGTGCGCAGCTGCAAGCACGCGCGAGTTACCGCATAAGCCAGGCTTACCAATACCAACATGCCGGCACAGGCACCGAGTGCGTAGCCGAATAAATTGCCCGCAACTTCAGTGCCGTGTACCAAACCGTGGCTCGCCATTAGGGTAGCGGCAACCATAGGTGCGATTTGTCCCAATTGCATTCTGAAGGCAATTAACAATGCGACGGCGAGGCCGGAAAATAATACTGCCCATTCAATAGTGGCAATAAAATTTACCGGTAGCTGTGCGCTGAGAAAGAGTGCCAGCGCAAAAATTCCTACACTCGCCAAACCACTTTTGATTGCCATGCGGCGCGTGAGTGTTGCAAACCAAACGCCGAGCAACAGCATTGCCGCCACATGATCCAGGCCGGTAAAGGGATGAATAAATCCAGCCGCAAAACCGCTGCTGTGATCACCCGTGTGGGCGAATGCCGGTGTAGCAACCAGCGATAAACCTAAAGCGGCGAACCAGGATTTTTTCACGCAAGATTGAATTAGCGTTTTCATAAAAGCTTCCCCTAGTATTAATTGATCCAGTGTTAGTTGGCAGTTTTCGGGCTCAACATGCCCTGGGTAGTAATAAAAGCAACTATGTCGGCGACGCCGGTGCCATCTTTTAAATTGCTGAAAATAAATGGCTTGTCGTTACGCATTTTTTTCGCGTCGCGATCCATCACACCTAAATCAGCACCCACCAGCGGAGCCAGATCAATTTTGTTGATCACCAACAAATCTGATTTGGTAATGCCCGGGCCGCCTTTGCGCGGAATTTTATCGCCGGCGGAAACGTCGATCACATAGAGGGTCAAATCCGATAATTCTGGGCTGAAGGTTGCAGCGAGATTATCGCCACCGCTTTCGATAATAATCACATCCAGATTTTCGAAACGTTCATTTAATTCCGCCACGGCGGATAAATTCATCGAGGCATCTTCGCGAATCGCGGTGTGCGGGCAGCCGCCAGTTTCTACGCCGATAATGCGATCGTGATCCAGCGCGTTATGGCGCATTAAAAATTCGGCGTCTTCACGAGTGTAAATATCGTTGGTGATCACCGCGATATTAAAAATATCTTTTAATTCGCCGCACAGGGTTTTCACCAGCGCGGTTTTACCAGAACCTACTGGCCCGCCTATGCCAAGGCGCAGTGCGGGCTTTTGTGGTTGAGCATTATTCATAGCGTTTCCTTAGAGACTTAAGAGTAGCGATTTAGTTGTAGTGAGCCAAAAGCAGCCATAATAAAAAGTTAAGAGCGAAACAGTCGCGAGTATTGATATTCATGCGAGCTGGACGCCATCACTTGCCCGGGCAGGCTTGCGCCTATGTCCTCAACTGGTAGTGCTTGTGCCGCGGTGATTGCGGCGGGTATTTCCGGCAATATCTGCAGCAATAATTTTTGTGCAGCGGTTTGGCCGAGCGGCAAAATTTTGGTTGCCGCCGCCACCTGATTTTCCAGCCAGCTGTAGGCAAAACTGTGCATCAAATCTGCGCGCGGAATTTTCCAGTGCTGGCCGGCCAGAGCAAACATAATTGCAAATGCCGGTTTGGCCTTGAGTGATTGAATCGCGCTCGCCGGTGCGCCCAAATCCAACAACAATCGTTGCAATGCAACGCCCAGTTGTTCATCTTCCAATAATAATTCGCTGGTTTCGCGGCAGGCGCGCAGAAAAAAATTCCATTCATTTACCGCTGCAAAATCCTCGGCTTCCCAGGCGCTATAGGCGGCCATTAATACCGGTAAATCCAATTTGCCAAAGCCGTGGTGTAACACGCCGCGCAGCCAGGCGGCGACATCCTCAGCGGTTTTTAATTGGCCGCTGTCGATGGCATATTCCAATCCCTGCGAATAGGCGTAAGCACCCACCGGCAGCGCCGGGCTGGATAAGTGAAACATATGCAACAGCGCCAGCGATGAATAAGCCGGTGTTGCCGCAGGCTGCATGATGGCCAGGGGATCAGTGATCATGGTTGTGCTTGTGATTGTTAAGCGGGCGCAGAATTAAATTCTCGCGATGGCTATGTGAATGCCCGTGACTGTGAGAGTCCCCGTGTGAATGATCATGTGAATGTCCATGTGCGTGTGAATGCCCGCTGTGCCCCGCCGCATAAGCGCCCGCCTCGGGTTGGAAGGGCGCCTGTTCGTTTTCAACACCCAGGCCTAAACCTTTCACCATTTCATCCAACACATGGTCGTGTTGGTAGCGCAAAAAAGTATCGGTAATTTGCAGCGGCACATGGCGATTACCCAAATGATAAGCCGCGCGGGTTAAATCCAGCGCGCTCTTGGCGTAGACGGTGCTGACGCTCTCCTGCGCCGACACAATCCGAATCAATTCGCCCGAGGTGCATTTTAAAAAATCGCCCTCTTTGAGCACGCGACCGCGCTCGATAAACCAGCCGATATCCCGACCACATTGGGTCACACCTTTATGGCGACTTTTTTGGCGATCATCAAACCCCAATTCGATAGCCATTGTGGTTTGCAGTGATTCACCCTGAACAATTTCGTGAGCTTCTAACATAAAAATTCTTCGCAAGTAGTCGCGTTAAAATGCGACGGTTTTAAAAAAGCTAAGGCAATTAAAATAAATAGTAACGCTGTGCCAGCGGTAAAACTTCCGCCGGTTCGCAGGTCAGTACCACGCCATCGGCTTTTACTTCATAGGTCTCAGGATCAACTTCCATAACCGGTTGATAGTTGTTGAGCACCATGTCGGCTTTTTTCACGCTGCGACAATTTTTTACCGCCGCCAAAGGTCGCTCCAAGCCAAAGGTTTTGGCGATGCCCGCATCAATTCCCGCTTGGGAGACAAAGGTCAGCGAGGTTTGCACGCAGGCTTTGCCATAGGCGCCGTACATCAGCCGATAGTGCACAGGTTGCGGCGTGGGGATGGAGGCATTGGGGTCGCCCATAGGGGCGGCGGCAATGGCGCCACCTTTGATAATCAGCGCCGGTTTGGTGGCGAAAAATGCCGGTTTCCAAAGCACCAGGTCGGCCAGTTTGCCCACTTCGATTGAGCCAACTTCATGGCTGATGCCGTGGGCGATGGCGGGGTTGATGGTGTATTTGGCGATGTAGCGTTTCGCGCGGAAGTTATCGTGACCGGTGGGTACGCCATCGATCATATCCTCCGGCAGGCTGCCGCGCTGCACGCGCATTTTGTGCGCGGTTTGCCAGGTGCGGGTGATGACTTCGCCCACGCGGCCCATGGCTTGGGAGTCGGAGGAAATCATCGAGAAGGCGCCCAGGTCATGCAGAATATCCTCGGCGGCGATGGTCTCTTTGCGGATGCGCGAATCGGCAAAGGCGACGTCTTCGGGAATGCTCGGGTCCAAATGGTGGCAGACCATCAGCATGTCCAAATGCTCATCCACGGTGTTGATGGTGTAGGGGCGCGTCGGGTTGGTGGAGGAGGGCAGCACATTATCCAGACCGCAGGCTTTGATGATGTCGGGCGCGTGGCCGCCACCGGCACCTTCGGTGTGATAGGTGTGGATGGTGCGGCCTTTAAAGGCGGCGATAGTGTCTTCCACAAAACCGGATTCGTTGAGCGTGTCGGTGTGAATGGCGATTTGAATATCGTACTTTTCGGCCACGCTTAAACAGCAGTCGATAGACGCGGGCGAGGTGCCCCAGTCTTCGTGCAGCTTGAGTCCCATCACACCCGCTTTGACTTGCTCTTCCAGTGCTTGTGGCAGGCTCGCATTGCCCTTGCCGAGAAAACCAAAATTCATCGGGAAGGATTCCGCCGCTTGCAGCATCTTGCCGATATGCCATGGCCCGGGCGTGCAGGTGGTGGCGTTGGTGCCGGTGGCCGGCCCAGTGCCGCCGCCAATCATGGTGGTCACGCCGCTCATTAACGCCTCTTCAACCTGCTGCGGGCAGATGAAGTGAATGTGCGCATCGATTCCGCCGGCGGTGACTATATTGCCTTCGCCGGCAATAATTTCGGTGCCCGGTCCAATCTCAATGGTGATACCGGGTTGTATATCCGGATTGCCCGCTTTGCCTATGGCGCTGATGCGGCCATTTTTAATGGCGATGTCGGCTTTGACTATGCCCCAGTGATCGAGAATCAGCGCATTGGTGATCACGGTATCGGGCGTATCGGCGCAGCTGGATTGACTCTGGCCCATACCGTCGCGGATTACCTTGCCGCCGCCAAATTTCACTTCTTCGCCGTAAATGGTGTGGTCTTGCTCCACCTCAATCCAAAGCTCGGTGTCCGCCAAACGCACCCGGTCGCCGACGGTAGGGCCGAACATATCGGCGTAGGCGCGTTTGCTCATGGTTTGGGTGGATGTTTTTTTAGTTGTCATCTTTTACAGGCTCCCCATTACATCGCCACGGAATCCAAATACCCGGCGGCGGCCACTCAGTGCGACCAGTTCCACCGCGCGGGTTTGCCCCGGCTCAAAGCGCACAGCGGTACCGGCGGCGATATTCAAGCGGAAGCCTTTGGTGGCTTCGCGGTCAAATACCAGTGCGCCATTGGTTTCATAAAAGTGATAGTGGCTGCCCACCTGGATGGGGCGGTCACCGGTATTGGCCACAGATACACTGATGACCTCGCGGCCGACATTGAGCGGGATATTACCTTCAGCGATTTTATATTCACCGGGGATCATGGTCGTCTTCCTGGGCTATTAAACAATCGGGTTATGGACGGTGACGAGCTTGGTGCCGTCGGGAAAGGTGGCCTCCACTTGCACTTCATGCACCATCTCGGCGATGCCTTCCATCACATCGTCCACGGTTAACAGGGTGCGGCCATAGGCCATCAATTCGGCAACGGTTTTGCCATCGCGCGCACCTTCAATAATTTCAAAACTGATCAACGCGATGGCTTCCGGATAATTTAATTTCAAGCCCCGTGCCCGCCGCCGCTCGGCCAATTGTGCGGCGCTGAATAACAGTAACTTGTCTTTTTCGCGGGGGGTTAACTCCATGGCGTGCCTCTAATAGATAAAAAAATGTTAGAAATAAAAAATAATTAAAATTAAAAATTAAAAATTAAAAATTTAAGTGGACCAAATTCGCGGTGATACCGCCGGTTTGTCGATCATTAATGGCCGCAAGGTTTGCCACAAGAATTCAAAACCCCGGCGGCAATGACTGGCAGAATCGCCCAGATAGCGCGCAATAAACAAATCGTCTTTCTGCGTTAAGCCCCAGCGGTGACTGCTTTGGGAGTCACCCGCATCAATGCCGGTTTGCTCCAACATCTGAATCAATTCCTGCCGCTGCTCGCGCCCGGTCTGCAAGGTCATCACCAAAGTGCCCATGCTGTTGTGGTTGTTTAAACCCCAGCTGCAGGCTTGCAAAGCGCCGCCGCCGCGCACTTGATTGCGCTCAATCAACAGTGGAATACCGTCGCGAGTGATGCGAATCATCTGGGTGCATTCACCCGAATCAAACCCGAGTTGGCTGGCCGGGCGACCAAAACAGACTATGTCCCAAAATACCAGCTGGGCGTCAGCGTGCAGCTGGATGTCCGCCTGCAAGAGCGCGTTAGCGCCGTTGAACACCAGCGTCTCCTGCGGCAGCCATTCCAGGCAGGCATCGGCAGCGATAGTTAAGGCAATGCGCTGCTGTTGTTTTTCGAGGCCATTTTTTACTCCATAGACTTTGCCCGCCGAGGGCGTAGTCACCAGCGCATGGCTGCTGCTTTCGGCGAGCACATCAATGCGCAACTCATCGCCCAACACCAAGCCACCCGGCGGATGCAATAAATACACATGGCAGCAATCTGCCTCGGGATAAAAAGGTTTAAGCACCCGCAAGGGCCCGCAATGGACGTTCTCAATCAGCCGGGTAAGACCGCGCCTTGGCGCAAAGCCGAGCTTCAAGCTGGCGTGCCAGCGGCGGGTGATGGTGGGTAGGGCTTTGAATTGCGCTGTCATCGTTGTTGTTTATTAGTCGTCATAGGGGTATGTCAGACAAGATTTATACCAGATAAGCAGTGTGCCGGAATCTGGTTTTAACAGCGATACGTTAATTGACGTGATTGCTTGCAGTGCGCATCCACCTACTCGCCGGTGTTTTGCTGCACCAGTTTGGGACGGCCTCTGTAATAAGCATTAATTTCGTGCCAGTGAACTCTGTGTTAGTTTGTGACTCTGATCCCGGCGGCGTAATAGCCGGCCGTTAAGAAAAGCGTTTGGGAAGTGAATCCAACAGGAACAAAGGCGCGTCCAAGGTATTAGCCGCCGAGAACTTACAGTTACGCGATTAGGAAATCGTCATGGACAGTTTGCAAGAAATCCTCTTTACCCTGCGCCAGAATAAGCTGCGCACCGGGCTTACTGCCTTTGGTGTCTTCTGGGGCATTCTTATGTTGATCCTGCTGCTGGGCGCCGGGCGCGGGATGGAAAAAGCTTTTGCCGATGGTTGGAGCAACGACGTCGCCGACTCCATTTGGATCTTCCCCAGTACTACATCCGTACCTTACATGGGCTTACCGGTTGGCCGGCAGATCGAGCTCACCGAAGCCGATATGGCCGCCGTACGCCAACAAATTCCCGGTGTGCAATTTCTCTCCAGCGAAAATCCGCTCGGCTCCTTTATCAATTCCGACGTGTCTATCACCTATGGTCTCAAGTCGGGCAGCTTTGGTGTGCTGGGTGTGGCCGACCAGTATTTCAATATCAAAGAAAAAGTGCGCTTTGATGACGGTCGGCGACTGAACCTGCTCGATCAGGATGACAATCGCAAAGTGGTGGTGATAGGTACGCGCGTGAGCGAGCGATTGTTTACCACCCACGCAGAGGCGATGGGCAAAGAAATTCAAATCAACGGCATTTCGTTCAAAGTCATTGGATTATTTTTTGATAAGGGAAACCAGGGCCGTATGTCCGAACGTGTGTATTTGCCAGTTACGGCCTTTAAAAAAGCCTTTGGTGGTGGCCAGCGAGTGGACTTGATTACCGTGCGCCCCAAGCCGGGTTACGACGGCATAAAACTGGAAGAAGAAATTCTCGCACTCTTGAAGCAGCGCCACAAAATTGCGCCCGACGATGTGCGCGCTATTTCCGTGGCCAACAAAGCGCGCGATGCAGCGGAACTCAATGCCATGTTCTCCGGTTTGAATATGTTTATCTGGTTGGTAGGCATTGGCACTTTGCTGGCGGGAATTGTGGGTGTGAGCAATATCATGATTATCACGGTAAAAGAGCGCACGCGTGAAATTGGAATTCGTAAAGCCCTCGGCGCGAATCCAGCATCGATTGTTGGCAGTTTGTTATTTGAATCGGTAATGGTTACCGGAATTGCCGGTTATAGCGGGTTGGTTTTGGGGGTGGGAATTCTGGAAGCAGTTTCCGCATTGCTGCTCAAGTTGAATGTCGATTTACCATTTTTTCGTCAACCGGAAATCGATATTGGCATTGCCATCAGTGCACTCTTGTTGTTGATTGCTGCCGGAGTCGTTGCGGGATTAATGCCGGCGTTGCGCGCGGCGCGCATCACGCCTATTGAAGCCATGAAAGCGGAATAAGGGAGGGTTTATGTTTGAATTGGATAAGTGGCAAGAAATCCTTACCAGCTTGCGCCGGCAAAAATTACGCACCGGCTTAACCGCGTTCGGTGTGTTTTGGGGAATTTTTATGCTGGTGTTGCTGCTGGGTTTTGGCACCGGCTTTGGTACGCGCATCGAAGGCATTTTTGGCGATGCAAAAAGCATCGTAATTTTTTGGCCGTCCAATACCACACAGATGGAATACCAGGGGTTGGGCAAAGGCCGCGCGATAAAATTTACCCCTGAAGATATAGAGGCAATTCGCCAATCCATTCCCGGTATTCAAACCGTGGATGGAAAAAATAACCTCGGCAATTGGGGTGCGGCCTCGTACGTAGTGTATGGCAAGGAGAGTGGTTCGTTTACGGTGCGGGGTACCCATCAAGGTTGGGCGCCATTTGAATTTATCAAATTGATAGAAGGTCGCTACGTCAATTCACTCGATGAAAAAGAAAAACGTAAAGTCGCCGTGATAGGTACACGCGTGAAAGAAGTGCTGTTTAAAAACGGCGAAAATCCCATCGGCAAATCCATTGATATTCGCGGAGTGAAATTCAAAATCGTGGGCATTTCCCGCTCGGTAGAACCGGGTAGTGACGCCGAACAAAATAACGCGCGCATTTACATTCCCAATGAAACCCTGCGTCAGGCATTCAATCAAATGGATGCTTACCAAATCATTATTTTTTCGCCCAATCCAGGTGTAAACCCCTATGACCTTGAGCGCGACGTCAAAAAATTATTGTACGAGCGCAAAAAAATTCACCCCGATGATAGCGGTGTAATCGGCGGTTTTAATATGGAGCAAAACTACCAGCAGAATCGCGATCTGGTAACGGGTATTTTGGGCTTTAGTTGGATGGTGGCGATTGGCACCATCATCGCTGGCGTCATTGGTGTGGGCAATATTATGTTGGTGGTCGTAAAAGAGCGCACGCGTGAAATCGGTGTGCGCAAGGCCATGGGTGCCACGCCTACGAATATCAGTTTGATGATTATTCATGAGTCATTAGTGATTACTGTAATCGCCGGTTATGCCGGCTTGGTGGCGGGCGTATTGTTATTGGAAGGCATTCGCGCGTTACTGGTGAAACTCGGGCAGGGGGATGGCTTATTTGCATCACCTTACATCGATATCAATATTGCGTTTATGGCGCTGAGCGTATTGGTCATCACCGGTGTGCTTGCGGCGCTGCTGCCGGCGATGAAGGCGGCTGCGGTCAACCCCATTACCGCACTTCAAGATGAATAGCGAGACGAATAGCCGTACGAATAGCGTTATTCAGAGGGTACGGAAAAATTTTTAGCGAAAGTGAATCCAAAACAATCGGATACACATCCAAAGAAGTAACAGGAGCAAAATGCACCGGCTAGCGGGCGCTGACACTTGTCATGATTGTGTTAAGCGACGGTAAAAAGGCCAGACATTTGTGCAAAAGCCTCTAAGCTAGTGAGCCACCGTTGCAGGCTCATTAGCGCAATAGATAACAGGAAGCTACCATGATCAAACTACATAACATCCACAAGTACTATCACTCAGGTGAACAACCGCTGCATGTACTTAAAGGTATTGACCTGCACATTCGCGAAGGTGAACTGGTATCGATCATGGGGTCATCGGGTTCGGGTAAATCGACCCTGCTGAATATTCTCGGCATTCTGGATACCCACGATAAAGGCGATTATTTTCTCGCCGGGCGCGAGGTAAAAAATCTCAAAGAAAAAACCGCCGCGAAAATGCGCAACGAATTACTAGGCTTTGTTTTTCAATCGTTCAATTTATTGCCGTTTAAAAACGCTACCGAAAATGTGGCTTTGCCGTTGTATTACCAAGGTGTGAGTCGTAAAGAGCGTAACTATCGCGCAGACCAATATCTGGAAATGGTGGGGCTTTCGCATCGCGCCAAACACATGCCGAATGAAATGTCGGGTGGACAAAAGCAGCGCGTCGCTATTGCCCGTGCGTTGGTAACCCAACCTAAGGTGATTCTCGCTGACGAACCTACCGGTGCGCTGGATAGCCAAACTACCCAGGAAGTGATGGCGCTGATGAAAGAGATTCATCAACGTGGAAACACCATTGTGATAGTCACCCACGAACAGGACATCGCTGATCAGACTCAACGCCAGATTATTTTGAAAGACGGATTAATTGTTTCCGGCAAACATCCGCACTCCCATCTGACCGACGAAATAGCCGATCAGGATGAAGAAGAAATTCTTGGATAATTATTATGCTCGATAGTTTGCAAGAAATTCTTTACACCCTGCGGCAAAACAAATTGCGCACCGGACTTACCGCCTTCGGCGTCTTCTGGGGCATTTTTATGTTGATGCTGCTCTTGGGTGCCGGGCGCGGAATGCAAAACGGTGTCTATGAAGACTTCGGATCAGACGTGCTGGATTTCATTGTGGTGTACACGGAATCAACCTCGGTTGCCTACAAAGGAATGGGATTGGGTCGACATATCCAACTAACAAACGATGATTTGGTCGCCATTAAACAACAAATTCCCAACGTGCGTTTTATCGCTCCACAGCGGGCCCAAAATGGGGTGTCCATTTCCCACGGACAGAAAAGTGCGAGCTTTGCAGTGTTTGGTGTGCCCGATGAATATTTTGATATCAAAGAAAGCATTCCATTTAACCTGGGCCGCAAACCCAATATTTTTGATGATCGTGAATTACGCAAAGTGACGGTTATCGGCTCGGTTGTCGCAGAGCGATTGTTTGGCAAAGATGTTGATCCAATTGCCAAGGATGTGCGCGTGAATGGCGTGGTGATGAAAATTGTCGGCGTCTTTTACGATAAAAGTAATCGCGGACGTGATTCAGAGAGAATCTACATTCCCGAAACCACCCATCAAAAAATATTTGGCAACACGAATGGATTAGATTCGATTTGGTTGCGTCCAACATTGGGAACAGATGGATTTGCCGTAGAAAAACAAGTGATTGAATTATTGCAGCGACGTCATTCGGTATCCCCTGAAGACAAACGCGCTATTCGTTCATTCAACATGGCTGAACCTGCCAAAATGGTTAATGGTTTATTTTTTGGTATTAACGCCATTATCTGGTTTGTTGGCTTGGGTACCTTAACGGCCGGGGTGGTGGGTGTGAGCAATATCATGATTATTACGGTAAAAGAACGCACACGCGAAATTGGTATTCGCAAAGCCTTGGGTGCAACGCCGTTCAGCATAGTGAGCACGCTTTTATTCGAGTCAATTTTGGTAACCGCTATAGCAGGTTATGCCGGCTTGGTAGTAGGCGTGGGACTGTGGGAATTGATTTCTTTTGCATTGAACTCCGTGGGGGCACAGTTGCCGTTTTTTAAAAATCCGGAAATTAATTTCCAGGCTGCAATCACCTCGGTGGTACTGCTGGTAATTATCGGTGCAGTGGCGGGATTGGTGCCGGCGCTGCGCGCGGCGAAAATTATGCCGATCGAAGCCATGCGTGCAGAGTAACAGGAGCCACTGATGCTAATCGATACTGAAAAGTGGCAAGAGATTTTTAAAACCCTCGGCCAACATAAACTGCGCACTTCACTGACAGCCTTTGGTGTCTTCTGGGGCATATTTATGCTCACGCTATTACTCGGTGCTGGCAAGGGTTTGGAAAACGGTGTCAATGAAGGTTTTCCACGCGTGCCTAATATTGTGTGGGTGTGGGTGCAGGGCAACACGCAATTGCCCTATCAGGGTATGCCTATAGGTCGCCAGATATCTTTTAAACCGGAAGATGTTGCAGCGATTGAAAAAAATGTTCCCAGTGTTGGATTTGTACGCGGGCAAAATTCCGTGGGTATTTGGAGCGGCACGCCACCTTATGCGGTACACAAGGATAGAAACGGCACCTTCTTTGTGGAGGGAATCCATGCGCGAATGGAGAACATCAATTCACTGGCGATGATCGAAGGTCGCAGTATTAATGAGTTTGACGATCGCGAAAAGCGCAAAACGGTGATCATTGGTACACGCGTGCGTACACAACTATTTAAAGACGGTGATAATCCGATTGGTGCAGACATCACTATCAACGGCATCAGCTTTAAAGTTGTAGGCGTCTTTAAATCGCTTGCCAATGGCAACCAGCAGCAGGAAGAGGAAAAAATATACATTCCCAATGACACCCTGCGCTATGCGTTTAATCAGGTGGGTTGGATTGGCAGCTTTGTTATTCAACCCAAACCGGGTTTACACGCGCGAGTCGCGGAGGAAGATGTAAAAAAATATCTCGCCGAACTCAAGAAAGTTGATCCAAAAGATGCCGGTGTATTTGGCAGTTTTAATTTGCAAAACGAATTCGACAAGATTGAAGGCCTGTTTACCGGCATTGCCGTGTTTAGTTGGGTAGTGGCCATTGGCACCATCATGGCCGGCGCAATCGGCGTAGGCAATATTATGTTAATCGTCGTGAAAGAACGCACCCGCGAAATTGGCCTGCGTAAGGCCTTGGGTGCTACGCCCTCATCCATTACCGGAATGATTGTGCAGGAGTCGGTGTTTATCACGACCGTAGCGGGTTATTTGGGATTGGTGATTGGTGTATTGATTCTTGAAGGCGTAGCCAAATTACTTGAAGCCAGCGGCGGCAAGGCGGGCTTCTTCGGTAAACCGGAAGTGGATTTTGCTACCGCGTTTAGCGCACTGGTTGTGCTGGTCATTTCCGGATTGCTCGCATCCATGTTGCCCGCTGCCAAAGCAGCAAGCGTGAACCCGATAGTGGCATTGCAAGATGAGTAGGTATTTTTAGTACCAAGGTGAAGGAAAGTATTGAATTCAAAACACGCCGTGAATACATCCGTGTAGGCTCAAATCGGCATCCATGCCTCATATGGTTTTGAATCCAACACTTTCCTTCCCCTGAAAGATCGGTAGAAACATTCTTTAAAAATTTTCCAAGTAATAGCAAAGAAGGACACCATGAAAAAATTTATTGGCTATGCAGTCTTAGTATTGATCGCCGTTGTGTTTATTGGCACAGCTGTGTTCTTGTACAACAAATCCCAGGAGAAACCGGTCACCTACACATCGGATGCTGTATTCAAAACCACCATTGTGAAAAAGACAG
>JACCDS010378236.1_pt1 | contig 18692 bp, 15 predicted proteins | sample 7446441 | NCBI WGS metagenome assembly JACCDS01 (sample SAMN15323445, study PRJNA562643) | freshwater metagenome | isolation source: river surface water | place: USA:Blue River Watershed | collected 2017-08-17
AGCTGCTTCGCCAGAAGCCAGAGGCGAGTCACTAGTAGCTGCTTCGCCAGAAGCCAGAGGCGAGTCACTAGTAGCTGCTTCGCCAGAAGCTAGAGGCGAGTCACTAGTAGCTGCTTCGCCAGAAGCCAGAGGCTGCAACGGTTCTTCAACCCACGCCATTAAGGCTGACCGGTCGGGACTTAGGGCTGCACAGCGGTGCAGGACTTGGGTGAATTGGGGCGATTCCGCCTTCTGAACCGCGCGCAGGTAGAGCCACCATAGAGGAAGCGCGGCGGGATTGGCCTCCACGAGGGAAGCGAGCCAAGGCATGTCTGACGCCGCGACCCGCGAGGGTTCCGCCCAAAGGGCATCAAGGCGTTGCACGTCAGCGGCTACCATTGAACGAGGGCTCGGTTAAAGATTTTGTCGCTCAACTCGCTCACCATCTCTTCGACAAGGGCATCTTCGACGCTGCGCAGGTCGGTGGATGCGGGAAAGTTTCGAAACGCTGAAAAACGCTGCGTAAACGACTTTGTGGCGTCGAGCGTATTCACGAACTCGACTTCGACACTCATGCTCAGGCGGCTTTGCGCCACTTGGTCGTTGGCCGCAGGAGCCTCAGAGCGAACGCTGTACTCGACGATGGCTCCGCCAAACTGCAAATCGCCGTCGCGGCCCACCAGCGAGAGCGGAGTCTGGCGCACCATCACCGACTGAAGCTCGGTGGTAAAGCGCTGGGCAAGCATCGGATTTACGAGGTCCGAAGTGTTTCCAAAGGCCGCAACACTCAGCGTTTTGGCGCTGCCCACGTCACCTCCGGTGAATGAGTAGCCGCCTTTGCATGAGGCAGCGAGGAGTACGACTAGCGCAACGAGAAGATTCCGCATCAGTCCAGCCCGAATTGCTTGATTTTGCGGTAGAGGGTGCGCTCGCTGATCCCGAGCTCGGCCGCGGCGTTCTTGCGGCGACCCTTGTGGCGCTCGAGCACGCGGCGAATGGTTTCGAGCTCCAGGTCCAGCAGCGACAGGCGCTCGTCGGGCTCTACGGCTGAGTCGACGTCCAAGGTCTCCTCGTCGTCGTCCTGGGGTAGGTCCATGTAGCGCGGAACCTCTGGTACCGGAGCCGGTTCGCTGTGGCGAAGCACCGAAAGCGCCGAATCCGTTGCCACAGGCTGCGGGGCTTGAAAGCTTCCGCCCGCGATTCCCGCAACCACCTGCTTGAGGTTGTTGAGGTCGTTGCGCATGTCAAACAACACCTTGTAGAGAATTTCGCGCTCGGTCTGAAACTCAGACTGCGACAGGGCATCGTCACGGCGTGCGGGCACGCTGCGGCGGTCAATTTCAGGGATGTACTGGCGCAGCACCTCGGCGTTGATCTCGCGGTCGCTTTCGACCACGCAGAGCTGCTCAACCAGGTTTCGAAGTTGGCGAATGTTACCGGGCCAGCGGTAGGTTTCAAGAACGCGCACCGCTTCGTCAGACAGGCGAACGGCCGGAACCCGGTACTTCTGAGAAAAGTCCTGAGCAAACTTGCGAAAGAGCAAATGGATGTCGCCCTTGCGCTCGCGCAGCGGCGGAAGCGAAATCTCGACCGTATTTAAACGGTAGTACAAATCCTCGCGAAACTGGCCCTTGTCGATTTTTTCGAGCATGTCCACATTGGTGGCACCCACCACGCGCACATTGACCTTGTGCGCCTTTGACGAACCTACCTTGATGAACTCGCCCGTCTCGAGCACGCGAAGCAGGCGCACTTGGGTTCCGAGCGGCAGCTCGCCGACTTCGTCCAAAAAAATGGTTCCGCCGTCGGCCTCTTCAAAATAGCCTTTGCGGGCCCCCGTAGCGCCAGTGAACGACCCCTTCTCGTGGCCAAACAGCTCTGAATCAATGGTGCCTTCGGGAATCGCCCCGCAGTTGACCGCCACCAACGGAGCGTGCTTGCGGTGCGAAAGGTGGTGAATGATCTTCGGAATGTTCTCCTTACCTACCCCGCTCTCACCGGTCACCAGCACCGAAATGTCGGTTGCGGCCACCTGAACCGCCTTAAATACGGCGCGGTCGAGCGCCGGCTGGGTTCCGATGATGCCAAAACGCTGCTTTACCTCTTGAACCGTCATTCGACTACAAATTCGAGTTTGAGGGGCTTGCCCGTACGTATGGGGTTGCCCGAAAGTTTGTTGACCACGTAGTCCCCGGTCGCCTCGACCACTACTATGTGGGCGGTCGGAACCGGTTTTTTGAACTTCAAGTCAAGCGTCCGTCCCGTCCACATCGAATTCCACACTTCGCTACCCTTGGCATCATAAATGCGAACGGTAAACCCCAACGTGAGGTTCTCAATGCACTGGCCTTCTTTGGCCACGCACAGCCGCAGGATTCCGGACTGCTTAATGGCCTCTGCCCGCACGCCGAGTTCCAACGTCAAATCCTGAACGCTCCCGTCCGGCAGGCGTGTTTGGGCCCCCGCCACGAGGGCCAATGCGAGCAGCAAGGTGGTCACCAACGCTTTCATGACCGCGGGGCTCGTGCATACCCAACCGCTGTACCCAAAAGGGTGGCGGGGGTACTGCGTTCTACCAACACGTTGACCCATTCCCCAGCGCGGTAGTTTTCACGCGGAAAAACCACCACCGTATTCTGTGTCGTACGTCCAAACAAATCGTCTTCGCTGCGCTTCGAGCGTCCCTCTACAAGCACTTCAAGCGTTTGCCCCACGTAGGCGGCGGTGCGCTCGGCGCTGTGCTTTTGCTGCAGCGCGATGATCTCGCTGAGTCGGCGCTTTTTCACTTCGAGCGGAACATTATCCTCCATCTTACGGGCCGCAAACGTATTTGGGCGCTCAGAGTAGGCAAACATGTACCCAAAGTCGTACTTCACGTACTCCATAAGGCTCAAGGTGTCCTGGTGATCCTCTTCGGTTTCGCCCGGAAAGCCGGCAATCATATCCTGGCTGAGTCCGCAGCCCGGAATAATTCGACGAATTCGGTCAATGAGGGCAACGTACTCCTCGCGGTTGTGTCCGCGGTTCATCTCCTTAAGGATGCGCGAGGATCCGCTCTGCACCGGCAAGTGAATGTACTTGCAAATGTTCGGGTGGGCCGCAATGGCATGCAGCACCTCGTCCTTCATGTCCTGCGGATTACTGGTCGAGAAGCGAATGCGCATGTCGGGCACGGCCTGCGCCACCAGGTGCAAAAGGTCGGCAAAATGTACCGCGGTGGCCTGCGCCATTGCGCTGGCTTTGGCAAAATCCTTTTTGAGTCCGCCCCCGTACCACAAGTACGAATCGACGTTTTGGCCGAGGAGCGTGACTTCTTGGTAGCCGTCGTTCCACAGTTGAATCACCTCTTCGACGATGGTCTGCGGGTCGCGGCTCCGCTCGCGTCCGCGGGTAAACGGAACCACACAAAACGTGCACATGTTGTCGCAACCCCGGGTGATGCTCACAAAGGCCGTAATTCCGTTGCCGCCAAGGCGCACCGGCTCAATGTCGTGGTAGGTCTCTTCCTTGCTTAGGATGACGTTCACGGCCTTGCGCCCTCCGTCCAACTCGTCGAGCAGGTTGGGCAAGTCGCGGTATGCGTCAGGGCCCACCACAAGGTCAACCAGCTTCTCTTCGTCAAAAAACTTCTCGCGGACGCGCTCGGCCATGCAGCCCAGGACGCCAATCTTGAGCTCGGGATTCTTAGCCTTCAGGGTGTTGAACTGGTCGAGGCGGTTGCGCACGGTCTGCTCTGCCTTTTCGCGAATCGAGCACGTATTCAGTAGTACTAAATCGGCTTCTTCGAGCTTGTCGGTCGTCTCGTACCCGTCCTTGTGAAGAATGGAAGCGACGATCTCACTGTCCGAAAAATTCATTTGGCACCCGTAGGACTCGAGGTAGAGCTTCTTGCCCTGACCCAGGCCTTCGCGGATCATGACTTCACCTTGGCGCTCTTCGCCGAGCGGGGCACGTTCGAGTTCAGAAATTTTGGACATGCTGCAAAAATACGGACTACGTCCGAGCTAACGCGACAAAATGTCAGCCCCAATTTTTAAATGCTTAGCCGAAATTCCGAACGTTACTTTGTACGCGTAAAACTCTGCTCATGTCCCAAAACCTCGTCATCGTCGAATCGCCTGCCAAAGCGAAGACCATTGAAAAATACCTCGGGAGCGCCTTTACCGTGCGCTCTAGCTTTGGGCACATTCGCGATTTACCTGAACGCGGAATCGGAATCGACGTCGCCAAAAACTTCGCCCCTGAGTACGTGGTCAGTGACGACAAAAAGGATGTAGTCGCCCAACTCCGCAAGCTGGCCAAGTCCGCAGAGACCGTCTGGCTTGCGAGTGATGAGGACCGCGAGGGGGAAGCCATTTCGTGGCACCTTGCCGAGGCACTGGACCTCGACATGAGCAAGACAAAGCGCATCGTCTTTCACGAAATCACCAAAACGGCCATTTTGAAGGCCGTGGACAACCCGCGCCACATCGACATGAATCTGGTCAATGCCCAGCAGGCTCGCCGGGTACTCGACCGACTTGTGGGCTTTGAACTCTCACCGGTCCTCTGGAAGAAGGTGCGCACCGGACTCAGCGCAGGCCGCGTACAGTCCGTGGCCGTGCGTATGATCGTCGAGCGCGAGCGGGCCATTGAGCAGTTTGTCTCAGACATCGACTTTCGCATGGAAGGCCGCTTTGCGGCTCCGAACGGCTCTGGATTCACCGCTGAATTCCACGGAAACCTCTCTGACCAGGCCGCAGTTGACGCGCTCGCTTCAGCGCTCGCCTTGGGCGGATTTGGAGTCCGAAGCCTCGAGCAAAAGACGGCGCCGCGCAAGCCCGCCGCTCCGTTCACTACCTCAACGCTGCAGCAAGAGGCATCGCGAAAGCTCGGAATGGCCGTGAGCCGCACCATGAGCTTGGCCCAAAAGCTCTACGAGAACGGACACATTACCTACATGCGTACCGACTCGGTCAACCTTTCAGACGAAGCCGTGAACGGCGCACGGAGCGCCATCACCGAGATGTACGGTGCCGATTTCGCCCAAACCCGCCGCTACACGACCAAAAGTGCAGGGGCCCAAGAGGCACACGAAGCCATTCGCCCGACGAATATGATGGTGAAGTCCGCGGGAGGCGACGCCGCCGAGAAAAAACTCTACGAGCTCATCTGGAAGCGCACCCTCGCCAGCCAAATGGCCGATGCCCAAATCGACCGCACGGTGGCGCACTTGAGCAATTCCGCGGCCGAATTCATCGCACGCGGCGAAATGATTGCCTTCGAGGGCTTTCTCAAAGTGTACCGCGAGGGGGTTGACGAAGAAGAGGACGAGGCCGGAATGCTTCCGCCGCTCAAGCAGGGCGACTCGGTTGAACTCCGCAGCGCCATGGCCACGCAGCGGTTTACGCGCCCTCCAGGTCGCTTCACCGAAGCCACCTTGGTCAAATCTCTTGAAGAAGAGGGCATTGGCCGCCCGTCAACCTATGCCCCAACTATTTCGACCATCCAGAAGCGCGGCTACGTCGCCAAGGGCGTGCGCGAGGGCGAGGTTCGCCACGTGGCCTTTGCAGAATGGACCGGCGGAAGCCAATGGAACTGGGCGCAGCGCGAAGAAAAATTCGGTTCTGACAAGGGCCGTCTCGTGCCCACAGACATCGGCAACCTCGTCACCGACTACCTCGTCGCCCACTTTGGTGGGGTCATGGACTACTCGTTCACCGCCAAGATGGAGGCCCAGTTTGACGAAGTCGCCGAAGGCCGCGCCGAATGGCAGACCATTTTGGGCGACTTCTACTCGAAGTTTCACCCGCTGGTCACGCAGTCAGAAGAGAGCGAACGCGTTCGTTCGGTTCGCGTACTCGGAACCCACCCCGAAAGCGGACGCCAAGTTTCTGCGCGCCTTGCACGGTTCGGGCCTGTAGTCATGCTGGGCGGCGGCGACGGCGATGAGGCAGACGCCAAATTTGTCGGAATCCCCGAACCGTTCACCCTAGATAAAATAACGCTTCCCGAGGCCCTGGAGCTCCTTCGACTTCCCCGAGTCGTAGGCACCTACGAGGGCAAGCCATTGCGCGCCAACTTCGGTCGATTCGGACCCTATGTACAGTGGGACAAGACGTTTGCGAGCATTACCGCTCCGTTAACGCCACTGAGCGTCACCGAAGCCGAAGCCATTGAGTTGGTTCAGGCCAAGATCGCTTCAGCTGCTGCCGCAGTCATGAAGATTTTCTCAACCCCCGAAGGCGAGGTTGAGCTTCGCAAGGGCCGATTTGGTCCCTACCTGAAGTGGGGCAAAGAGAATGTGAAAATTCCGCGCGGCACTGAACCCGAGTCCTTGACCGCCGACGACGTGCTCGAGCTCATTTCTAAGCACCAACCAAGCTCCGGCGCCAAAGGCCGAGGCAAGTCTGGGGCAAAATCCGCAGGTAAATCCGCAGGTAAATCCGCAGGCAAAACCAAGAGCCGCGCTGCAAGTTCGCGCTCAAAAAAGTAAGCAATGGGGACTGAATGGCTTGAACCCGTTCCGCTGGACTTTAGCCAGCAATGGCCCGCAGAAACGCTTGGCGCCAGCATTGAACTCAACCGAGCTGAGCTGCCTGACCTCAGGGGGGCACGCATCGCGCTAATTGGCGTTCCAGAGCAGCGCGCAGCCGCCCACGACGTGGCCGACAGCGTGCGCCGTGCCCTGTACCCGCTGTACTGGGGCCCGTGGGACCTGCGCGTGGTGGACCTCGGGAACCTTCGCCCAGGCCGGGACCGCGTAGACACCTTGGTCGCCGTTGAAGAATTGGCGATTGAGGTACTCACCTATGGATGCATTCCCGTGTTCCTCGGAGCTGGATCTGACTGGCCTTTGGGCGTCTACCGCGCCTACGGAAAGATGGAGCAAACGATTAATGCGTGCTTGATCAACAACCGAATTGCCCTCGGCGACGACCACAGCTTGCCCGACCGCAGCAACCTACTCGCGCACCTGCTCACGCACAAACCCTTTCACCTCTTTCACGTGAGTCACCTGGCTCACCAGAGCTACTTTGTGCCGCAATCCGCACTCGACCTCGCCGAAAAGATGCACCTTGAAGTGCACCGTGTAGGCGAAATGCAGCCCATTCACCGCGCAGAACCATGGTTGCGCGACGCCGACATGGCCATTGTGCACAATGCCGCAGTGCGTGCTGCCGACGCCCCAGCCCAGCACGAAGCCAACCCCAACGGGCTCAGCGGAGAATCTTTTTGTGCCCTACTTCGCTTCGCCGGATTTAGCGACAAGCTGAGCAGCCTGTGCTTAACCGACTTCGTGGGCGCTCGAGACCTGGACGGCCAAAACGCACACCTCTGGGCCCAAGGCCTGTGGTACTTTATAGACGGTGTGGCAGGTCGCGTGTCCGACTTCCCGCTGCGCCCCAAAAGCGAGAACCTCAAATTCACCGTGCTGCTCCCCGACGACCAAGGCGAAATAGTTTTTTACAAGTCTCCGCTCAGCATGCGCTGGTGGATTGAAGTGCCCAACAATCCCTCTGAAAACGCTCGGCACCAACTGGTTCCGTGTTCGCACGAAGACTACGACCAGGCACAAAGCGGAAGCGTTCCCAACGTATGGTGGCGCATTGTTCGGCGCGGATTGTAACGTGCAAACTAAATATTTGCTACTTTTAGCGCTGATTCGCAAGACCCTGACCCATCGAATGTACCGTATGAAATCCCTTATTGCAAGTGCTTTGGTGCTGATATCCAGCGCGCTATGGGCGCAGCAGGACGTTCAGTTCACCCAGTACTACCACAACCGACTTGGCTTCAATCCAGGCGTTGCGGGTACGGGTGATGGCATTTGCATCAACTTAGGCCAACGCCTTCAGTGGGTCGGTTTCGACGGAGCGCCCACTACCCAAAACCTCAACGCATCGATTCCCGTTGATCTACTGCACGGGGGACTGATGGTCAATGTGGTCAATGATCGCATCGGTTTTTTTGAAGACATTTCAGCCGCCGTCGGCTATGCCTACCAGCTTGAATTGGGCAGCGGAACCCTTGGTCTCGGTCTCGCCGTAGACTTCAAAAACAAGAACGTGCGCCAAGCGATTTGGATTTTTCCAGACAATCCATCGGATCCCGCGGTGATGAACTCAGGTGCCACCTCATTTACACCCGAACTCAACTTCGGAGCTTACTACACCAACGACCGTTGGTTCGCCGGCCTTTCTTCGAGCCGTTTGCTTCAGAGTTCGGCAAGCTTTGGGACAGGAGCGCGCTTTCAAAGTAAAATGCACTACTTCCTCACCGGCGGAGCCACATTCGACCTACCCACCTCGACACCGATTCAAATCACCCCAAGCATTCTTTTGAAGTCAGATCTGAATTCAAACATCTCAATGGATCTCAACGCGAATGCGTTGATCATGGAGAAGATTTATGCGGGACTTGGTTGGCGAAATCAGGACGCCATAAGCCTAATGCTCGGCTATCAGATCATGCCATCACTTCGTGCGTCGTATTCCTACGACCTGACCACTTCAAGCTTAAGTGCCTATTCTTCAGGCTCTCACGAACTTTTTCTCACCTATTGCTTTACGATTGAAATCCCACCTCGAGTGAATGGGAGCTACCGTAACCCAAGATTTTTGTAATATCGCGCCCTCAACGACGTTAATTCATTGCCATGAAGCACGTAAAAATGTTTAATCCCTTCTCGCTCGCCGCTCTGGCAGCGGTGGTTCTCGCATCCTGCTCAGGGGGCGACCACGGGGAACTAGTGGGCGTTCAAGACCGCCCTGACTTCTATCCTTCGGATCCCTACGGAATGGTCTACATTCCTCAAGGCCACTTCGCAATGGGTAATTCTGATGTCGATGTGCCTGCCACACTCACGGCTTCGACCAAGTCGGTGTCGGTATCAGGATTCTACATGGACGAAACCGAAATCACCAACAACGAGTACCGCCAATTCGTGCACTGGGTTCGTGACTCCATTCTGCGCTACCGCCTTGCTGAAGGCATGGTTGAAGAATACGAGTACATCAACTACGCAGACATGAACAACCCAACCTACTTTGAAGAGTACGTGGGCTTGAACTACCCTGACAGTATGCAAACCTACCTCGACTGGTCGCGCCGTCTCGTGTGGGACCCGAGTCGCTACCCCTCAGAGGAGTACACTGAGATCATTGAGTCAATGTACTTGTCACCTGAAGAGCGATTCTTGGGCGGACGCAGTATTGATTCGCGCCAACTTAACTACCTGCATTTTTGGGTAGACAAGCAAAAGGCTGCATCTAAAGAAAACCGCTGGCAGAAGGACTTCCGTGACGCCGACGGCGACGGACGCACCTTTTCGTACCGCGACTACATCAAAAACGGCAAGAAGGTCTCTGACCGTTCGAGCTTCTTCATGTCTGAGATCGTGAACGTCTACCCCGACACCTTGGCGTGGATTTCTGACTTCACCTACTCGTTCAACGAGCACCTTCACGACAACTACTTCTGGCACCCCGCCTACGACGAGTACCCTGTAGTGGGCGTGAGTTGGAAGCAGGCTACCGCCTTTGCGAACTGGAGGACCCACTACCGCAACACCTACTTGAAGCAAAATAACGACTTCATCGAGAACGAGTTCCGCCTACCAACCGAGTCAGAGTGGGAATACGCTGCGCGTGGTGGCTTTGAACTCACCACCTACCCATGGGGTGGTCCCTACACCACCAACAGCAAGGGTTGCTTCTTGGCAAACTTCAAGCCTGGTCGCGGTAACCTCGTCGCAGACGGCGGATTCCACCCCGTTCGTGTGCACAGCTACGAGCCCAATGGATACGGACTTTACGACATGGCCGGCAACGTAGCCGAATGGACCAGCACCGCATGGGACGAAGCTTCGTACTTCTTTGTGGCGGACCTCAACCCCGACTTTAAGTACAATGCTGCCGAATCGGATCCCGTTACCATGAAGCGCAAAGTAATTCGCGGCGGATCGTGGAAGGACGTAGCCATCTTCATGCAAAACGGTATGCGCGACTACGAATATCAGGATACGGCCAAGTCGTACATCGGATTCCGCACTGTTCAAAGCTTCCTCGGCCGCGACCGCAAAGATTTTTAAAAACAAACCAACAACACTCTCAATCCTAACCTCAATATTTCTTTACCATGGCTTTAATTGACGTAAACGGTAAGCGCTTTAAAAACTTCATGACCAAACTCTACGGTTTGGGAGCTGCTGTTGTAATTATGGGTGCTCTGTTCAAGATCCTTCACCTCAAGGGTGCCGATTTGATGCTCATTATTGGATTGACTACTGAGGCCGTCATCTTTGCTATCTCTGCATTTGAAGCCCAACCTAAAGAGTACGATTGGACGTTGGCCTACCCCGAATTGGAGAACGAGCCTGCTAAAGAGAAGAAAGTTCGTCGTTCAGGTGGCGGAACCGTTACCCAAGAACTTGACCGTATGCTCGAAGAAGCTAAGATTGGCCCAGAGTTGCTTGACAGCCTGTCCAACGGCATGCGCAAATTGAGCGAAACCGCAGCCTCTTTGAATACTGCTACCGATGCCGCAGGTGCAACTGCAGCATACAGCGAGCAGTTGGGTGCTGCCGCCAAGAACATGGAAGCCCTCAACGCCCTCTACGCCGTTCAACTTGAGAGCTCGGCGAGCCAGATGGAAGTTCAAAGTGCTGTTCTTGAAAAGCTCGGGGCTTCTGCTCAAAGTGCAGAATCACTCTCTGCAGAAGTTACCAAGCTTAGCCAAAATTTGGCTCAATTGAATTCCGTATACGGCAACATGCTGACCGCGATGAGCGTTCGCGCCTAATCGGAACTTCAATTCGCAGACAACTCTTTGTAATCTACATACGAACTAACTAATGGCTTCAGGCACTATTTCCCCGCGGCAAAAGATGATCAACATGATGTACCTCGTGTTGACCGCTATGCTTGCTTTGAACGTTTCAAAGGACATCCTGCGGGTGCTCGCCAAACTTGACCTCGGCATGAACGCTACCGTAACTACGGTAGAGCGCGGAACAGCTACGCTGTACACCGCAATTCAAGCTCAGGTATCTGAAAATCCACGTGCCGTGCCCGTCAATGAGCGGGCAAAGCAAGTGAAAGCTCAGTCCGATGAAATCTTTGCCCTCTTGGCTTCGACCAAAGAAGAGATGATCACGTTGACTGGCGGACTTGACGAAGAAGGCCGCTACAAAGGAGCGGACAACCGTGACATTGCTGAGAACTACTTGGTGAACGACAAGAGCATCGGGGGTAAGGGCATGGCCAAGGAAATTAAGGAGCGCCTCCTTGCGTACCGCGCATTCCTGGAATCACAAGCTGACGGCGACCAAACTATGAAGGCTACGATTGCCGAAACCTTCACGTTTGACGACGAAGTGGTTGAGGGCAAGAAAATGTCCTGGGAGCGCGCGACGTTCGCAGAGCTTCCGTTAGCCGGTATTATTCCGTTTTTGACTGACCTTCAGTCGCGCGTACGCCGAATGGAAGCTAAGACAGTAGAGCACCTTTACGGTCAAATCGACGCCAACACGCTGAAGTTTGACAACGTTCGCGCCGTGGTAATGCCACGTAGTACGTATGTAACTCAAGGTGACTACCTCGAGGCAGACGTATTCCTCGCCGCGTACGACAAAGGTCGCAATCCTGAATTTTCAGGGGTTACCCCGCAGTCCATTGAAGAGGGTGTGGGTAAAATCCGCATTCAAGGTTCAGGAAACGGACAAAAAACACTCAAGGGCAGCATGCGTGTTCCAGGTGGAGATAAAGACTACCCCTTTGAGCTAACCTACACTGTAGCACCGCCGAGCGTGGTTATCGCCGCGACCAAAATGAACGTACTCTACCGCAACGTAGACAATCCGATCGAAGTTTCAGTTCCTGGTGTAGCTCCAGAAAACCTTATGGTGTCGGGTGCCGGAATTTCTGGTAAAGCTGGCAACTATGTCGCAAATGTTACGAAGGTTGAAGGCAAGGAAGTGACCATCACGGTAAGCGTGAAAGAGGCCGACGGCAAAACCCGCAAAGCAGGATCTAAGGTGTACCGTATCAAAGGTCTTCCGCAAGCAGTTGGCATGATCTACAAGAAGAAAGATGGTTTGATTTCGTCAAGTCTGCTTTCAAAAGGTGTGATCGAAGCCGAGTACCAAGACTTCCCGTTTGATCTTCCACTGACCGTTACCGGATTTGACATCAAGTTCGAAGGAAAGCCCGCTGTTGAAGTTAAAGGCAACAAAATCCCGAACGACATGCGCGACCAAATCCAACGCTTGAAGCCCGGATCATCGGTAACCATTCGTAAGATCAGAGCAAACACCCCTGCAGGTGCGCGCATTGACAACATTTCAAACATCGTCCTCGACGTTCAGTAAGCATGAAAAAAATCGCATTCCTATTGGCGGTCCTCTTCGCGGGTGCAACCCTCGAAGCTCAGGTACTGTCTCCGCAGGATGACGGCTTGATTCCAAAGTCCGACATCCACTACTCGCAAACCCGTGTGGTTCCCTACCCGCACTTGCGCCAGGACGACATGCTCTGGTCAAAGCGCCATTGGGAGCGAATTTTTACGCTCGAAAAGCTCAACCACCCACTGTACTACCCGATTCAGGCACTGCCCGACCGCAAGTCACTCTTTGACGTGATGAAGGACGCCATCCTGAGCGAAGGCAGCATCACTGAGGTCTACGACGACGATATGTTCTTGCGCCCGTTGACGATGAGTGAAGTTGGCGGACGCCTGTTTCGCATCGACACCATTCGCGACAACGACGACGGAACCATCTTGGCCATTGACTCGATCGAGGTGAAGTCAAACAACATCGTGGCTTGGGACATTAAGAGTGACTGGTACTTTGACAAGCAGCGAGGCGAACTCAAGAGCCGCATCATCGGAATCTCGCCGGTGATCAAGGATCCGCAAGAGGGCGATATCGTTAACTTGTTCTGGGTATGGTTCCCCGACGCCCGCCAGGCGTTTGCGACGAACATTGCCTACAATCCGAACAACAACACGCGACGTTTGACGTTTGACCAGATCTTTCAAATGCGCTACTTCAATGCGGTAGTGACCAAAGAAGACAACGTGTACGACCGCGAGATTAAGGACTACAAAATCAACAATCCGATGGAGCAGTTGCTGGAGTCCAAGCGCATCCGCGAGGACCTGCGCAACCGCGAGCACGACTACTGGCAGTTCTAACCGACTGACATTCTAAAAAGCCACCTTCGGGTGGCTTTTTTTTTGCTCCTAACTTGCGTCCATAATGAAACGCGTTGCCCTCGTAGGCTTTGGAATTGCAGGGGCTAGTCTCGCCGCCAAAGCGCCCGAGGGAGTGCAGCTCGTTGTGTTTGATGTGGGCGGCACGCGCTGCTCTTCGCGCGTAGCCACGGGCCTCGTCAATCCCATTGTGCTCAAGCGGCGCCGAGTCGTTTGGCGGGCCGCAGAGGCCCTAGCGGTCGCGGTGCACACCTACCCTAGCGAACTGCGTTCCTCGGGGCCCATTTATGAGGTGCTGCGCACGGTTCAGGAGCTCAACGACTGGCAGGCACTGAGCGACCACCCCGCGCTGGGCGACTTCTTGGGGGCCGTGCACCCCGTTCCACCCGGAATCCAAGGGCTAGGACTTGGCGAAGTCAACGGAAGCTTTCGACTGAATGTGCTGGGGTTTCTCGAGCACATGCGGGCAAAAGTCGAGGTGCGAACTGAGCATGTACACGCGTTGGAACCGAACGCCGACGGGTCGTGGACGATCAACGCCTCAGACCGATTTGACCGAGTGCTGCTCGCCGAGGGCTACCAGGCGCGTTGGGCAGAGCACTTTTGGGGTCCGCTGGGGTTTGCCCGTACGTGGGGCCAAGGGCTGACGGTAGAGCTGAGTGCAGATCCGGGAGTGATGCTTCACCGAAGTCATTTTTTACTTCCGGAATCCGGGGGCAATTACCAGCTGGGAGCCTCTTTTGGTTGGGGAATTGAGCGCGGAGACCAGGATCCGCCTGAGGCCACCGGAGACCAGGCCGAGGAACTGCTGAATTCCGCACGTGAGTGGGTTGACGGCAGCATTGAAGTGCAGGGTCAGTGGACGGGGATTCGACCCAATACGCAAGACCGACGACCGCGCTGGGGATGGCACCCGCAGCATCCGACATTGGGGATGCTCAATGGGCTCGGATCGCGCGGCACGCTGCACGCTCCCCTACTCGCCCAGGAACTTTGGAGTTAGCGCTTGGGCGCAGCGTCTGGGTCGTAGTGGACAAAAAAGTTGAGGTAGGTCACCCGAGCGACGCGAAATAAGTAGGGTCCGAGCACCACGAGGGTGACGGCTAGGGCTCCGACGGTAGGCCACATGGTCCATCCGATCCAAATTCCGAAGATGACGTAGACGGCGACAAACAGGGCCACGGTGTAGGCATAGGACACGTACATGGCGCCGTAGTAGAAATTGGGCTCGGGCTCGTAGTCTTGGCCGCAGACGCTGCACGAGGCGTGCATTTTGTCCATGTTGCGCAGGTTGTAGGGATTGGGATCCACAAACATTTCACCCTCGTGGCACTTGGGGCACTTGGCGGTAGCAATGCTGAAGGGCTTGCTGCCTTTTCCGATCAATTTCATGGAGTCTAGGGTGAATGGGTTTCTCAGTGCAAATTTACCCCTCACGCCACGGGGAATCGTGGTACTTTTGTCACCCTTATGCTGAGTGTACACCAAGTTAGTTTGAGTTTTGGCGGATCGGACCTTTTTAAAGGGATTTCGTTCCAAGTAAACCCCGGAGACCGCATCGGTCTGGTGGGGCGCAACGGAGCCGGTAAATCCACCCTTCTCAAGCTTATCGCGGGTCGGTACAAGCCCGACACGGGCAAAATCAGCTATCCGAGCGACTTCAGCATCGGGTTTTTGACGCAGGACATGCCTCCGGCTCCGAACGCCAGCGTGTGGGAAGAGGCCGCGTCGAGCTTTGTGGAGATCAAGCACCTCGAGGCCGAGATTGAATCAATGACCGGAGAGATGGGCACGCGCACGGACTACGAGAGCGATGCCTACATGAACCTCCTCGAGCGCTTTCACCACGCTCAGGAGCGCTACCAGCACATCGGCGGCTACACGTACCAGGCAGATCTTGAGCGCGTGCTCTTGGGCCTCGGATTCAAGGCGACCGACTTTCACCAGCCGCTCAATTCGTTTTCGGGCGGATGGCAAATGCGCGTCGAGCTCGCCAAAATCCTGCTGCAGCACCACGACGTCTTACTCTTGGACGAACCGACGAACCACCTCGACATTGAGTCCATCTTGTGGCTCGAAGAGTTTTTGGCGGAGAGCAACCAGGCCATTATCTTGGTTTCGCACGACCGGACCTTCTTGAACAACGCGACCAACCGCACGCTTGAGATTGTGCTGGGTAAGGGCTACGACTACAACGTTCCGTACTTCCGCTACCTGACCTTGCGTGAAGAAATCCGCGAGAAGCAGCGCCAAGCCAAGGCCAACCAAGACAAAGAAATCAAGCACACTCAGGAGCTCGTGGAACGCTTTCGGGCGAAGGCCAGCAAGGCTTCGTTCGCGCAGTCCCTCATCAAAAAGCTCGACAAAATCGAAGTCATCGAAGTCGACGACGAAGACACGCGGCAGATGCGGTTTAAGTTTCCGCCCGCACCCCATTCGGGCAAGATTATGGCCCGCCTGCAGGGCATTCACAAGCACTACGGGCCAAAGCACGTACTGCGCGGCCTGGACGTGGAGTTTGTTCGCGGCCAAAAGATCGCCTTTGTGGGCCAAAACGGCCAAGGCAAGTCGACGTTGGTCAAGATTTTAACCGAGGCACTGGGCTACGACGGAACCATTGAGTGGGGCCACCAAGTGCAGCTCGGCTACTACGCCCAAAACCAGGCTGAGGTACTCGACGGCACCAAGACGGTGCTCGAGACGATTGAAGATGCGGCTCCGGACGAAATTCGCAAGAACGCGCGGAAGCTGCTCGGCAACTTCATGTTTGCCGGCGACGACGTCGAGAAGAAAGTTCGCGTGCTTTCGGGCGGCGAGCGCGGACGCCTTGCGCTGTGCCAACTGATGCTCAACCCCATCAATCTGCTGGTGCTCGACGAGCCGACCAACCACCTCGATATGGCGGCCAAGGACGTGCTCAAGCAGGCTCTGATGCAGTACGACGGAACCCTCATCGTGGTGTCGCACGACCGCGAATTCATGGAGGGCTTGTGCAACTTGACCTACGAGTTCCGCGACGGCAAAATCAAGCCGTACTTGGGCGGAATCGAGTACTTCCTCGAGCAGCGCAAGGTGGAATCACTTCGCGCCATGGAGGTGGCCGGGGCGCAAAAGGCCGCCGCGGCGGCCAGCGCGGCGGCGGCTGCTCAGGCTGCGAATTCCGCCCCGAAGCGGAGCCGCGAAGAGCAGAAGCAGGTTGAGTCCGAGCTTCGAAGTGCGCAAAAGGCGATGGAATCGGCCGAAAAGGCCTACGAAGCGGCGCAAGCCGCGCTCGACGCTATGGATGCCGAAGTAGCCAACCCCGAGGTGTTCAAGGAGCGCAGCATGGATCCGTCCTTTTTTAAGCAGTACGAAGAGCTGCAGCACGCCGTGCACGCGCAATTCGAAGTGTGGGCAGAGGCCCAGGACCGATTTAACGCTGCGAAAACAGCGGCCGAATAAGTCTAACCTAACTTTGGGGTATGATGCGTACCCTACTCACTGTTTTGGCCTTGCTGCTAGCGACGGCTTCTGCGATCGGCCAGTCTAAAAAGTCAGCGCCCGCGGTGAAGCCCAAGCTGGCCGTATCGATTGTCGTCGACCAAATGCGGGCCGACTATCTGACTCGTTTTGCACCTCTGTACACGGGCGGATTCAAGCGTCTCGTGACTGAGGGCCACGTGTTTCGCAACGCGCACTACACGCATACTCCGACTTATACCGGACCCGGCCACGCCACGGTGTATACGGGTACAGATCCTTCGAACCACGGTTTAATCGCGAATGATTGGTACGATCCCGCCTTGGGACGCAGCGTGTACTGTGTCGAAGACCTCGAGGTACAGCCGGTGGGCAGCACCCGTGAGTCAGATAAGCGCAGCCCCAAAAACATTCGGTCGACTACATGGACCGACGAGCTTGAGTGGGCCAGTGTGGGCGCCTCTCGCGTGTACGGGTTTTCGCTTAAGGACCGCGGAGCCATCACCGCCGCCGGCCACTACGGCGACGCCGCATTTTGGATGGACGACAAGGCGGGCTTTGTAACGTCTTCGCACTATGCTTCAGCGCTACCCGAATGGATTCAAGCCTTTAATGCCGCGCACAGCCCCGCTAGCTACCTCAAGGGCTCGTGGGATCGCCTGATGGCTCCCTCGGTCTACGAGTCCTTTACAGGGCCCGACGAGCGCGCCTTTGAGGGCAAGCTCCGCGGAGCTTCGACGGGCTCGTTCCCGTACGACCTCGCAGCGCTCGGCGCGGGGAATCCCGGGCTCATTCGCTACACGCCACACGGCAACCAAATCCTTATCGATGTGGCGCTTGCCGCCGTGGACGCCGAGCAGCTCGGGCGCGGAACCCACACCGACGTGCTCGCCATTTCATTCTCGACGCCCGACCATCTGGGTCACCTTATGGGTCCGCGTGCACAAGAGTTGATGGATGTTTACCTTCGCCTCGACCTGCAGCTCGGCCAACTCTTTGACGCGCTCGATGCACGCCTCGGACGCGGAAACTACTATGTGTCGCTTACCGCCGACCACGGGTCCTGCGATAATCCCAACCAAGCTGCCCTCGACGGGTTCGCGGTCCAAAACTGGTCGGGCAAGGAGCTCGAGGCACAGTTCGGCGCCCTGATTTCTGAAATCAAGTTGGACGAGCCCGGGGTCCTTCACATCGGAAACGACCAAATTCACCTCAAAAGCACCGACGATGACGATTGGGAGCTCGTACGCGACGCCATCATGAAGCACCCCGCCGTTCAAATGGCATGGACGGCCGACGAGGTCCGAAATTCCTGTGATGTGAAGGCCACGCAGCGGCGCAACTCCTTTGATGCGCGCAGCGGCCAAGTCTTTTACGAGCTCAAGTCCGGCCACATGGACTATGGTACGGACGGCTGCACGCACGGTTCCGGTCACGCATACGACACGCACGTTCCCGTGGTGTTTATGGGTCCCGGAATCCCGGCCAATTCCGCCCGCTGGGAGCGTGTGCATCCGCGCGACATCGCCCCCACCTGGTCGATGCTCCTCGGAATCGCCCTGCCTTCAAGCGCTACGGGGGATCCGTTGCCGCTGCACTAGCGTTTGGCTGAGGTTGGCGAGATTGGCTCGTTGGCTGAGATTGGTTCGTTGGCTTTTTGCCCTTCGCGCCTTCGACGCTTGGGCTAGGGCTGCTGCGCAGCTGGGGGCGCTTTGCGGCTAGGGCAACATTGGAGCTCGATTCTCGAAAACGGCTATTTAGAATAAATAGTTGATTTCGTGACACATATCGATTTTCGGGCGCGAGAGAAAAAGTAAAATCCGATTATAACCGAACATTTAGGTGCTAACTAGTTGCTAGTAACCAGCTGCGTGCAGGCTCACGAGCCAATCTCAGCCAACCTCGCTAATCTCAGCCAACCTTGCTAATCTCAGCCAACCTCGCTCGTTAGCCAACGAGCCAATCTCAGCCAACCTTGCTAATCTCAGCTAACGAGCCAATCTCAGCCAACCTTGCTAATCTCAGCTAACGAGCCAATCTCAGCCAACGAGCCAACCTCG